>Ga0153917_1000924_pt1 | contig 14555 bp, 11 predicted proteins | sample TSFL001MetaG_FD_104695 | JGI IMG/M metagenome (GOLD analysis project Ga0153917, IMG submission 104695) | Attine ant fungus gardens microbial communities from Florida, USA - TSFL001 MetaG | ecosystem: Host-associated > Fungi > Mycelium > Unclassified | place: USA: Florida, Paynes Creek Historic... | reverse complement strand
GATGATGATGTCCGCGCCGTTCAGTTCACTTTTGTATTCACCCACTGCGCAGCTGTTCACCGTGTGGTCGATGTTTGACTGGGTTAAAAACTGGTCCACTTTCATCTTCATGATCATGGAGCTACCTTGCCCATTGCCACACACAGCCAGGATACGTACGGTCATAATCGAAACTCCTTAGTGAGCAGACACTTCTGCTGTTTGTTTTTCCGCATCTTCTTCAGCTCGCAGCGAACGGCCAGCGAAGAACATATAAGTCAGTGCAATCAGGATGATGACGGCCATAAAGACCAGCCCGACAGAGGCAAATCCCTGCATCATCGGCGGTGCCAGAATTGACCAGTCAGCCATGCCCATCCAGGCGCTCATGCCGGTGAGCTTGACGGCCCACACGCAACCGAAGATCTCGATCATGCCCATCACCAGGCAAATCTTGAGCGCAGCACGCCAGCCGCCGAAGTGGTTAGCAAAGACGCCGATAGTGGCGTTGGAGAAGAACATCGGGATAAAGCCAGGAATAATCAGGATTGAGGAGCCACAGCCCACCAGAATGCCGACAGCAATCAACTGACCGATGGTGCCCCACATAAAGCCCCAGACGACGGCGTTCGGCGCAAAGCTATAGATAGCGGCGCAGTCAATTGCCAGTACAGCGCCAGGGATCAGACGTTGGGAGATACCGTTAAAGGCTTCTGACAGCTCAGCCACGAACATACGCACGCCCTGGGTGATGATGAAAATCGCCACCGCGAACGAGAAGCCGGTTTGCAGGATGTAGACCGTCCAGTGCGTTTTGCCCGCCATCGCCTGGACAACGTCGATGCCGAAAGAGAGCAGGATCGCACCGAAGAAAATGGTCATCACAATCGCGGTAGAGACGATGTTGTCATGGAAGATATTCAGCCAGCCAGGGAGCTTAAGATCTTCAACACTCTCTTCTTTTTTCCCCAGGAATGGCGCGACTTTGTAGGCAATCCAGGACGCGAACTGCTGCTGGTGACCTATTGAGAAACCGCAGCCATCGGTCACGTCTTGCGTTGGCTTGTACATCATATTGGAGGTGATCCCCCAATACAGCGAAACCAGAATCGCGGTGCAGATGATCGTTGTCCACATCGGATAACCGAAGATATAGAGAGACACGGCAATCAGACCGGCCTGCTGGAACATGATGTGGCCGGTCAGCATGATGGTGCGGATACCGGTGATACGCCGCAGCAGAACATAAATAATGTTCAGCGCCAGTGCGAGCAGCACGGCGTACCCCACCCAACTGTATGCATCACCCATACGATCGATGGTGGCCATCATTGAGGCGTAGGTGTCAGAGATGGCGCCATTGATGCCGTACACTTCCGACATTTTGGCGACCACAGGCTTAAATGTGCCCGTTAAAATGCCGGACCCCGCCTGTAACAACATAAAACCGATAATCGTTTTAATGGTGCCTTTGATAATCACGCTGACGCTTTTACGCAGAAGGATGTAGCCCAGGCACGTCACGATACCCAGCAACAGCGGGGCGTTAGTCATTACCTGATTAAAAAATACGGTAAAGACGTTGTAGAGGATCTCCATAACTCTCTCCAGAAATGAGAACACGAGGGGCAATCCCTGTGCGGTTGGTGTCACCACTCTAGTAATCAGAAATAATCACCACAAGATTGCATTTGATTATTTGTGACGCATCACGCAAATTATTTCCATGGTGTTAGTAATGATTTTCACTACCACGTTATTCAAATAATTTAATCCTTATAATTCATTAGCTTGATGTTTAATGACTGATATCTTAGCAACCTAAAAACGGATTTTCCGTGATGTCGCAAAGATAATTTTCCGCGATTTACCCGTTGCAAAGCAGTTCAAAGAGTGCCAGAGTTAATCACAACAAATCACCATATGATTACTTTTGATTAATACCAGGAGTCAAAACGATGAGTAAAGTGAACACCATCACCCGTGAATCATGGATTCTGAGCACCTTCCCGGAATGGGGTTGCTGGCTGAACGAAGAGATTGAGCAGGAACAAGTTGCTCCAGGCACGTTTGCAATGTGGTGGCTGGGCTGCACCGGCATCTGGCTGAAATCAGAAGGTGGTGCGAATATTTGTGTCGATTTCTGGTGTGGCACGGGCAAACAGAGCCACGGCAACCCGCTGATGAAAAAAGGTCACCAGATGCAGCGTATGGCAGGTGTAGAAAAGCTTCAGCCAAACCTGCGCACCACGCCATTTGTGCTCGATCCGTTCGCCATTCGCCAGATTGATGCGGTTCTGTCTACCCACGATCACAACGATCATATCGACGTGAACGTGGCGGCCGCGGTGATGCAAAACTGCGCCGATGACGTCCCATTCATTGGCCCGCAGACCTGCGTTGATTTATGGATCGGCTGGGGTGTGCCAAAAGAGCGTTGCATCGTAATGAAGCCGGGTGATGTGGTGAAAATCAAAGACGTTGAGATCCACGCGCTGGATGCCTTTGACCGTACTGCACTGATTACCCTGCCGGCAGACCAGAAAGCTGCAGGCGTGCTGCCAGACGGCATGGACGAACGCGCGGTGAACTACCTGTTTAAAACCCCTGGCGGTTCCCTCTATCACAGCGGCGATTCCCACTACTCCAACTACTACGCGAAGCACGGCAACGAGCACCAGATTGATGTCGCGCTGGGTTCCTACGGTGAAAACCCGCGCGGTATTACCGACAAAATGACCAGCGCCGATATGCTGCGCATGGCGGAAGCGCTGAACACCAAAGTGGTGATCCCGTTCCACCACGATATCTGGTCAAACTTCCAGGCCGACCCGCAGGAAATCCGCGTACTGTGGGAAATGAAAAAAGACCGCCTGAAATACGGCTTCAAGCCATTCATCTGGCAGGTCGGTGGCAAGTTCACCTGGCCGCTGGACAAAGACAATCTTGAATACCACTATCCACGTGGTTTTGATGATTGCTTTACCATTGAGCCTGACCTGCCGTTCAAGTCCTTCCTCTGATTTTGAAGCCAAATAGCCAGACCTCTGTGTCTGGCTATTTCATATTTAGCTTAGTAATTTCACGCTATTTCAAATATCATCTTTTCAAATCAATTTTTATCGGAATAGCTCATGACGGAAGCGCAACGGCATCAAATTTTACTGGAACTCCTGGCGCAAACAGGGTTTGTCACCGTCGAGAACGTCATCGATCGTTTAGGAATTTCCCCGGCGACTGCACGACGAGATATCAACAAGCTGGATGAAAGCGGCAAACTGAAAAAAGTCCGCAATGGTGCGGAGGCCATTAGCCAGCAGCGCCCACGCTGGACGCCAATGAACATCCATCAGGCGCTGAATCACGATGAAAAAGTGCGTATCGCCAGAGCGGCTTCGCAGCTGGTGAATCCCGGAGAGAGCGTGGTGATCAACTGTGGCTCGACGGCGTTTCTGCTGGGGCGGGAGATGTGCGGGAAACCGGTACAGATCATTACTAATTATCTGCCGCTGGCCAACTATCTTATCGACCAGGAGCATGAAAGCGTGGTGATCATGGGCGGTCAGTACAACAAGAGCCAGTCCATCACGCTAAGCCCGCAGGACAGCGAAAACAGCCTCTACGCCGGACACTGGATGTTTACCAGCGGCAAGGGCCTTACCGCTGAAGGCCTGTATAAAACCGATATGCTGACGGCGATGGCAGAACAAAACATGCTTAACGTAGTGGGCAAGCTTGTGGTGCTGGTCGATAGCAGCAAAGTGGGTGAGCGCGCCGGAATGCTGTTTAGCCGGGCAGAGCAGATCGACATGGTGATCACCGGGAAAAATGCCGATCCCGTGATCCTCCAGAAGCTGGAAGATCAGGGCGTCACAATCCTGCGCGTTTAAAGGTGCTTACGGAAAAACGCGACCGCGGCATCCAGCGCGGCTGGCGTAATGCGGTGCCGTACACCGGCTTCCCACTGGCAGGTCAAATTCCCGTCCAGCCCTTCACTTTTGAGTGCCTGCTGCAAGCGGAAGGTTTCGACGGCAGGCACAATGTCGTCTGCTTCGCCGTGCCACAGGAATAGCGGCCTGCTCGCCAGCTGTGGCAATGCATGGGTTACCTCCCATTGCGCCAGTGCCGCCACCACAGCCTCAACATCATCCTGCTCGCGGGGTGGGAACAGCGTCTGCGAGAGGGAAGTGAAATATCCGGAACCCATCAGGCAGGCCACAGATTTCACCTCTGGATGACGGGTCATGATCCCAAGAGCCGTCATGCCCCCCATTGATGCTCCTGCCACCGCCAGACGGTTATCCGCCACCAGCCCCGCCTGATGCAATGCATCTCGCAGCGCGGCGAACTCGTTAAGGCTGCCGTGAAGGATTTGCCAGAACTGCCCAAGACGAGCCTGTTCATCACCCGTAAAGCGTGCGCCGTGATCGGGGGCATCCGGCATTACCACACGAAAACCCGCCTGTGCCAGCGCGACTGCAAAGTAGCTGTAAACCAGCTTAGATGAAGTAAACCCATGATAAAAAACCACAACGGGCAACGGTTGCTGACCTTTTCCCGCCGGAAAAGCATGTAAAATTTCGTGGTCACCGAGTCGTTGTGTTTCAAGTTCTATCATTGTCGATCCTTTGCAATTGAATGATTCATAATGTTGAGAACTGGGTTACGCTTTCACGACATTTTCATTCGAAATTTACGCCCCAGATAACACTTCGGGAACATTCCCCCAAAACTAAATTTACAGACAACTACACTATGGCTATCAGGAAACGAGATATGGTTATGCGCAGGTTTGCTGCTTTATTGCTGGTGTCACTGCTTAGTGGCTGTAGCGCGCTGCAAGGCACGCCACAACCCGCTCCCCCGGTTGCCGATCACCCGCAGGAAATTCGTCGTAATCAGACGGAAGGATTACAACGAATGGGTACAGTTTCCGCGCTTGTTCGCGGTTCCCCGGATGATGCGCAAGCCGCAATAAAAGCCCAGGCCGTCGCTGCAAAAGCAGATTATTACGTCATCATCATGGTTGATGAAACCATCATTACGGGACAGTGGTACTCACAGGCGATTTTGTACCGTAAATAATGGGCTTCATTTGAACGACATTTACACTGCTTTGCGTCCATAGACATTTTCCTGTCCACAATAAACTCCATGCCCGCAACAATGGAAGTGAGTTTATTCGCGAAGGATTGCCCGGCGGATACCGGAGACATGTGAAATGGAGCTGACGATGAAACGAACTCTTGCTTTGACCTCTCTGTTGCTCTCAGCAGGCCTTGTGAGCACGACTGCGCAGTCAGCTGAATTCGCCAGTGCTGATTGTGTTACTGGCCTCAATGAAATTGGCCAGATCTCCGTGAATAACATTTCGGGGAGCCCGCAAGACGTTGAACGTGTAGTTGCATTAAAAGCAGATGAACAGGGTGCTTCCTGGTATCGCATCATCCAGATGCAGGAAGATAACCACGTCGATCAGTGGCGGGTACAGGCCATTCTCTATGTGTAATCCCTCCAGATAAAAGCCACTTATTTTTAGTGGCTTTTCGTTTTTGCAAATCTTTTATCTTTTAATAAACCTTTCAAAAACAATTAAATAACATTTTGTTACATTAAGAAGATAAATGTTATCTCTGCTCTGCCGTTGAAGAGCCATACCTTTTCAATGATGAGCAATTTATGATCAGTTTTTTCCGCCGTGCGGGTCTGGGCACTAAGCTATCGCTGCTTACCGGCGTGAGTGTCGCTATTCTTTTCCTGTTCTTCACTTTTCTGCTTAGCCATAAAACCAGCCAGCAGCTTGAAGCCCTTGCAGTCGAAGACCTGCACAACCAGTCCACCGGCATGGTTGATATGGTTCAGATGTTTAACACCAGCCTGAGCGAAGAGGTTGAAAGTTATACCCGACTGTTCAGCACCTTTTTACCTCAGCCGCTTAACATCGATAACAGCCAGAATCGCACAATCAATGGGATGAACGTCCCCCTGCTGAAAGGTGGTGAAACGGAACTTCATGAAAATAATAACCTTTCTGACGACTTTCTGAACCGTACAGGCGCTATCTCAACCCTGTTTGTACGCAGCGGTAACGATTTTGTCCGCGTGGCCACCTCGCTGCGCAAAGAGAACGGCGATCGGGCCATTGGCACCGTGCTGGACACGGCAAGCCCGGCCTTTGCCGCCGTTAGCAAGGGCGAAGTGTATCGCGGCCTGGCATTGTTGTTCGGCAAACGTTACATCACCCAATATCAGCCCGTTAAAAACAGCGATGGCCAGGTCATTGCCATTATGTTCGTCGGCGTGGATATCACCCACTCCTGGAACGTCATGCGCGAGAAAATCCTCAACCGCCGTCTGGGTGAGAGCGGCCATTTCTTTGTTCTGGATCGCAGCAACGGAAAAACACACGGGCAATTCCTGTTCCATTCCAGCGAAGAGGGCCAGTTACCTAAGTGGAGCAACGCAATCCAGCAGCAGTTGATGAGCGATAAATCCGGCACGCTGGAACGCGAAAGCGATGATGGCCGCACCTTGAAAATGGCCTGGACGCCGATGCCTGGCTGGAACTGGACCATTGTGGGCGAAGTGGATAAATCGGTACTTCTCGCCAGCGTGACGACGTTACGTGACCGTTTCCTGCTGGCGGGCGTGGTGTTATCTGCGCTCTTCGCGGGCCTGTTTGTCCTTATCATTCGCAGGATGCTGACGCGCCCGCTGCGCGATGTTATCCACCTGGCACGTCAATATGCCGCCGGTGACCTCCGCGCCAACCTGCCCGTCACACGTCGTGATGAAGTGGGCCAGTTGATCGCCGCCATTAACGGGATCGGTGCCGGATTACAAAAAATCGTTCTTCAGGTTCGGGAAGCCGCGGGCGAGATCCACATGGGCACGAACGCACTGGCCTCGGATAGCGGGGAGATCTCAGAGCAGATCAACAAACAGGCCAGCAGCGTGGAAGAGACATCGGCCAGCATGGAGCAACTTGCCGCGACCGTGCAGCAAAATGCTGCCAACATGGAGCAAACACAGCAACTGGTGGGCGAAACCTCACAGGCCGTGCATCAGGGTGGCAAGACGGTCACCCACGCGGTGGCTACCATGGATGATATTCGCGACGCATCGAAACGTATCGAAGACATCACGCGCGTGATTGAGTCAATTGCATTTCAGACCAATATTCTGGCGCTCAATGCGGCGGTTGAGGCGGCGCGCGCCGGGGAGCATGGCAAGGGTTTCGCCGTGGTGGCGCAAGAAGTTCGCGCCCTGGCGGCACGAAGCGCCAATGCGGTGAAAGAGATTGAGCAGCTGATTGGCGACACGCTGAACAAAGTGAGCGAAGGCCACGCGCTGTCTGAGCAGACGCGTCTGGCGATGGATGCCATCATCCTTCATATTGATAACATCAGCCAGCTGGTCACGGAGATTAACCACGCTTCCCACGAGCAGTCGGCGGGGATCCATCAGGTTAACCTTGCCATGACGCACATTGGCGAAGCTTCACATATCAACGCCGACCGCGTTTCACGCAGCGAGCAAACCGCACAAACGCTGCGTGAGAAAGGCTCACACCTCACCCAACTGGTCAGCCTGTTCCAGTTAAAAGACTAACCCACCCTGCCCGTGGCACGCAGCAACAGGTCATTTTGTACCTGTTCACTCAGGAGTGAGCCGCCACGGGAATCGAGCATCATGCGGCACCACGCCTGTGCGACCGGTGGCGATGCGTGCCGCAGCATCTGGCTTCCGGCGCCCAGCAAAAAGAGCTGTTGCGTGATCTCCCTGCCCTGCGCCTCCTGAGGTTTACGCAGTTTTTGCTGAAGCTGACGCCAGCTACGATCAAAATGCCGATCCTGCCCTTTTACCTGCGCAAAATCGTCGGTGAGCAGCTCGAGAATGCCGGGCTGCTTTGTCAGTACTCGCAGAACATCCAGGCACATGATGTTGCCCGAGCCTTCCCAGATGCTGTTCACCGGCATTTCCCGGTACAGGCGTGGAAGTTCACTCTCTTCGCAATAGCCAATCCCGCCCAGCACCTCCATCGCCTCCGCCACAAATGGGATACCGGCTTTGCACACACCATATTTTGCCGCCGGGGTGAAAAGCCGCGCCCAGGCCGCTTCCTGCATGTCTTCCTGCGAGTCCCAGGCACGGGCAAGGCGAAACAGCAGCGCGGTTTGCCCCTCAAGCACCAGCGCCATCCGACTCAGTACATCGCGCATTAAAGGCTGATCGATAAGGTTCTTACCAAATGTCTGTCGCTGATGGGCATGGTACAGCGCCACAGACAACGCCCGGCGCATCAGGCTGTGGCTGCCAAGCGCGCAGTCGAAGCGCGTCATGCCGCCCATCCTGAGGATTTGTCGAATCCCTTCGCCCTCTTCACCCAAAAGCCAGCCGGCGGCGTCCAGAAGCTCCACTTCGCTGCTGGCGTTGGAGCGGTTGCCCAGCTTATCTTTCAGCCGCTCCAGACGTACGGCATTGCGCTGCCCGTCAGGTAAAAAGCGCGGGACAAAAAAGCAGGATAACCCCCCTTTCGCCTGGGCCAGCACCAGGTGCGCGTCACTTTGTGGCACCGAGAAAAACCATTTGTGGCCCACCAGCCGGTAACTGCCGTCACTGCATTTTTCCGCTTTGGTGGTGTTGCTGAGCACATCCGAACCGCCCTGTTTTTCGGTCATCCCCATACCAATCAACACCCCACGCTTTTGTCCACCAGGCGCGAGATGCGGGTCATAGCGATCGCTGTGCAAAGGCGTGAGCCAGTCACGAAAGATTTTGGGCAGTGTCTGCTGAAGCAACGGCGTGGCAGCGAAGGTCATGGTGACGGGGCAAAGCGTACCCGCTTCTACCTGCGCATGGAGGATAAAGCGTGCCGCCCTGGCGACGAACGAGCCTTTGCGCGCGTCCTCTTCCCACGCCAGGTTGTGAACCCGGTTGGCACATAGCCCCTGCATCAGTAAATGCCAGGCAGGGTGAAAACGCACATCATCCAGCCGTTCGCCCGTGGCGTCATAGCGCAGAAGCTCCGGCGGATTGACGTTCGCCAGCCTGCCAAGCTCCAGGGATTCTGCCGTACCCAACTGCTGGCCGATGCTGGCGAGCAATTCCATGTCCCACTCCGCCCCTTCGCGGTTTACCGCTTCACGCAAAGCGCAATCCGAGAGGAAAAGATTGCTGTTGGAAAGCGGCACAGGCTGATTAAAAACCGTATGCGTTTGCCAGTTCATGTTGTGTCCCTCCTTCAGTGGCAATGAAGGTAAGTATGGACAGCACAGGCTAACGCTGCATGGGAGTGGGGTCACAGGGTGGCAATCCCACTGAAATCATTCGTGAAATAGCTCACATAACATAAGAATAAACTATTTCATGGCCGGTTATTTGTTGAATAATTTATTCTAACCTTTCCAGTGAGGATACTTATGCAACCTTCACACTTTGCGCCGGATGCGCACAAGCGCGCGTTAATTGCCGGCTCTATTGGTAATTTCATCGAATGGTATGAATTTGCGGTGTACGGTTTTCTGGCGACCGTGATTGCGAAGAACTTCTTCCAGCTGGAAGGGGACGCGGGGCTGACCAGCCTGATCCTCACCTACGCCTCGTTTGCCATCGCCTTCTTCTTCCGCCCGCTGGGAGCAGTTGTGTTTGGCCGCATAGGTGACCGGATTGGCCGCAAACCCACGCTGATTATAGTCCTGGTGCTGATGACGCTCGCCACCGCCGCAATTGGTATTGTGCCGGTGTATGCGAGCATCGGGATTGCCGCGCCGCTGATGATTACATTGCTTCGCATATTACAGGGGCTGTTCGCCGGGGGTGAATACGGTGGCGCGGTCTCGCTCATGACCGAGTTTGCGCCACGCGGCAAACGTGGCCTGTACGGCGCATGGCAATCTTTCACCGTGGCGCTGGGGCTGCTGGCGGGTGCGGGTATTGTCGCCCTCCTCTCGGCGTTGCTTACCCCGGAGGCACTGCACGACTGGGGCTGGCGTATTCCGTTCTTCCTGGCTCTGCCGATGGGCGCGGTTGCCCTGTGGCTGCGCGTGAGCATGGAAGAGACGCCAAGCTTCGTCCAGCAGCAAGAAAAGCCGGTTGTCGCTCAGGCTCACACTGCGGCGACGCTGAAAGCCATCGTGATGGGGATTGGCCGGGTCATGGTGTGGTCGGCAGCGGGTTATACCTATCTGGTGATCATGCCCACCTATTTACAGTCGGCGCTGCATACCGGGTTTAATCAGGCATTGTTGATTGCGGTGATTTCCAATATCGGCTTTGCACTGACCATCATTCCGTCGGGGATCCTGAGCGACCGGATCGGCCGACGTACCGTGATGCTCATTGCAACCGGGCTGCTGCTGATCCTCGCCTTGCCGCTGCTTAAAATCCTCCAGGCGGAGTCCAGCACGCTGGCGGTAAAAGCAATTGTAGTGCTGGTTGCGGGCGGCCTGGTGGGAATGCTGGCAGGGCCGGGGCCTGCGATGCTCTCAGAGATGTTCCCGACCCGCGTGCGTTATACCGGGCTTGGGCTGGCCTACTCGCTGTCGAATGCTATTTTTTCGGGCTGCGCGGGTTTGATTATCACCGGGCTGATTAAAGAGACAGGCAACCTGGATATTCCGGCGTATTACGTGATGGCTACGGCGGTGGTGAGTATTGTGGCGCTGATGACGCTCAGGAAGGATGACCATTTGCGGTCTTTAGAGGAGTGAGGTTGTTTTGCCGGGTGGCGGCTTCGCCTTACCCGGCCTACAAAACCGTAGGCCCGGTAAGCGAAGCGCCACCGGGCGAAAATCAGCTACGCTGACGCACCGCTTCAAACAGGCAAATACCTGTTGCCACAGACACGTTCAGAGACGACACGCTGCCCACCATCGGGATGCTGATCAGCTCATCGCAATGTTCGCGCGTCAGGCGACGCATCCCTTCACCTTCTGCACCCATCACCAGTGCCAGTCGACCGGTCATTTTGCTCTGATACAGAGTATGGTCGGCTTCACCCGCGGTGCCCACGATCCAGATGTTCTCTTCCTGAAGCAAACGCATGGTGCGCGCAAGGTTAGTAACACGGATCAGCGGAACGTTCTCTGCCGCGCCGCAGGCCACTTTTTTGGCCGTGGCGTTCAGCTGCGCAGAGCGATCTTTTGGCACGATAACCGCGTGCACACCGGCCGCATCAGCACTACGCAGACACGCGCCCAGGTTGTGCGGATCGGTCACGCCGTCCAGGATCAGGAAGAACGGGTTATCCAGTTCGGCAATCAGATCCGGCAGATCGTTTTCCTGATACTGACGGCCCGGCTTCACGCGCGCAATAATGCCCTGGTGAACCGCACCTTCGCTTTTCTCATCCAGGAACTGGCGGTTCGCCAGCTGGATCACCACGCCCTGAGCTTCAAGCGCGTGGATAAGCGGCATCAGACGTTTATCTTCACGCCCTTTCAGAATAAAGACTTCCTGAAAACGCTCCGGCGCGCGCTCCAGCAGGGCTTGCACCGCGTGGATGCCGTAAATCATTTCACTCATTGATGGTTCTCATTATAACGATACTTTTCCCTCTCCCCGTGGGGAGAGGGTCAGGGTGAGGGGCGGAATTACTCCGCCTGTGTTTTCTTCGCCGCGCGCTTCGCTTTGGTGGCGGCGGCAATTTTTTGGGTCTTAGCGGAAGGCTTTTTCGCTGAGCGAGCTTCTTTCTTCGCGGCCTTCGGTTTCTTTTTCTTTTCGCCACGGAAGGCGCTGTCCGGCTCAAAGTTTACCTTTTTACCGGCCTGGCGACGCTTGCCGCTGGTGTTACCGTTGCCGCCTTTTTTGGCTTTCTCACGCGCAGTTTTGCCAACATTACGTGGACCACGTTCGCTGGAAATCAGGCTAAAGTCGATTTTACGCTCGTCCATATTAACGGCTTCGACTTTCACTTCGACACGATCGCCCAGGCGATAAGTCTGGCCGCCGGATTCACCAATCAGACGTTGGCCAACCTGGTCAAAGCGGTAGTAGTCGTTATCCAGACTGGACACATGCACCAGACCATCGATAAACAGATCGTCGAGACGGACAAAGAAACCAAAACCGGTCACGCTGGCAATCACGCCCTTGAAGACGTTACCGACCTGATCCAGCATAAAGTCGCATTTCAGCCAGTCGGAAACTTCACGCGTGGCTTCATCAGCGCGGCGTTCCGTCATGGAGCAATGCTGGCCCAGTTGCAGCATCTCTTCCATCGAGTAGTGATAACCACCCGTTTCCGTAGTGTTGCCCTTATGCCCCTGCTCCTGCGCCAGCAGATACTTAATCGCGCGGTGCAGGGAGAGATCCGGATAACGGCGGATAGGCGACGTGAAGTGTGCATACGACTGCAACGCCAGGCCAAAGTGACCCCGGTTTTCCGGATCGTAAATCGCCTGCTTCATAGAGCGTAGCAGCATCGTCTGCAGCATTTCTGCGTCAGGACGGTCACCGATGGATTCCAGCAGCTCAGCGTAATCTCGCGGCTCTGGCTTGTTGCCGCCCGGCAGTTCAAGACCCAGCTCGGCCAGAACAGTACGGAATGCGGTAATCGCTTCGGTGCTTGGTTTATCGTGGATACGGAACAGTGCCGGCTCTTTGGCTTTTTCAACGAAACGCGCCGCAGAGATGTTCGCCAGAATCATGCACTCTTCAATCAGTTTGTGCGCATCGTTACGCTGCGTCTGCTCAATACGCTCGATACGGCGTTCGGCGTTGAAGATAAACTTCGCCTCTTCGCTTTCGAACGAGATCCCGCCGCGTTCTTCGCGCGCCTGATCCAGCGTTTTGTACAGGTTGTGCAGCTCTTCGATGTGTTTGACCAGCGGTGCGTATTGTTCACGCAGATCCTGGTCTCCCTGGAGCATATGCCAGACCTTGGTATAGGTCAGACGCGCATGAGAGCTCATCACCGCTTCGTAGAACTTATAACCGGTTAAGCGGCCTTTGGTGGAGATAGTCATCTCACACACCATACACAGGCGATCAACCTGCGGGTTCAGGGAGCACAGACCGTTAGAGAGCACTTCCGGCAGCATCGGCACAACCTGGGACGGGAAGTAAACCGATGTACCACGGCTGCGGGCTTCATTATCCAGCGGCGTATGCGGGCGAACGTAATAGCTTACGTCGGCGATAGCCACCCACAGGCGCCAGCCGCCACCGCGTTTTTTCTCGCAGTACACGGCATCATCGAAGTCTCGCGCATCTTCACCATCAATCGTGACCAGCGGCAGGGAGCGCAGGTCAACGCGGCCTGCTTTGGACTCTTCCGGCACCACTTCTTTCAGGCCGACAATCTGCTCTTCAACGGCTTTTGGCCAAACGTAGGGGATTTCATGGGTACGCAGCGCCATATCAACCGCCATACCCGTGCCCATGTTATCGCCAAGCACTTCAACAATTTTACCTACCGCTTTGGTGCGACGAGTCGGGCGCTGGGTCAGTTCGACGACGACCACAAAGCCCATCCGCGCGCCCATGACTTCTTCAGGCGGGATCAGGATATCGAAACTCAGGCGGCTATCATCCGGCACCACAAAACCCACGCCTGCATCGGTAAAATAGCGGCCGACAATCTGGCTGGTCTTCGGTACCAGAATGCGCACCACGCGCGCTTCGCGACGACCTTTACGATCGGCACCCAGCGGCTGAGCCAGGATTTGATCGCCATGAATGCACATCTTCATCTGTTCGGATGACAGGTACAGGTCGTCTTTACGTCCTTCCACGCGCAGGAAACCGTAGCCGTCACGGTGACCAATGACGATCCCTTTAAGCAGATCAAGACGTTCAGGCAAGGCGTAGCACTGGCGGCGGGTAAAGACCAGTTGCCCGTCGCGCTCCATGGCACGCAGGCGGCGGCGAAGGGCTTCAATTTGCTCTTCACCTTCAATGTTTAATTCAACGGCAAGTTCTTCACGATTGGCGGGTTTTTCGCGCTTTGTTAAGTGTTCAATGATGAACTCGCGGCTTGGGATTGGATTCGCGTATTTTTCGGCTTCGCGTTCCTGGAAAGGATCATGTGACATAGCGGTTCCTCCGTTGTCAGCTCCAGTGGAAATTTTCTTCATTCCACCAGCAATAATTTATAAAGCGGTTGATTCTCTTCAACCAAATCGGCCAGCGTGTAGTTATCCAGTTCCTTGAGAAAACTTTGCACGGCCTTAGAAAGCGCCTGTTTCAGACGACAAGCGGGCGTAATGTGGCAGAACTCGCTGCTGCAATTCACCAGAGACAATGGCTCCAGTTCACGTACCACATCCCCAACCCGGATACTCTGCGCCGGTTTCCCAAGGCGGATCCCGCCATTCTTCCCGCGGACGGCAGCAACATATCCGGCACGACTAAGTTGATTGATTATTTTGACCATATGATTACGGGACACACCGTAGACCTCTGTTACTTCAGAGATACTGGTCATTTTCCCATCGGGTAACGACGCCATATAAATCAGCGCGCGTAAGCCGTAATCGGTGAAACTTGTTAACTGCACATCAACCTCAGGAAAAAGGGAAAACGCGGTCAAACCGCAGAGATATTCATTAATGATGATAAACCAGCCAGATAGT
>Ga0153917_1000923_pt1 | contig 14577 bp, 19 predicted proteins | sample TSFL001MetaG_FD_104695 | JGI IMG/M metagenome (GOLD analysis project Ga0153917, IMG submission 104695) | Attine ant fungus gardens microbial communities from Florida, USA - TSFL001 MetaG | ecosystem: Host-associated > Fungi > Mycelium > Unclassified | place: USA: Florida, Paynes Creek Historic... | reverse complement strand
CTGTGAGCCAACATCCGGCTTTTCCTGGGCACTCAGGGTCAACTCGCCAGTCGGGCTAGACACGTAAAACTCACGCGGCCCCCGCCAGAGCACCGGCTCCCGAGTTGTCAACGCCTGGACTTGGGTTCAGGAGGTGGCGGTGGTTTCACTGCTTTGTCACACGCTCTCGCAACGTCACGTACACAATCTCCCCATCGAACGTGACCGTGGTTCGGTTGTGATCATCCACCGCCCAGCTACGTCCCTTCTTTTCGGTGTCCTTGATCAGAGTGTCCAGGAGCAATGCGGCGCGATCGATCATGTCACGTGGAATTCGGGTGTACAGCACGCGCACGCGACGTAGCTCCATCCGCCCTTCAACATCCTTGGCATCTCTCACAGCCTGAAGCCATTTACGCACGAGCGGGTGCGGATCTATCAACTTGGCCGGCATAGTGAGTTTTGATGGCTTTGAGATGTCTGGCGCCTTGGGCGGCGCTGGCGGAAGCATCGACCAGTCCAGTACTCGAAACGTAATTGATTCGGCAGAGTCCGGCGGAGCGGGCTTCTTAGGGCGCTTCTCGTCGGACTTTGCCCCAGTGCCCGCGGCGCGGTAGCGAGATGCCCGCCTTCCTCCATGCCTTGCTCAGTGCCACATCCGAAACGCCAATCTTCCGCGCCAGCTGCAAGACCGGTGTCGACCAAGCTCGGTCGAACAGTTCCTGGACTGAATAGGTGACGTTCTTGTACATGCAGTCTACTTGAGCGACCCATGCGAGATCGGCGAATTACAAGCTGGATCTGGCATTGAGTACATTTGTACTCCTTTGGGGCTCATTAGCAAATCTCGCCCCTTCCCTATGTCCCTAGCTTCCCTGGTCTACTTCAAATCGCCGAGTTGGAGCGATGTGCGACACAGGCCCTAGCGGTATTCCGATAGCCAGCAAAGCCGCATCAATGCGTGCTCTCTCCGAGGCTGCCAGCCTTATGCAATTGGTAGTTGATCTATGTTTCAGAACGCTGGTCTGCGTCAAGTCGAAGGCGCCTGAGTTCCTCTACAGCCTCGAAATCTGGACGCGAAGGGATTCGATTTCGGCTTGGGCTTGTTCCAGTGCTGTTGAAGACAGCTTCTCACGGGTCTCAAGACTCGCAATCGTGGTGCGCAGCGCATCAGACGCTGAGTTGAGCGTAACCATTTGTTCCTGTAGCAACTCCCTTGCACCTTCTGCGCGTGCGGTGGCGGCGTTGGCCAGGCCAACGTCCGCTCTCAATCGCTCGATGGAATCCCGCTGCCGCGCAACCTCGCGAGAAGATTGCCGATTGTCGCCGATCAGTCGCTCGTTATCTCGATTCAGTCGAGCAATTTCATCCTGCTTCACCATGAGGGTCTGCTGCAGCGCGGTTACCTCCTGTTGCTGCTGGTGAAGCTGTGCGTCGTGCCGGCGCTCATCCTGCTCTCGCTGCTCTTTGGTAGCAGCGCGGTAATGCTCAAGCGCGTCCCGCGCGTGTCTGTGCTTCTCCTCCAGGGAGCGGATCTGCTCATCTTTTTCCTGAACTCGTACTTCGAGATCCGTGCAGCTCTGGCTGATTCGAGCGTTACGCGTGATCTCAGTCTGCAACGAGGACTGGGTTGTCTTTAACTCTTCGACCTGGTTCTGGAGCGCAACTTGGAGCCGCACGATTTCCTGCTTGGCTTGTTCAAGCTGTACTTGCAGTGCGCTAGCACCCTCCTCCAGCTCTTTGCGCTCTCGCCCAAATGCCACCCGCTCATGGGCGAGCGCCTCATTACCCTCCGTCAACAGGCGTGCCAAGAGCGACTCCACAATGGATGTCAGTTCGTCGCTCAAACGTGCAGGCGAAGCCGTAGGTCGGCTGTCATGAGCCTCGAGCTCCTTCAAATAGCGCTGAATTGTCGTCTTTGAGCCAGTATTTCCAAGCTCTATTCGAACCGCATCGATGGACGGATTCTGGCCGCGGGCGAGCAATGCTTCACGCGCTTTTTTCACCACCGCCAGGTTGATGCCGCCTCTTGCCATGATCGCTCCTACGATTTCGTACTGTGTTACGTGTCATGTAATTACGTGACATTATACAAGAATTTTCCTCTTAAAATAGCGAGATATTAAGAGTAAATAATGGAGAATTATGTGTTCTTAGACGGCAAAATGAGTGAAAATCGCACTCTAGTCTGTATGAATGGCAGGAACGGGAGATGGACAAGGCTCAGCGGTACCTGACGGCAGGAACGCGAGAAAACACACGTAAGAGCTACCGCGCGGCGATCGAGCACTTCGAAGTGACGTGGGGGGGATACATGCCGACCACTGCAGAAGGTATCGTCCGCTACCTTGCGGAATACGGCGAGAAGCTGGCAATCAGCACTTTGCGCCAGCGTTTGGCCGCGCTTGCCAGCTGGCATTCAAGTCAAGGGTTTCCCGATCCAACCAAGTCGCCCCAGGTTCGCCAGATGCTAAAGGGCATTCGGGTGTTGCACCCTGCTCGACAGAAACAGGCCACGCCTCTGCAGTTGCGGTACATTCAAAAGGCTACAGACTGGCTCGAAAGGGAGGCCAACAATGCCATTGAAGCAAGTGACTACCTGCTGCTGAAGCGCTGCCGGCGCGACGCCGCCCTGCTCCTTATTGGATTCTGGCGAGGCTTTCGAAGCGACGAGCTCGCGCGACTCACAGTTGATGACACAACAGCTGAAGCTGGCGTCGGCATCACCTTCTACCTGCCTTACACAAAAGCCGACCGGGATCACCACGGCACCACCTACCACACGCCGGCGCTCAAGATGCTTTGCCCAGTCGAGGCCTACATCAACTGGATAACGGTGGCGGGGATTAGTACCGGGCCGGTGTTCAGGAAAATTGATCGCTGGGGCAATCTGTCAGAGGAAGGCTTCAAGGCGAGCAGCTTGATCCCTTTGTTGAGGCGCATCCTTGAGCGAGCCGGTATCCCTGCTGAGAGCTACAGCAGCCACTCCATGCGCCGCGGCTTCGCCACTTGGGCGTCTGCGAGTGGGTGGGATATCAAGGAGCTGATGAGCTACGTGGGCTGGAAAGATATGAAGTCTGCGCTGCGGTATGTTGAGGCACGCAATTCATTTGGCAACCTGGCCCTGCAGTCGGGATCGCAACAGCTTCAGCTCCCTGATAACGACACATGAGCGTTATTTACCACTCTCGGCTCACATGCTAACCGTGGCTATCCCCGGCTCACCCACTGAGCCGGGGCGCTTCACAAATGCGATCACTAGGCTCCTCCAAATCCAGCAGGACACAGAGCAGTCAGTCCGGCAAAGCCCATCCTGAGAAAACATAGGCCTAATGCTGCGTTACTTATGCAAGCAGACGTCAACGATCTTCTAGATCGAGGTCTTGGCCGCCTCGGCCTCGGCCAATTTGGCCTGAGCCCGCTGAAGCAGGTGATTCCGCTAGGCCCGGGTTCCACCAAGGAACCTCGCAGTTTCTGCTTCGGCAATGAGTACATTTGTACTCCTAAAGGTTGGTATCTCCCTTCGTCAATATCAATCAATGCGAACAGGTGTTGCGCCACCATTGAGAGCTCTAAGGCGCAGCTGGGTCAGCATCGCAAAAATCGTTAATCGGCACAAATCCACTAACTTGATTTCGAGAAGCCTGTGCTAGATGCATTTCCGGGCAATTTTCCTTGCACGCTCACAATGGGGTTGGTAGATTTCAAATCGCGTTAGGTAGGCGCACCTCACTCGTCAGTGGCAGCTGGAAACGGCACTACCTGCAATACCTCTTATGCATAGGCCGTGTTTTATCTGGCCCCTAGCAACGTAGACGAGTGGCGTAGCTCATGGGGCGGAGAAGAACATGCGCACTACTGATACACCTCCCTCTACCCTCCGCGGTATCCGGCGAAGAGCTAAGAAGCTCAAGCACGAGAAGCACATCACCCACGATGAAGCGCTTCATTTTGTTGCCCGTGAGTGTGGCTTCCAGGACTTCCATCACGCTCGGCGATCGCTGGAGCGTGGCTCGGCTACACCAGAACCACAACCTACCCCAGCCGAACAGCAACCTACTCCGACCGAACAGCAAACACCCGCTGAAAAACCGCGCGCACAAGGAACAGCTATGGGCATCAAAATGAACCTCGCGAAAGACCAGAATGGACGCGAGTGGGACGCAGACTCCTATCAACGCGGGATGGGGGCCGAACCCTTGACGTGCACACATTGTGGAGTCGCAGTCACTTACAACCCTTCCTACACACGCGAAATGTACGACAAGCCTGTTCTGGTGCCTGGCTACTTTCGGCTGCTTCCCAAAGGCGCTCATGCCTCACATTGTCGATTTGGGGTGGATGAAGAGGTCGATAAAATCGCAATTGAGTCTGAGGGGCTGATCGAAAGCCTTCAGCGGGACAAATACCGGATGCGCTTAGTGATGATCAAGGAAGCTTTGGAAGGTGGCAGCCCTGCAAAAGAACCGGACTCTGATGGTTCCCGAGCGAAGACTGGACGTACCTACGTCCGCCATCCCAGCCTATTGCCAGCCTATATTAACTCTGCGAACCGCGCCCTCAAGCTGCGGGCCCTCTGCGCAAGCAATCAGGATATGGAGCAGCACTTGGAGCTGATTTTCGAGGGCAACGTAAAGGTTAGTTGGGATCAGTTTTACTTTGAGACGGAACGGCACATGGACGCCTTCCATGCAGTGTCGCAAAACGTGGTTCAACACCCAATCGCCATTCAGGGTAACGTCAAGAGCGTGCGCCGGGCGCTAAAAGGCGACGCAACGAAGAATGTGCTGAATCTGCAGATGAACCCCTTCCGCGTTGATCAAGACGATGCTGAGAACGGTATCGGGCTAGAAGTAAGCATTTGGGCGCGGGAAACGTCCTGGTTCAATGGCATCGAAGATGGCGATGACGTTGTAGTGTTGGGTGTGTGGAAATCTAGCGTCACTCCGCCCTCTGCTGCGCCTAGGGAAGGAGGACGATTCAAGACCCTCACAAAGCGTCGGCTTAGCTTGAGCATGGTGCTCAAACCGCAGATTTCGAAGATTCGATAGGATCGCTATTCGCTTGAACTCAGAGCGCCATGAGACAGATCCTAGCCAGCAAGGATTAATCAAAGTTCGCCATTGGTGCTCCAAGATTGCCTCGATCACTGAGGATGTGTAGGCAAAGCGTTTCGGGCGCATTGAAGCGCTAGGTGATAAGCATCCTGCAAGTACCGAGAGAGGCTACCTTCCATCAGCTTGTGCTGATGGATGACATTGGAGTGATCAGTGTCGTCGAGTCTTCTCGTAAAAATTAACCAGCTATGCAAATGAGGGGTTGTCTGAGTGGGATGATTCCCAGCCGCCGCAGACAACCTCCTAGCGCCTTGATCATCTGTTAGCATCGCTAGACCTCGGCTCATGGCAAAAGCGATAGATGAGAGCTCCCCCTTGCCCAACCGCTTACGACCTTCCAGCCTCCCAATTGCTTGGAGGTCGTCTAGGCTACAGCTCTGCACCTCAAACTGTCCTGAGCGCCGTGCTTCTTCCAAGCGCCGCTGCAGCTCGCGCGAGGCATCTGTCGGCGACGTTCGAGGCTTGATCAAACACTCATAGTTCACAAATCCAGTGACGCAAAAATGGCACCGAGCGGCGAGCGCGGCTCGGTACAGTATGGCTGATGACAGTACATTCCAAACCGCACAGGTATCCGTCACGTTAATGAGGTGGAATTTCGAAGGGTCAATTGTCATTGAACGATCTCCCATAAAGGGTGAGCAAGCCTTGAAGTTCTGCGTGATCGCAAAGGAGCGCCTCAGCCAGTCGCCCATAAGTGATCAAACCCTGACTTGCAGCGTCCAGGCATAGCGCCACGTAGCTGTCCGATAATCCTCGCTCAAGATGGTGTGTTTTGCGTTCTCGCTGCCGTTCGGTCAGGCCTGGTGGCAACTCAGGATCGATTTTTAGTAAGCGTGGCACTCGGCTGTTTTTAATTCGCTGGAATGTTTGCTCGCTGACAAGCTTCTCGGACTTCAAGCCTATGGCAAGTGCTATGCAGCTGACCCGCAGCTGTTGGGCCCAGTGCTGGATCTCTGCCTGCTCCCATTTGTCAGGTGCTGGTAGCTGCCGAAGGACTTCAGGAGGCATGAGGTAGCGCGAGGCAAACGTGTTAGCCCTGAGCTCAACATAATCGCTACTGTCGGTCTTGGCGTAAGTAATGCTGGGGCCACCTTGGGCATCGAACAGGGCGTGAGCAAACTCGTGTGCAGCGCTAAATCGCTGTCGATAAATGTCCTCGCTGTAATTCACGAGAATGCACCTGCCGGCCACGGGGTGAGACAGAAAAAGGCCCGATATATTTGAGTTTCCCAGTTTCCGTCGAAACACGTGCACACCGGTTCTGCGAATCTCGCTGTAAACATCCCTGGGCACGCCGTTTTGAGGAATCTGATTGAATCGGCGGAATGCCTCTGCGGCAGATTTCCCATCCCCCTTAAAGTGTCCTGACGATGGAGGTGGCAAGAAGTCGATATAGCTGAGGTTCAGTTCCTTCATCAGGAATGCTTCAGTCTCACAGAGGTATAGAAACTCCTGGACTGCCCGACGATCCTGTTTGGCGAATTCTCTACCGTGCTTGCGATAGAGTATTTCCGTCTGCTCGAAGGGTGCTACCCGCTCATTCGTGATGAAGTGCTTGAAATCGCAGTGATACTGGTCGGCCAACATAAGCACCTCATCCCCCGTCGGCTCCAGGGCTCCCTGCTCAATCAATTTCAAGCGATCAGGAGTAATGTGAATAGCTGCACTCACCTCCTCCACGCTCAGCTCAAGCTGAGTACGGTACGCATACAATTTGGAGCCTAAGGTAATGAGGTTCATCGTGGCGGCCTTCCTGCTGGCTGCGGCTTGGAAAGCCCAGAGGTGTGAGCTGTGTATGCAAGACACCCTGGGATCAATGCTTGAGCTATCAACCCGTAAATGTCTAGCAGAAATTCTGAATCACACTTCGTAGTGGTGTAATCAGCTCCTACAGCGAATCGTCTGAGGCACTCGCCAATAATTGCCCCAGCCAGCCGTAGTGGAAGCGTGCGGATGGTCACAAAAAAGCCGGCCTAGGCTGACTGCTGCGTTTTGTTGCGTTGCGACTGCTCAACCAACGCTTCCAATTGCCCGGTTAGCTCCCGCAACTCATCTGACGCAGCCCTAACGCTCTCCAAACTTGGCACTTCAATTCCGTGGATGAGATTGTTACGGAATTTTTGAAGTCGTTTGGCCGCTATGGTGAACGACCCTGATGCGCCTGGGTAGTATCGATTGAGCATATCTATGGCTCGCATAGATCCGGTGCTATAGGTGCCTGGAGAAAGGTCTTTGAGCATCTTGAACAGCAACCTCTCATAAGGGATCCAGAGCTGTATGAATTCACCTATCGCTTGGTGCTGTAGGTATGCTCCACTTCCAGGAGAAGACACCGGGACTTGCTCTACGCGCCGGGCTTTCTCGTAAGCGGCGTATCGTTCAGGGTCTTCAGCCAGAATCTGATCGATGACCTGTTCAGATAGCGGACGCGTCTCGAAATCATTGTGCAGAGGCTCGACATACTGGATAAGCGATTCTGGTCGATTCAGTCCAAGGTCTTTAAGCAACTTGAACAGGATGTCAACACGCCCCATTTCAGCATCGGTCACCGTCGCCTCGCCCAGCGTCATCCTTGCAAGCTCAACTAAAGAGGCAGCCAAGTCATAGTGATTGGAGAACTCTCGGCCTTGAGTCGATGCCCGAAGTTCACCCGCTCGCTGAAGCCGTTCAAGCGCCAGCTCACCCGTCAGAACCAATCCGTTCAGTTCATCTAGGATCGAATACTCTTCCACTGACAGCTCGCCCTGGAGCGGTTTGTACACCAGGTCATGCTCCACTTCTGACCACGCGTGCATCAAAACCGATGCCACCTGGATCTCGACTTTGGCCTCGGCATACCGATGCTGGGCTTCATGCAAGGACGACTCACTCAGCGTCACACGATAGTGCGTGGCCAGATAGCCTGAGAAGCGTTTTTTGTAGGCAGAGGGCCCGGTTTGGCCATCCGGAGAGGGAAACTCCTTGGGTTCCTCAGTAAGGTTGAAGAGCCCCCGGATCATGCGCCCAACTTCCTGACGCTCACCAGGGAAGTAAAGGGCGACCCTGACGCCAGCGAGGTCAACTATATCGTCAAAGATCGCAGAAACACTGCCGTACTGGCGTTTCTCCGCTCGCTGCTTGACCTTTACCTCCAAGCGCGCGGGATTTTTTGCCCGTGACGTTACGATGGCCCTCACTCCGGCAGAGCGTAAGTTGGTTTCGAGGGACTGAGCGACCATGCGACAAGCCTGCTCGTAAAAGTCGTATTCCTTACGATACCGCGCGATGAACTCAGAAATTAAATCCAAGGGCCTTCTTCCGTAAATGCCAGCGGTAGTCCGGGTGCAGGTGACTAGAGCCACCTTGCAAGACCGATCGCCGGCAAAGGTAGCTTACTGCCACCACCTTGTCTAATACAGGTTGGCCTGGCCTCGGGAAGCATTTTGAAACGCTTCCCGACATGCTACTCAAAAAAGGATGAGGTTGATCAGATAAGGCGGGGTGCTCTCGTCTACCTGAAGCTCTGCAAGCCATGCTTCAAGAGCTTCAGCGCGCTGTCGGTGAGCTGGGCCTTTCAGATAGTCACTAAACGACATGGGTTCCTTCCTCGCTATGAGTCGAATGCATAGCGCGGAGAAGCGCGAAGTAGGTGTTTGAGCGCCCTACAACGAATACCCAAACGGTACTAGCTCATTGCATCTCCTCCCTGCTGCGAATGAGCGTAACCGGAGTGAAATCAGAAAGCCATCATGAAGACAGCAAGGGTGAGAGGGTAAGCAAGCGTCCGGTGGTGGTCATATGAAGCTGATGCCTTGTCTGCCTCAGCTCTTCCTCTGCCTGGCGAAGGTCGTTTCTGATGCCCGTCCACATCAAAACCAATGTCGCGATTTTTTCGCGAGATGCCTTCGACTCCTCCCCCATCACGACTAGCTCGTTTTCAAGCAAACGACACCGCTGCTCGAGCAGTTCCTCGCGCGTAAACAAAGCGAAGCAATTGACGACGGTCTCATCTGAGTGATTCATGACGCTTGTCACCACCAAGAGTACAAATGTTCTCAGGCCGAGCTTAGCGAGCTATACTGTACGCATCAACAGTATTTCGACGGAATGGAGCCTACCCATCCGGCGCCTAGCCCAGCTGGTAGCGCAGCTTTCGAGGTGGATAGCGGTTGCAGTGTCGAGGTCACTGAGGAAAGTCATACGGAGGAGCCGTACATGTCACTGAAGTCATCATTCGCGATCGTCCTTCGGGCGCTTCGCTGTAAGCGGAACCTGTCGCAGCGTGACTTTGGTGATACGAGTCGGACTTTCCTCTCCAAATTGGAAGGCGCTCGATCAAGCCTCACGTTGGACAAGCTCGAACAGGTGAGCCAGCGTCTTGAGTTGAGCCCCTTGACGTTGCTGACTTTCACTTTGAGCCAGGAGTCCGGCAAATCCGTAGTCGAACTCATCGATGACCTCCGCTCGGAGATTGAAGGCCTAGAGTGCGATGGGGGTATACCGGGCTTGGAGCAGACCACCCATTGCATAACTGCTCGTAAGCCTCGCAAACACCAGGCGTCGCTAGTCCTCTAAACCCAGCTCTGCTTTCAAGCTTCCTGAACTACAGACAGCATTCGAGCAGCCGCTCGTTGGAAGTGACATGAGCTCAATCGAGCTCGGGCTTCGATGGTGATGAGATCGTTGGCCACGGTTCATCGCCGCTCCAGGTTTCTTCCAGAATGGTTCTGAACACACCGCTGAGCCCGGGGTGCTTACCCGTTGCTTGGAGCTCTTGAACAAGCGCCTGCAGATCCCTGGCCTCTTGGGCTGTTAGGATCAAGTCGCAATAGTGCAGCCCTTCTGTAGCTTTTGTGAGCTGAGCTTTGTAGTCGTCCTGCATGAAAAGGCCTCTATGTGCGCCGGCGGCTACCCGTTTGCATGCTGGGTAGAAGAACCTCAAAGCTGTCAGGATCTATGCGAGTAACCGACTTGTGTTCGTGCGACCCCCTTCTTTTCAGCGCCGCCTGCATATCGCAACCTGCCTGGTCTCAGCTCAAAAAATTGGGGGCAGCTCTAAATTTGTTCACGAGGGCAAAGCTAGCCGGCCTGGCGGCCGAAGAAAGCGACTTTTTTACCAAGCATCCTACCCAAAGTCAGGTGGTCAATGCGTGCTGATGGTCAAAAAATAGACAGGACTTTCAGAGCGTAAAGGAATGACAACAGCGCAAGCGGTAGGAGTGAAGCCTGATTTGGCGAGGGATCCCGAGAGCTCGCTGCTTTTGTTGATTAAAAAATATATACTCCGTCTCGCAAAAAAAATTTTAAGGGGTGTTTTGAAATTATTTTTCGTAAGCCCTTTTCTAATCCCCTGTCATCTACCCAAAAATGCCTGCTCTGCTGGGCGAACCAGCTCTAGCCGCACACGATCAGGCATCGCTCACATCCCGCCTTGGCGGGCTCAAAAGGCTCTGAACTGATGGCGGTTTCGAAACCGGCATCGAGTCAGTACGTCTATCCGCTTGACGAGCATGGAGTCATTGATCGCCTGGAGCCTCTTCTATCCGCCCTACCGAAAGCAGACTCGCGATCCTGCATAGCCAGCGGGGCTACACATGTGGTGCCGTTACTGATGGGCTCAGCAGATAAGACCTCGTTCTCAAGCCATAAAAAAACCTCCGAAAGCGGAGGTTTCTTCAGTCCTTACGACTTACTTAGAGAGCCAGCTTTCAACTTCATCAGAACCGTATTCAGCTTTCCAAGATTTCAATTTCGAGTGGTTGCCACCTTTGGTCTCAATCACCTCACCCGAATGAGGGTTCTTGTACTGCTTCACTTGGCGGGCACGACGCGGTGCCTTCTCCGCAGCCGCAGGAGCCGCAGCGCGGCGACCGGACTGCGGATCCAGCAGGTTGATGATGTCGCGGAGGCTGAAGCCGTACTTGGCCAGCAAGTCGCGCAGCTTGGTCTCAAACTCGATCTCTTTTTGAAGCTCACTGCTCCCCTTCATTGCTTCAAGTTCAGCCAACTGGGCTGCCAATTTTTGCTCAAGCTGACGAAATTCGGCCAATCGCGACATGTGCATCACTCCGTAATGTGTAGTTGGTCTTAAGAGAATCCTAACGCAGGTTAAGTTCAAACCCAAATGAAAATTCACGGCCACCAGTCATCGACTTGCTTACTGTTGCTCCAGTAGCCGTATTCCCAGCTCGGCAAGTCTACAGACAGGTCAATAACTTTCGGGATATCTACTTTTAATGGATCAAGGAGCTCAACTTGTCGACTAGCCCAGCTAACCCACATCGCCGTTGCCATTTGAGTTGCTTCATCCTTAGACGAAGCTTCGACTGTCGCCTGGATGAATGCTTGCAGCCGCTGAGCGCGCTCCCAGCTTTCTAAATTTTTCATCAAATTCTGGCGCAGCTTCTCAAAACGACGCTGCTGGTCAATTCTCTCTTTGCGCACTCGCTCCTCCTCTGCCCGTCGGCGGCGACTTGCTTCCTCGGATGATCGTTGTGCTTTCACGGATAGGGCGATACGAACGAAACCTGTGAGGATCTGACCAAGCTTCGACTCAAGCTTCCCTGTCTTGCTGTCAGTCCAAGTTTTTTGAATGAGAACCTCGGATCGTGCATCGACGATGAGGGAAAATACGCCAGTGGGCTCCCACCCAAAGCGAGCCGCTCTCATCGCGGTAACGTCAGGCCTCCATTGCTGCCCAGGCTTGAAAGGTTTCGGAGGAGGCGGTGGAATATCGAAGCGTCTTATCCGTTCCTGGATCGTGATCAGTAGCTCCTCCCCGTCGACTTGCACGAAGCTGCCGTTAATACCAATACCCCAGGTGTACCCCGACGACTCACTAGCTTTGATCAAGCTGTCGTAGAGAAGCGCGCAGCGATCCACCTTATTCCGGGAGATGTGCGAGTTCAATACCTTTGTTTTGTCGAATACCAGTGCATTGTTGAGCTCTTTGGCCTTCCTCGCTGCACTTAGCCATTCTTTTACCAACGGATGGGGGTCAGATAACTCCGTTGGCACGATCAAGATCTTAGGGTCTTTGATTACATTTTCTGGCCTCAGCCTGGCCGCCCTCTCGATATTCAGAACGTGAAACGTGACAGGTGTGGTAGAGGCTGGAGGCTTTGGACGACGCGGGCGCTTTGAGACCGGCTTGGCCCAGTGGCCCCGCGTAGGCAGCGTAATCCCCGCTTTGCGGCAGGCCTTCGACAAGCCCACATCCGAGACACCTATTTCCTTTGCGATGATGAGAACAGGTCGCTCCCAAACCATTTCAAATAGCTGTTGAGGTGTGAAGGTCTTTTCGACGTACATTACCCACCCTTTGTGGCATCCAAAGCGTTGTACCAATCAGCGTACGGCGAAAGGTCTACCCGACAGCGATTGTAGTCCGGGCTGCCGTCGTCCCACCAAACGGGCCCCCGCTCGCCCAGACCCACTTTTGCAGCATTCACCCGCGCACGCGCAGATTTCAGCATGCTCGAATCGTCAGCGCGCTTGGCCTTTTTGACATCTCGCCGAGCATCCATCAGATCGTGCACAAGGCGTTGCCGCTCCTGCTCATTCAATGAAGGGTTCGTGCAACGCCAGAGCTGACCTTTGACAACAAAATAGCGTCCGTCTGGTGTCGTTGGATGCATAGCGCAGATCTCGTGAGCGATACATCAAGGACACCAGAGATGACTCAACAGCTGCATGCCGGAAGAAGACGGATCGCGTTTTGGCCTGAACCGTCCTTCGTGTAGGCAGCGCAACCTGCCGGCTGAATACACGAGAAGCAGTAATAAAGCCTTCTCTAGCGCCATGAAGCACATTTGTACTCCAGCCTCTTCTTGTCACTGCATCCACGAACGACCCCTACCCTGCGCGCTTTCCGGAGCACCTTTGGCACAGGGTATTATCGATGGCTGATCACTGAGAGGCTCAGGCAGCGTATGACTGAATATAGCCGGCACGACATACCACCAGGCGCGTTAACGGCCCGGGACGTCAGCCAGGTGTTGCGAGAGGCGGTGTTCGGGCGCCGGACAATGACCAAAATAGGTAGCCAGTCCTGGGAGCAGGTGTACGCCTGCCAATTCGAAGTGGATGTAGAGGGATGGCGGATCACGATCTACAACGACTGTGAAGAACTGGATTACTGCGAGCAGTGCGTGAGCCCGGATGGTCAGCGCTGGCATTTCGATCCTGGTGACCGGACAGATCCGATTGCTCTGTTATCGACATGGGAGCATCAGAGCTTGGAGCGCATGTTGAAAGCTCTGTAGAGCGATGGGGGCGTGCCCTGCCAGGCCCGGCTGTCGTGAATCGAGCGATCGTCGTACGCCGACGTCTCGACCATCGGGCGTCCCTCCGTCACGCCGGCGCGCTCCGCTTGCGGTCACTCCTCTAGCGATCTTTCGAAGACGGCTTGATCCCTAAGGCGGCGGCCCTTCGTACCCGTAGCACTCGGCTAAGCTGAATATCTTCAGCAATGGCAGATGGAAAATTGCTCGCCAAGCCTACATTACCGAACTGGGTCTTTTCGGTGCCGCGACGCTCCATCCCGACATTCCTTGAAAAGGATAGATCTCACTTAGAAGGTGCAAAGGATATGCGTAACAAAGGTCAATCATGGTTTCTGCCGCTGCTAGTTCTCCTCGTGATGATCTGGGCCATTGGCAAGAAGGATTCGCCTCAAACTGAGCCACCTATACAGGCGCCGGTTAGCACTTTGGCCGCAACCTCATCACCAGAACCACAACCTACACAAGCCTCGGCACCCGAGCATTTCGTCAATGCGGACAAGCTGAATCTGCGCGCTGAACCCGGAGGGAAAGTGATCTCCAGTCTCAAGCGCGGGGAGAAGGTTCAGGTCTATGAGCAGAAACAGGAATGGGCGCGTATCAGCCTCGACGGCCAGCCGCAACGATGGATCTCCTACAAAAATCTCTGCAGTGGCTCGAACTGCTTCGTCACCCCGCAGCCCAGGAGGGAGCGCCCTGCCCCGCAGCCAGTTCGAAGCTCAACACCTGAATATGGATCATCGTGCCCCTGCTCCACTGGTCGTGTCTGCATAGGCCCCCGAGGCGGCCGCTACTGCATCACATCTGGGGGAAACAAACGCTACGGCGTTTAACTGTCGCTAATGATTGGGCTTGGCTGGGCCACCCAGGGCGCGAAGCTGATAGTCAGTAACGGCCTGAAACTGATGTTCAGCCAGCAGCCGTAAACGCTCGAGCTCCGCCCCGGTGATGCCTTCGGTTTGAGCCTGGTGATACCGTTTCATAGCCTCTACAGCGTCCGAGTACATTGGATGATCAGGAGGCAGAACGCTGTTGATATCCTTCGCCATCATGATAGTCCTCTGGTCTATGGGATTCTGAACCATAGCCCTAAATACGTTAGCTTCTGCGGTGGCGGTATGGGCACAGGGAGGTGAGATCTAATCAGAGAAACCTTGGATCAGGATTGCTACGGAAACGGCCGACAACGGCACATTCAAAGTTCATGAACCTGACAT
>Ga0153917_1000922_pt1 | contig 14593 bp, 13 predicted proteins | sample TSFL001MetaG_FD_104695 | JGI IMG/M metagenome (GOLD analysis project Ga0153917, IMG submission 104695) | Attine ant fungus gardens microbial communities from Florida, USA - TSFL001 MetaG | ecosystem: Host-associated > Fungi > Mycelium > Unclassified | place: USA: Florida, Paynes Creek Historic... | reverse complement strand
GTGCCGCAGTACGGGCGAAGCGCTGAATCAGCGCGGCAATTTCGCCTTCGTCCAGGGCCTTGGGCTGCGGGAACAGCTTCGACAAACCGCCCATGTCCAGCGCCACCGCCGAGGGTGCCACGGTGGGTTGACCGAGGTTGGCCTGCATCTGCCGCCCGGGGTGGTTGATCTGCATCCAGAACTGCGCGCCCTTGGCGCGACCGGCCTCGGCCCATTGGCGGAAACGTTGCAGCGGTTGGCTGTCATCGAGCATCACGCCGCCCGGGCCGGTCATGGCGCTGGGGTCGACCATGACGTTACCGGTCAGCAGCAAGCCAGCGCCGCCTTCAGCCCAGGCCTGATACAGGCGTAGCAAGCGATCGGAAGGGGTCTGGTCCTGATTGGCGAGGTTTTCTTCCATGGCTGCCTTGGCCAGGCGGTTGGGGATGACACTGCCATTGGGCAACTGCAGGGGCTGGAAAGGGGACATGCGGTGTTCTCCAAAATGGCGCCGGGCGTCGGGCGGGTTGGGTTTTGGAGAAGGCTAAGGTTAAAGTAAACCTTAAGGTCAACAGAGAATTTCACCCTTCATGAAAATTGGCGAACTGGCCCGGCGCACGGGGCTCAGCGCATCACGTATCCGTTTCTATGAGGCCAGCGGCCTGATCGAGGCTCGACGCCTGGGCAACGGGTATCGGGACTATCCGGAGCAGGCGGTGAGGTCGCTGGAGATCATCACCTGCGGGCAGCAAGCGGGGTTCAGCCTGGAGGAAATGCGCAAACTGACCAGTGCAGCGGGTGACGGCACGGCACGGCATGATCTGCTGCTGGCAAGCCTCAAGTGCAAGGTGGCTGAAATCGAAGCCATGCAGTTACGCCTGGCGCAGAACCGCGCGCAATTGCTAGCGGTGATCGCCGGCATGCAGAGCAAGCCGCAGGGCATGGATTGCGACGAAAATGCCCAGCGCCTGATTGCCGGGTGGCAGGACGGCGAGGCCGGCAAGGCTGATGACGGCGGAGTCCGCTGAGAGCCGGCTTGCCGGCCCTCGCGCATGGCGGGCAGGCTAGCTGACTACCTGTTTTGCTTGGCCATGTTCAGGTTTCGGCACTCTACCTCGGCATCCGTCCTGCTCGGGTAACTGGGTTTGAGCCGCTCCTTTTCCTGGTTGTCATAGATATCGAAACCACCGCATTCGGTCGCCGCGTAGTAACGGGTGCCGATGCGGAACGACTGCTTTTCGATGGGTACTGCCGGAACGATAACGAATCTTGGTTGCATGTTTCGTGCCTCCCCAGGCAGAGACCTAAGTATTAGTCGTGCCTTTGCTAGCCATCAAGGTGGCTCATGAAGAAAAGATTGCAGCCCCAGTCCCGGCACTCTGTCATCAAATGAAAACCCGCTGTCGCCCGATGCGAAGCACCCCACATCCCAAGCGCTTACATTCCAGTTACCCAGAACTGGCGCCCCGCGTCCAGATCGATGATTGGAGAGACAAGCATGTCCAAAGTCGTACGTTTCCATCAGACCGGTGGCCCCGAAGTGCTGCGTTACGAGGACGCCGAGGTCGGGGAACCCGGCCCGGGCCAGGTGCGCCTGCGTCAGGTGGCAGTGGGCCTGAACTATGCCGATACCTATTTTCGCAACGGCACCTACCCGATCCCGCTGCCCAATGGCATCGGCGTGGAAGCCTCTGGCGTGGTGCAGGCGGTAGGTGAGGGCGTGTCCCAGGTGGCGGCGGGTGATCGGGTGACCTACACCGGTTTCCTCAACACCCTCGGCGCCTATTGCACCGAGCGCCTGATCCCCGCCGCGGCGCTGATCAAGCTGCCGGAAACCATTGCCTTCGAGACCGCTGCCGCCATGACCATGCGCGGCCTGACGGCGGCCTACCTGATGCGCCGGCTGTACGCCTTCAAGCCCGGCGACACCGTGCTGCTGCACGCGGCGGCGGGCGGCGTCGGCCTGATTGTCGCGCAGTGGGCACGCCTGCTGGGGCTGAACGTGATTGGCACGGTGTCCACCGAGGCCAAGGCCGAGGTCGCCCGCGCCCATGGTTGCAACCAGATCATCAACTACAGCGTCGAGGACGTGGCCAGCAGAGTGCGGGCACTCACCGATGGCGTGGGCGTCAACGTGGTGTTCGACAGTGTTGGCAGGAACACTTTCATGGGCTCGCTCGATTCGCTCAAGCGCCGCGGCCTCATGGTCTGCGCCGGTACCGCCTCCGGCACCATCCCGCCGTTCGACCCACAGCTGCTGGCGATCAAGGGCTCGCTGCAACTGACCCGCCCGGCACTGGCCGACTTCATTGCTGACCCTGCCGAAAAGGCCGACCTGGCCGGCGAGCTGTTCGACCACGTCAGCAGCGGCCGCATCCGCATCGAAATCAACCAGCACTATGCCCTGCAGGATGCCGTCCAGGCCCACCGTGACCTGGAAGCGCGCAGGACCACCGGCTCGTCGATCTTCGTCATCTGAAGAGGGCAACAGCATGCACATCGAACAACTGACCTGTGCGATCGGCGCCGAAATCACCGGGGTAAACCTGACTGACGCGATCCATGACGACGACCTGTTCGAGCAACTGCGCAGGCAGTTGCTCAAGCACCGTGTGCTGTTCCTGCGTGACCAGCATTTCAGCCGTGCCGAGCATGTGGCCTTCGCCCGGCGCTTTGGCGAGCTGGAAGACCACCCGGTGGCTGGCAGCGACCCGGAGCACCCGGGCCTTGTGCAGATCTACAAGCGCCCTGACCAGCCCAATGACCGCTATGAAAACGCCTGGCACACCGACGCCACCTGGCGCGAGGCACCGCCCATGGGCTGTGTGCTGCGCTGCGTCGAGTGCCCACCGGTAGGCGGCGACACGATGTGGGCGAACATGGTGCTGGCCTATGAAAACCTGCCAAGTGACGTGAAGGCGAAAATCGAAGGCCTGCGCGCACGCCATAGCATCGAAGCCAGCTTCGGCGCCGCCATGCCGATCGAAAAACGCCTGGCACTCAAGGCGCAGTTCCCGGATGCCGAACACCCGGTCGTACGCACGCACCCGGACACCGGCGAGCAGGTGCTGTTCGTCAACGCCTTCACCACCCATTTCATCAATTACCACACGCCCCAGCGTGTGCGTTTCGGCCAGGACGCCAACCCCGGCGCCGCCGACCTTCTGCGCTACCTGGTCAGCCAGGCCTACCTGCCCGAATACCAGGTGCGCTGGCGCTGGAAGCCCAACAGCGTGGCCATCTGGGACAACCGCAGCACCCAGCATTACGCGGTCATGGACTACCCGCCGTGCCACCGCAAGATGGAGCGTGCGGGGATCAAGGGCAGCCGCACCTACTGAATCATCCGCCACGCACTCACGCGGCGCACAGCACAATAACAATAGCGAGGACTACTGCATGCAATTCTTCGACGATTCGTTGCACCCGGAAAACATGGAAAAGGTGGTCATCACAGTCGCCCCGTATGGCCCGGAGTGGATGCCCGAGGACTTCCCCGAAGATATCCCGCTGACCATGGACGAGCAGGTGCAGAAGGCAGTCGACTGCTATGAAGCCGGCGCCACCGTGCTGCACCTGCATGTGCGCGAACTGGACGGCAAGGGCTCCAAGCGCCTGTCCAAGTTCAACGAACTGATTGCCGGCGTGCGCGAAGCGGTGCCAGACATGATCATCCAGGTCGGCGGCTCGATTTCCTTCGCCCCCGAGGGCGAAGGCGAGGCCGCCAAGTGGCTGTCCGACGACACCCGGCACATGCTCGCCGAGCTGACCCCGCGCCCCGACCAGGTGACCGTGGCGATCAACACCACGCAGATGAACATCATGGAGCTGCTGTATCCGGAGTATCTGCAAGGCACCTCCCTGGCCCATCCCGCGATCCACGCTGCCTACAGCGAGATGACCGTGCCCGCCGGCCCGGCCTGGGTCCGCGAACACCTGCGCCGCTTGCAGGCCAGTGGCATCCAGCCGCACTTCCAGCTGACCGGCATGCATGCCTTGGAAACCCTTGAGCGCATCGTCCGCCGTGGCGACTACATGGGCCCGCTGAACCTGACCTGGATCGGTATCGGTGGCGGTTTCGACGGCCCCAACCCGTTCAACTTCTTCAACTTCATCCACCGCGCGCCGGATGGTTGCACGCTGACTGCCGAGTCGCTGCTCAAGAACGTGCTGCCGTTCAACACCATGGCCCTGGCCATGGGCCTGCATCCACGCTGCGGCAACGAAGACACCATCATCGACCAGCAGGGCAAGCGCTTCGGCTCGGTGCAGCAGATCCAGCAGACCGTGCGCGTGGCCCATGAGCTGGGCCGCGAAGTGGCCAACGGCAAAGAGGCCAGGGCCATCTACCGCATTGGCGAGCAGTACACCAGCATCGAGCAGACCCTCAAGGCCAACGGCATGGCGCCGAACCGCCAGCCAGGCCAGAAAGGCGTGCCACAGAGGGCCTGACAAAGCAGGACCGGCCTCTTCGCGGGGCAAGCCCGCTCCGACATGGGAACGCGAAACCCTGTAGGAGCGGGCTTGCCCCGCGAAGAGGCCAGAGCAAGCAGTAAAGATTTTGGCTGTTACCCATAACAACAAGAACACCACCCACGCCAGATACCCCGAGGAGGCACCATGGCCACCTATCTCGCCAGTGCCGAAGCACCCGGCAGTGACACCGCGCACAGCGTCCCCCGGCGCTATGCCTGGGTCGTCTTCGCCCTGACCTTTGGCCTGTTGATCTCCGACTACATGTCGCGCCAGGTGCTCAACGCCGTATTCCCGCTGCTCAAGGGCGAGTGGGCCCTGAGCGACAGCCAGTTGGGTCTGCTCAGCGGCATCGTCGCACTGATGGTCGGCCTGCTGACCTTTCCCTTGTCATTGCTCGCTGACCGTTTCGGCCGTGTGCGCAGCCTGGTACTGATGGCCGTGCTGTGGAGCCTGGCGACCCTGGGCTGCGCCGTGGCAGAAAACTACCCGCAGATGTTCATCGCCCGCTTCCTGGTTGGGGTCGGCGAGGCCGCTTATGGCAGTGTCGGCATCGCCGTGGTGGTGGCCGTGTTCCCCCGCGACATGCGCTCGACCCTGGCCGGTGCCTTCATGGCCGGTGGCATGTTCGGCTCGGTACTGGGCATGGCCCTGGGCGGCGTGCTGGCCCAGCACCTGGGTTGGCGCTGGGCATTCGCCGGCATGGCCCTGTTCGGCCTTTTCCTGGCACTGCTGTACCCACTGGTCGTCAAGGAGGCCCGCATCAGCGCCAGATGCGCCAAACGGGCCGAGGTCAAGGCCAGCCACCCGCTGCGCACCCTTTACGGCTCGCGCTCGGTGATCGCTGCATACATCGGCAGCGGCTTGCAACTGTTTGTCGGCGGCACGGTGATCGTGTGGATGCCCAGCTACCTGAACCGCTACTACGCCATGGACACCGACCGCGCTGGAGCGATTGCCGCCGTGATCGTGCTGTGCAGCGGCATCGGTACCATCCTCTGCGCGATGCTCTGTGATCGCCTGGGCCGTCAGCGCCCCGACCGCAAGATCAGCCTGGCCATCGGCTATTGCCTGGGCAGCTGCCTGCTGCTGTCGGTGGCCTTTGCGCTACCGGCGGGCACCGCGCAGCTGGTGCTGATCGGCCTGGGCATGATGATCGCCGTCGGCACCAACGGCCCGTCCAGTGCCATGGTTGCCAACCTGACCCACGCCGCGGTGCATGGCACGGCATTCGCCACCCTGACCCTGGCCAACAACCTGCTGGGCCTGGCGACCGGCCCGCTGATTACCGGCCGGGTGTCCGACCTGATCGGCCTGCACGGTGCGTTCCAGCTGGTGCCTTTGATGAGCATCGCCGCCGCCGCCGTGTTTTTCCTCGCCAAACGCCATTACCACCGCGACATGGAGCGTCTGCAAGCATCGGTCAGCCGTACCGAGGAGTTGAGTTCGTGAAACAGACGTTGTCCGTCGAAGTGTTCTTCGATTTCATTTGCCCGTGGTGCCTGATCGGCCAGCGGCAACTACAGGCGGCCCTGTTGCTGCTGCAGCGCGAGCAGCCACAGGTAGAGGTGACCCTGCAGTGGCGGGGCGTGCAGCTGCTGCCTGGCTTACCCGCCAATGGCCTGCCATTCCACACGTTCTACGTGCAGCGGCTGGGCAGCGAGCAGGCCGTTCGCGAGCGCCAGGCGCAGGTGCGCGCAGCGGCCAGCGTAGTGGGTGAGGATATCGACTTCACACGTATTCGCCGCATGCCCAATACCGCCAATGCCCATCGCTTGCTGCAACGTGCAGGCGGCCTTCTTGGCGCCGGGCGCCTTGAAACCCTCCTGGCGCAGCTGTTCATTGCCTACTTCCACCAGGGTCGCGACCTGGGCGACAGCCGGGTATTGCTCGCCATTGCCCAGTCTTGTGGGCTGGAGGCGGCGCAAGTGGTCGATTGCCTGCGTGAAGATGGCAGCCCGTTCCTCGGCGGTGCCGGGCGTGCGGGTAGCGCGGTGCCGTGTTTCCGCTTCAATGGGGGCCGCCTGATCCCCGGGGCACAACCTGCCGATATGCTGTTCGCGGCCATGCTTGAAGCCTTGCAAGCACAGGTGCCGGCTTGAGCCGGCGGATCGCCCTGGCGGCGAACCAGGTGCCTGAGCGCAACGAACGCGTGCTGGTCGAGAGCCACGGCAAGAGCCTGGCCGTGTTCAATGTGGCCGATACCCTTTACGCGATAGACGACAGCTGCCCGCACCAGGGTGCCTCGTTGTGCGGCGGGCGTCTGGAGGGTCGGGTCATCCAGTGCTGCGCCCATGGCCTGCGCTTCGACCTGGCCAGCGGCTACCTGCTCAACTCGACAGCACTGAAGGTCACCAGCTACCCGGTCGAATGCCAGGGCCAGCAGGTGTACATCGTGCTGAATGACGAGGAGGGCGGGCAATGACGGCAGGCTTTGTCATGTAATGGCCTGACGCTGACCCGGGTGCACTCGGCTGTTCAAGCACCCTGCACGGCATGCTGTGCCCGCCAGATGGCGGGCGGCATGCCGAACTGGGCGATGAACCAGCGGGTGAACGAACTGGGCATCGAGTAACCGAGCATGTCGGCGATGCGCCCCAGCGAATAGCTGGGGTTTTCCAGGTAACGCATCACCAGGTCGCGGCGCACGGTGTTGATCATGTCCTTGAACGTGAGCCCGTCTTCCTCCAGGCGCCGTTGCAGCGTGCGCACGTTCATGCCTTGGGTTTGCGCCACCTGTTCGAGGGTGGCGCGGCCCATGGGCAACAACAGGTAGATGGTCTTGCGCAGCTCCAGTTCCAGCGATGGCGTGCCACCGGCAGGCAGGGTGTCCAGGTAGCGCCGTGCCAGGCGCGCCATGGCCTCGTTGGCCTGGGGGCTGGCGCAGTCGAGGTCGGCGGCGGGGCAGACGATGCCATTGAACTCGCTGCCAAACACCAGCGTGCAGCCGAAGATGCGCCGATGGATGGCCAGGTCGGCCGGCGCGGCATGGGTGAAGTTGGCGCTGATCGGATGCCACTGGCCACCCAGCAGCGCCGCACACAGGCGCAGCATCACGCCGATGGCGAGTTCCGTGGCCTGGCGGCTGCACGGCGCCCGCTCGTTGATCACTTCTTCGCGAATGATGACCGTCTTGCCGGCTTCCTCGACATGGATGGCCAGGGCATCGTTAAGCAGGTGGCGATACTGCACGATCACTTGCAGGGCATCGCGCAGGTTGCGCTGATGGCTGAGCAGCAAGCTGATCTCGCCGAAATCCGATAGCTGACGCGATTCGGCCATACGCAGGCCGAAGGTTTCGCAACCACTGACACGGGCCGACTCTTCCAACAGGGTGATCACGTTGGCCGCCGGTATACGCCGGTTGGGGTCCGCCAGCAGGGCCGCGCTGAGGCCAACCTGGGCGAGCAAAGGGGTGGGGTTCAGGCCCACGTGGCGGGACACTTCGAGGTAATTGGTCAAGCTGGCGGCACGAACGAGGGCGGGCATTTTTATTGTTTTCCGTCAAACGGTCTGTGATTTATAGCCTGCGTGTCAGCCATTGAGAAGCACAAGCCAGTAAACGCCGCTTGTCATCAAATGAAAAGCCACTGACGCGCAATGTGAAGCACCCGCCCAGCCCCCTCTTTACTGTGAACCTCGTACCCGATCCAAGCCCCGATGCGAAACGAGGTTCTGACGTGGAAAAACTGCAAACCACCGCCACCGTGCTGATCATTCCTGGCCTGCGCGAGCATGTCAGCGAGCATTGGCAGACCTTGCTCCAGGCGCGCCTGGCCAAGGCCCGGAGTGTGCCGCCACTGCGGGTCGACAGGCTCAGCTGCGACGCCCGTGTTGAAGCCATCCAGCGCGAGTTTGAGCAGATCGACGGTGAGGTGGTGCTGGTGGCGCACAGCGCTGGTGTGCTCATGGTGGCCCACTGGGCTGCTCGCTACCAGCGGCCGATCAAAGGCGCCTTGCTGGCGGCACCGCCTGACTTGCACGCCCAGTGGCCGGCCCACTACCCCAGCCCGCAAAGCCTGGCCGAGCAGGGCTGGTCGCCGTTGCCGATGGCGCCGCTGCCGTTCCCCAGCATCGTTGCCGCCAGCAGCAACGACCCCCTGGCCAGTTTCGACGCCGCTGGCGTCATGGCCCAGGCCTGGGGCAGCGAACTGGTTGCCCTTGGCCCGGTCGGCCACCTCAACCCGGCAGCCGGCTTTGGCCCCTGGCCGCTGGCCGAAAACCTTATTCGTCGCCTCGACCACTGACCTGCCAACCCCGCACGGATGCCTAAGCCAAGCCCGCAGATGACGGGCGGCCATGAACAACAAGAACAATAAGTGGAGTCATCGCAATGCCACAACACCGCATCCACCGTGCTGTGAAACCACAGCGCTGCCTGCTCGCCTGCGCCATCAGCCTGCTCAGCCTGCCCGGCGCGCAAGCCATCGAAGTCACTACCGGTAGCGAAGACTGGGCCGTGCGCTTCGACAACACCGTCAAGTACAACTACGGCGTGCGCACCGAAAGCGCTGACAAGCGCATGCTCGGCACGCCCAACAGCAACGACGGCGACTACAACTTCCGCAAGGCTGGCACCAACATCACCAACCGGGTCGACCTTTTGACCGAGCTGGATGTGGTCTACCAGGGCAACACCGGTTTCCGGGTCAGCACCGCCAGCTGGTACGACAAGGCTTATGACAATACCGGCTCCAACAGCAACCCGTTGGTCAACGGCAACGGTGACCAGTCCGGCATCAACCCCAGCCTCAACGGCCTGCCGGGCACGGGGGTGCCGCTGGGCAGCCCGCACTTGAGCAACTATGCCCAGCGCTACTACAGCGGCCCCTCCGGCGAGGTGCTGGATGCCTTCGTGTTCTTCAGCCGCGACGTCGGCGAGCAATCGCAGGTCAGCGCCAAGGTCGGCCAGCACAACCTGTTCTGGGGCGAAACCCTGCTCAACCCGGTGCACTCGCTGAGCTACGGCCAATCCGGGCTGGACCTGGCCAAGCTGGCGGCCTCGCCAGGCACCGAAGCCAAGGAACTGTTCGTCCCGCGCAACCAGTTGTCCACCTCGTTCATGGTCAACCCTGAACTGACCCTGGGTGCCCAGTATTTCTTCGATTGGGATGCCGCGCGCCTGCCGGAAGCCGGCACCTACTATGGCGGCTCCGACGTGGTGGGCGAGGGCGCCCAGAGTTTCCTGCTCGGCCACACCGGTACCCCTGGGCTGATCCCGGTGCGTGGCGCGCTCACCAGCATCCGACGTGGCGACGACCTGACCCCGCGCAACAGCGGCGACTGGGGCGTCATGGCCAAGTGGTCGCCCGAGTGGCTCGGCGGCACCCTGGGCTTCTACTACCGCAAGACCTTCGAAATCCTGCCCCAGGCCTGGCTCGATGCCCGTGGCATGACGGTCGCCAGGGGCCCGTTCGGTAACCCGCCAGGCAACCGCCAAGGCGCGGTCGGCAACCTGTACAACTCGTTGCAGAGCACCACGTACCAGTTCGCCTATTCCGACGACATCGACATCTATGGCCTGAGCCTGTCCAAGGACATCGGCGGCATCAGCGTCGGCAGCGACCTCAACATTCGTCACCACATGCCCCTGGCGAGCATCCCGGCCATCGTCAGTGCCCCCGGCACCGCCGGCCTGGGTGGCGGCTTCGGCCTGCTGCCACCACGCCTGGCCAGCAGCGGGGTGATCTACGACGTGCCCAAGGACGGCGACAGCCTGAGTGCCACCGGTGAAACCCTGCACTGGACCCTCAATGGCCTGATGACCCTCGGCGACACGCCGCTGTTCGATTCGGCGACCCTGCTGGGCGAGCTGTTCTACAGCAACCTGCTCAAGCTCGATGGCCACAACGAGGCCTTGTACAAGGGCAAGCGCAGCTACCGCGGCATCGACCAGCCGACCCGTGACAACTGGGGCATTGCCGTCAACTTCACCCCCACCTGGTTCCAGGTGGTGCCAGGTATCGACCTGAGCATGCCGCTGTCGGTCAACGTCGGCATCGACGGTGTGTCGCCAGTGCAGGGCGGCGGAGCCAAGGACACCGGCAACTATGCGGTCGGTGTCAGCGCCGCCATCTACAACCAGTACTTCGTCGACCTCAAGTACGTCGACAGCTTCGGCAAGACCCAGTCCTGCAAGGATGGCCAGACCGACGGCAGCACGCCGAACGCCCTCGACGGCGAACAGGACTACACCTGCTACGGCGGCGGCTATGCCTCCTTCTCCGGCGGTGGTGCCACCACCGAAGACCGTGGCGCCCTGTACCTGACTCTCAAGACCACGTTCTGAGACCTGCCCCCACAGACTTCACAGGAAAACAACAATCATGAACTACGTGAAAACCCTGTTGGCCACCTGCCTGTCCCTGGCTGCCCTCAACGCGGCCCACGCCGCAGTATCCCCCGACCAGGCTGCCAGGCTGGGCAAGAACCTGACCATCCTGGGCGCGGAAAAAGCCGCCAATGGCGATGGCTCGATCCCGGCCTACCAGGGCGGCTTGCAGACGCCACCCGCCAGCTACCAGAGCGGCGCCAGCATGCGCCCGGACCCGTTCGCCAACGAGAAACCGCTGCTGGTCATCAATGGCAAGAACGCCGAGCAGTACAAGGGCCAGCTGACGGCGACCACCCTTGAATTGCTCAAGCGCTTCCCGACCATGCGTGTCGATGTCTACCCGACCCACCGCAGCGTGGCGCTGCCCCAGGCGGTGCTGGACAACACCCTGAAGAACGCCACCGGCGCCAAGAGCCAGGAGGGTGGCACCGCGGTGGACAACGTGTTGCCGGGGATCCCGTTCCCGATCCCGCAGAATGGCGCCGAGGCGATGTGGAACTTCCTGCTGCGCTACCAGGGCGTGAGCATGACCGCCAAGTACGATTCGTGGAACGTCGACGCGGCGGGCAAACCCACGCTGTCGACCACCGGCCAGGCCAACATCAGCTACCCGATCTACGAAGACATGAACAAGCCGATCGGCGCCAAGGACACCTACTACCAGATGAAACTGGTGTACACCGGCCCCGCCCGCCGCGCCGGCGAAGCGATGATGCTGCGCGATGCCGCCAACCCGCTGGTGCAGCCGCGCAGCGCCTGGCAGTACCTGCCTGGGCAGCGACGCGTCAAGCTGGCACCGAACCTGGCCTACGACACGCCGAATCCGGGGACTTCAGGGTCTGGCACCTACGACGACGTGTTCGTCTTCAACGGCGCCCTCGACCGCTATGACTGGACGCTTGTCGGCAAGCAGGAAATGTACGTGCCGTACAACACCTACCAGCTGACCTACAACACCGACATCAAGCAGCTGATCACCCCCAACCACCTCGCCCCGCAGTTCGTGCGCTGGGAGAAACACCGCGTGTGGGTGGTGGAAGGCAAGCTCAAGGACGGTGCACGGCACATCTACCACAAGCGCCGCTTCTACCTCGACGAGGACAGCTGGGTCGCTTTGGCTTCGGACCAGTATGACGCCCGCGGCCAGCTGTACCGTGGCTCGTTCGCCTTCCTCACCCAGAGCTACGACAAGCAGACCCCGGATGCCACGCCGTTCATGATCTACGACCTGGTCGGCGGCACCTACAACCTCAACGGCGTGGTCGGCGCCTACGGCGGCATCCGCTACATCGACCCGCTGTCCAAGGCCCAGTGGTCGCCTGAATCGCTGGCCGGCAATGGCATTCGCTGAGCGCATGGCGCAGAGGTTGGCAATGTCTGTCTTCAAACGATGCAGCGTGGCGATGCTGGTCTGGGTTGCGCTGCAAGGCGCAGCCCAGGCTGCGCCCTTCACCGACGTGCTGGACCTGCCGGCCGCGCCCAGTGCACTGGCCGCCACCAGCGCGCTGCGTGATGTGACCCGGGCCGGTGAGCGCCTGGTGGCGGTGGGCCCGCGTGGGCACATCCTGTACTCCGACGACCATGGCACGCACTGGCAGCAGGCTCAGGTGCCGGTCAGCGCCGACCTCAATGCCGTCAGCTTCGCCACTGCCGAGCACGGCTGGGCGGTGGGCAACGACGGCGTGGTGCTGCACAGCCAGGACGGCGGCCGGCATTGGGAGAAGCAGCTCGATGGCCGTGAGCTGGCCGACGGCACTGACAGCACCTTGCTCGATGTGTGGTTCAGCGATGACCAGCACGGCTATGCCGTGGGCCTGTTCAACCTGTTGCTGCGCACCGAGGACGGTGGCCGGCACTGGTTGCCGTGGCAGGACCACAGCGACAACCCGCAAGGCTTGCACCTGACCAGCCTGGCGCCGGTCGGTGACGCGCTGTACATCACCGGCGAGCAGGGCCTGCTGCTCGAGCTGGATGCCGCCAGTCAACGCTTCGAGCAGGTGCCCACACCGTATGCCGGCACCTTGTTCGGTGCCGTCGGCAAACCCGGCCTGCTGCTGATCTACGGCTTGCGCGGCAATGCCTACCGCAGCAGCGACAGCGGCCAGCAATGGCAACCGGTCAGCAGTGGGGTCAAGACCAGTCTCACGGCGGCCAGCCTTGGCGCTGGCGGCGAGGTCTGGCTGGCCAGCCAGGCCGGCGACCTGCTGCTCAGCCGCGACGGCGGCGCCAGCTTCAGCCCGCAGCCACAAGCCACGCCTGGCCCGGTGACCGCGCTTGCCGACGACGCCGGTACCGGCCTGGTACTGGTGGGCGAGCGGGGCGTGCGTACCTTCGACAAGAGAAGACCCTGATGGCTGATATCCGCCAAGACCCACTGCCGGTGATCCACAACCTCGCCGACTTCGACCCGCGTTCGGGCAATCGCCTGGAGCGCCTGGTGTTCAACCACCGCCTGGCCTTCGTGCTGTGCATGCTGCTGGCCACCCTGGTGCTCGGCTACATGGCACTGACCCGCCTGGAGCTGCGCCCCAGCTTCGAGAAAATGCTGCCGCAGAGCCACCCCTACATCCAGAACTACCTGGCAAACCGCCAGTCGCTGCGCGGCCTGGGCAACTCGGTGCGGGTGGTGGTGGAAAACACCCGCGGCGACATCTTCGACCCCGACTACCTGCAGACCCTGCGCCAGATAAACGACGAGCTGTTCCTCACTGACGGCGTCGACCGCGCCTGGATGAAGTCGTTGTGGAGCCCGGCGGTACGCTGGACCGAGGTCACCGAAGAAGGCTTCCAGGGCGGCCCGGTGATGCCTGATGGCTACCAGGGCGGCGCCGCCGACATCGAGCAGCTGCGCCAGAACATCGAGCGCGCCAATATCGTCGGCAGCCTGGTGGCCCGCGACTTCAAGTCGAGCATGCTGATCGTGCCGCTGCTTGACCAGGATTCGGCCACCGGCAAAGGCATCGACTACCACGCTTTCTCGCAAAAGCTTGAGCACCTGCGCAGCCAGTACCAGGCCAGCGGCCAGTACCAGATCCACGTAATCGGTTTCGCCAAGTTGATGGGCGACCTGATCGACGGTCTGATCCAGGTAATGGCGTTCTTTGCCCTGGCCTTGGTCACCAGCCTGGTGATCATCTACCTGTACACCCGCTGCGTGCGCAGCACCTTGCTGGTGGTGCTGTGCTCGCTGACCGCGGTGGTCTGGCAGCTGGGCATCGTTGCCTGGCTGGGCTATGCCATCGACCCGTACTCGATCCTGGTGCCGTTCCTGATCTTCGCCATCGGTGTATCGCACGCCGCGCAGAAGATGAACGGCATCCTCCAGGACATCGGCCGTGGCACCCACCGGCAGATCGCCGCCCGCTACACCTTCCGCCGCCTGTTCGTGGCCGGGGTCACCGCGTTGCTGGCGGACGCCGTGGGCTTTGCCGTGCTGATGCTGATCGATATCCCGGTGATCCAGGACCTGGCCATCACCGCCAGCATCGGCGTGGCGGTGCTGATCTTCACCTCGCTGCTGCTGATGCCGGTGGCGCTGTCGTATGTCGGCGTGGGCCGCAAGGCTGCCGAGCGCGCGTTGTACATCGATGCCCGCGCGGCGCAGCACCGTGGCTTTGGCCGCTTGTGGGACCTGCTCGACCGCTTCACCGAGCGCAAGTGGGCCACGGGCGCCTTGCTGGTGGCCGTGGCCCTGGCCGCCATCGGGGTGTGGGGCAGCCTGCAACTGAAGATCGGCGACCTCGACAGCGGTGCCCCGGAGCTGCGCGCCGACTCGCGCTACAACCGCGACAACGCCTTCATCACCCG
>Ga0153917_1000917_pt1 | contig 14667 bp, 16 predicted proteins | sample TSFL001MetaG_FD_104695 | JGI IMG/M metagenome (GOLD analysis project Ga0153917, IMG submission 104695) | Attine ant fungus gardens microbial communities from Florida, USA - TSFL001 MetaG | ecosystem: Host-associated > Fungi > Mycelium > Unclassified | place: USA: Florida, Paynes Creek Historic... | reverse complement strand
GCGGCTTCCTCTCCATGCTGCTCTTCCTGCTGCTCGTCGCCATCGGCCTGCCGGTTCTTTCGGGCGGACGCGGCGGCTTTGCGGTGCTCGCCGGCCCGACGGGCGGCTATATCGTCGGCTGGGCCTTCGGCGCCCTCGTCTGCGGCCTGATCGCCCAGCGTCTTGTGCGCGAGGGGCAGAACGAGATCGCCCAGATCGCCGCCTTCGTCGCGGCCGCCTTCGTTGGCGGTGTCGTCGTGGTCTATCTCTTCGGCCTCGTCTGGCTGAGCTACGCGACCGGCAACGCCTTCCTGCCGGCCGTCGCCGCCTCCGCGGCCTTCCTGCCGGGCGACCTGATCAAGGTCGGCATCGCCGCCCTTGCCGGCCGCGCCGTGCTCGCCGGCTACCCGCTGCTGCCGCAACGCGCCTGAACCCGTGCTGCGTGCCGTCGTCCATGCCTTCGGCGATCCCCGAAAGGTGATCGGCCTCGAAGAGGTGGAGCGCACGGCACCCGGCCCCGGCGCGGTGGAAGTCCGTATCCGCCGCGCCGCGATCAACCCTTCCGACCTCATTCCCGTCACCGGGGCCTATCGCAGCCGCACCACCCTGCCCTTCGTGCCCGGCTTCGAGGGCGTGGGTGAAATCACGCGCCTCGGCGAGGGCGTGACGGGGCTTGCGGCCGGCCAGCGCGTGCTGCCGATCGGCGCGAGCGGGCTCTGGCAGGAATACCTTGTCCGTCCGGCCGAATGGTGCTTTGCGGTGCCGGACGACCTTTCAGACGACCAAGCCGCCATGGCCTATGTGAACCCGCTGACGGCCTTCCGGCTGATCGACGCGGTCGAGACGCATTTCGGCACGGCAAATGGCCAGCGGATCGGCGTCACCGCCGCTGCCTCCGCCATAGGGCGGATGCTGCTTGCGCTGCTGGCCGATGCAGGCTTCCGGCCCGTCGCGCTGGTGCGCAGCGCCGCGACGGCGGCGCGGCTCGGTGAAACCTTCGGCGGCGAGATCGTCGTGCAATCGACACCGCCACTCGACGGGGTGCTCGACGCGGTCGGCGGCGCGTCGGGCGATGCGCTGTTCCGGCAGATCCGCGCCGGCGGCGCCTTCATCCAGTATGGCGCGCTTTCCGGCGCGCAGCTCGATCCGGCGCTGGTGATGGCCCGGCGGGAAGAGGTTGCCTTCGCCTTCCTCTGGCTACGTAACTGGGTGCATTCCGCCCCGCGCGCCGCCATCGAGGCCGCCTTCGCCGGGAGCTTCGCCGGCATCCGCGCCGGCATTCTCGGCTCGGCGGTCGACAGCGTCTTTTCGCTGCCGGACCTTCCGGCCGCCCTCGCCCGGCAGGACGACCCGTCCCGCGCCGGCAAGGTGCTCCTCACGCCCTGACGGTTGAAAAGGCGTGGACACCGGCCCATTTCCCGTGGACCTCGCCAACCGCAATGGGTAGCTTCCGGCCATGACGACGTTTCTCTTCGAGAACCCGATCTTCCTTGAGCACCACACGCCCGAGGGCCATCCGGAGCGGTCCGACCGCATCCGGGCGCTGAATCTCGCGCTGGAGCACGAGCGTTTCTCGCCGCTGGTGCGCGAGAAGGCCCCGCAGGCGAACGAGGATTTCGTCCTGCTCGCCCATCCGGAAAGCCACCTGCGCGCCGTGATGTCCGAAATCCCGGAAGAGGGCATCAACCAGGTCGAGGCCGATACCTATGCGAGCCCCGCCAGCCTTCAGGCGGCGCTGACCGGCATCGGCGGGGCCATCGCGGCGGTCGACGCCGTCTTTTCCGGCAAGGCCGACAATGCCTTCGTCGCCGCCCGCCCGCCCGGCCATCATGCCGAGCGCGAAAAGGCGATGGGCTTCTGCTTCTTCAACAATGCCGCCATCGCCGCCCGCCATGCGCAGAAGGCCCATGGCGCCGAGCGCGTTGCCATCGTCGACTGGGACGTGCATCACGGCAACGGCACGCAGGACATCTTCTTCGACGATCCCTCCGTGCTGTTCTGCTCGACGCACCAGATGCCGCTCTATCCCGGCACCGGCGCCAAGGACGAGACGGGCGCGGGCAATATCGTCAACGCGCCGCTATCGGCCAATGACGGCAGCGACCATTTTCGCGAGGCTTTCAAATCGCGCGTCCTGCCGCGTGTCGCCGATTTCCGGCCCGATGTCATCATCATCTCCGCCGGCTTCGATGCGCATCACCGCGATCCACTCGCCCAGATCAACCTCGTCGCCGACGATTTCGACTGGGCGACGGGAAGGTTGATGGAGCTTTCCGAAAAATCGGCGAACAACCGGGTGGTCAGCCTGCTGGAAGGCGGCTACGACCTGCAGGGCCTCGCCGAATCCGCCGCCACCCATATCTACCGCCTGATGAGAGGCTGACCATGACCGCTACCGCCCCTGATGTTTCCGCCCTCTCCTTCGAGCAGGCCGTCGAAGAACTGGAAAAGATCGTCGCCGCCCTCGAACGCGGCGACGTGCCGCTCGACCGCTCCATCGAGATCTACGAGCGCGGCGAAGCGCTGAAGAAGCACTGCGAGACCCTGCTTTCGGCCGCCGAGAACCGCATCGAGAAGATCCGCCTCGACCGCGCCGGCAAGCCGCAGGGCACCGAGCCGCTCGACGGGGCGTGAGCCGCAAACTCGACGGTCGTTTCGCCTCGTGGTAGAGTTTCGCCATGACCAGAGACGAGATCATCGCAAAACTTCTTGAGCACCGCGCCGAACTTGAGGCGGCGGGGGCGGAGCACGTCTCGATTTTTGGCTCGGTGGCGCGGGGCGAGCATACCGGTGAATCCGACATCGATGTTCTGGTGAAGCTTTCCGAACCGATCCGGCAATCGGGCTTCGGCTATTTCGGCGCTCTCGCCGATCTCAAGAGCATGATCGAGGGCTTCACCGGGCGGGCCGTCGATGTCCTGCCCGAGCCGATCCAAAAGGACCGTTTACGCCAAAATGTCGAGCGGGAGCGCATCGTTGCCTTCTAGCCGGCCCAAGACCCGCCTCCTCGATATCGCGGAGAATGCGCAAACCATTCTGGAATATACTGCCGGCATGGACAGGGACGCGTTCGAAAAGGACCGGCGCACGCGGGATGCCACCGAACGCTGCCTATCCAGAATATCCGAGGCGGCGGTGAAACTGGGGGCGCAGGCCGAGGCCATGCTGCCGCAGCATCCATGGCGGCAAATCCGCGACCTCGGCAATATCATCCGTCATGTCTATGACAATCTGGACGGAGAGATCGTCTGGTCGATTATCGTAGAACGCCTGCCCGTGCTTCTTGCCGATGCGAAGGAAGCAGCCGGCCGTTTGCCGGACGACGGCTCCTGACATTCGCTGCGGCGACACATCGTCAACAGCCGCCGCCCTATCCACGCCTCTCCTTGCCCGCTAGCATGCGGGCACGAACCAACCACAGGAGGGTGTGATGAGCTTCTTTCCGGGACAGGACCCCGAGGCTGGGGATGCGGCGGCGTGCGATGCGCTGGAAAATCTGATCATTCCGCGCACCAGCGATATCGGCGGGCTGGAGGTGCGGCGGGCGCTGCCGACGGCCAAGCGCCGGCTGGTCGGGCCGTTCATCTTCTTCGACCGCATGGGGCCGGCGCTGCTGCGCGCGGGCGAGGCAATCGACGTCAAGCCGCATCCGCATATCGGGCTCTCCACCGTCACCTATCTCTTCGACGGCGAGATCAAGCATCGCGACAGCCTCGGCACCGAGATGGTGATCGCCCCCGGCGACCTGAACCTGATGACGGCCGGGCGCGGCATCGTGCATTCCGAGCGCTCGCCGGAGAACCTGCGCGGCAAGCCGCAATCGATCTCCGGCCTCCAGACCTGGCTGGCCCTGCCCGACCATCTCGAGGAATCGGCCCCGGTCTTCTCCCACACGACGAAGGCCGAGCTTCCCGCCTTCTCCGCCGACGGCATCACCGGGCGCACGATCATCGGCAAATACGAGGGCCATGCTTCGCCCGTCAGCGTGCCGACCGATACGCTCTATACGGACCTGATGCTCGCCCCCGGCGCCTCCGCCCCGCTGGCGGCGGACTGGGAGGAGCGCGCGGTCTACATTCTCTCCGGCACGCTGGATGTCGCCGGCGACGTTTTCGAGGCGGACCGGCTGCTCGTCTTCCGCGCGGGTGACCACATCACGCTGAAGGCGGGGCCGGAGGGCTGTCACATCATGCTCTTCGGCGGCGCGGCGCTCGGCTCCAAGCGATACATCTGGTGGAACTTCGTCTCCTCCTCCAAGGAGCGGATCGAGCAGGCCAAGGAAGAGTGGCGCACCGGCCGCTTCGACATCGTGCCGGGCGACGAGGAAGAGTTCGTGCCGCTGCCGGCGGGATAATGCATAGGTATCGAGCTATTTATTTTTTCTCCTCTCTGTTGTCGTGCTCGGGCTTGGCCCGAGCACACACCTCCTCTGCAGAGACTCTAGATCCCGATAAGAAGTTTTGTTATTGACCAATCCATAGCTATCGAGCTATATAAAAATCCATAGCCATCGAGGTATGGATTTTGACCGAACCGCACGACATCCTGTTCCGCACATTGGCCGACCCCACGCGGCGAGCGCTTTTCGAGCGGCTGTGCCGCGAGGGCGAAAAGACCGTGGGGGCGCTGACGGCGCAGGCCGGGGTTTCGCAGCCGGTCGTCTCCAAGCATCTCGGCCTTCTCAAGCAGGCCGGCCTCGTGCGCGACCGCCACGAGGGGCGGCAGACCCATTACAGCGCGCAACTCAGCGCGCTTGCGCCGCTGGTCGACTGGACCAGCCAGATGGCCCGGTTCTGGGAGGCGCGGTTCGACGATCTGGAAAATTTGCTCAGGAGAATGGACCAATGAACACGGAGATACGCTCTGTCGTCGTCGAGCGCGAGATCGCGCATCCGCCGGAAAAGCTCTGGCGCGCACTGACGCAGCCGCACCTCATCGCCGAATGGCTGATGCGCAACGATTTTGCGCCGGTCGTCGGCCACAAGTTCACGCTCAGCGGAGACTGGGGCAGCGTCGAATGCGACGTGCTGACGGTGGAGCCCGGAAAAAGCCTCACCTACACCTGGAATCACATGCATGCTGACCCAGCTTTCGATCTGAGGAGCGTGGTGAGCTTCACGCTGACGCCGACGGGTTCCGGCACGCTGCTGCGCATGGAGCAGACCGGCTTCCGGCCGGAGCAGAAGCAGGCCTTCGGCGGCGCGCGTTATGGCTGGGAGCAGCACTTCACCAATCTCGAACGGGTCCTGGCAGGGCTGGAACAGGGAGGCGCGCAATGAACTGGACCCTGAAAATCCGCCAGGTTCATCGCTGGCTCTCGATCCTCTTCACGCTCGCCGTGCTCATCAACATCGCGGCGATGACGCAGGGGCAACCGCCCCTCTGGGTCGGCCTTCTCGCCCTCTTCCCGCTCATCCTGCTTCTGGCAAGCGGGCTCTATCTCTTCGCGCTGCCCTATGGCGCGCGGTGGCGGCACGGCTAGGAGGGCGCAATGGCCGGCGAGAAGACAGACAAGCCCGTCCTGCTTTCGGGCGGCAATCCGCAGATCGCCAAGGGTTACGGCGACGAGCCGGTCCAAGCCTATATCGCGGCGATGCCGGGCTGGAAGAGCGATGTCGGCCGGCGACTGGATGCGCTGATCGAAGAAATCGTGCCCGATGTCCACAAGGCGGTGAAATGGAATTCGCCCCTCTACGGCATCGAGGGCGACGGCTGGTTCCTCAGCTACCATTGCTTTGCGAAATACATAAAGCTGACCTTCTTCCGCGGCACGTCGCTCGACCCGGTTCCGCCGGTCGCATCCAAGACGGCGGAAACACGCTATTTCCACATCCACGAGGGCGAGGCGCTGGATGAAGGGCTGCTGACCGGATGGATCCGGCAGACAAGCCGCCTTCCCGGCGAACGCATGTAACCGGCGAAAGGCAGCATCATGACCGACGCGCAATCCCCTTCCGAACTGATCGACGGACGTATCGCGGAGCTTGGCGACTGGCGCGGCGACATGCTGGCGCGCCTGCGCGCCCTGATCAGGGAAACCGATCCCGAGGTCGTCGAGGAATGGAAATGGCGCGGCGTTCCCGTCTGGGAGCATGACGGCATCCTGTGCACCGGCGAGACCTACAAGGCCGTGGTGAAGTTGACCTTCGCCAAGGGCGCCGCGCTGGAGGACCCGGCCGGGCTCTTCAACTCCAGCCTCGAAGGCAACACGCGCCGCGCCATCGACTTTCGCGAGGGCGAGACCATCCAGGAAGACGCGTTCAAGGCTTTGATCCGCGCCGCGGTCGCGCTCAACCAGACCGCGCGGGCGAAGAAGAAAAAGTAGAGGGCACCTTTCCCTTGCCCGTCCGGTAAGGCCAGGTGTCCGCAAAATGCCCCATTTGCCCAACAAGACTCGGTGCATGCGTCGGTTTGTAAGGTATCAATCCGGCGAAATACGCTCTAGACTTGCCGAAACGGTTGAAATCGCGCGCCGCATTCTGCATGTGACAGGCTAGCGCGGTACATGTACCGAACGCCCGGGCGCGCCTCCGCGAGGAGCTGCCATCTTCGGGCCCGACAACGAGGCATGAGAGTGACACAAACGCCAGCCACGCCCCTGCTCGACAAGGTCCGCATCCCGGCGGACCTGAAGGCCGTCGACGACCGCGACCTGCCGCAACTGGCGGCGGAGCTGCGCACGGAAATGGTCGACGCCGTCTCGCGCACCGGCGGGCATCTGGGCGCGGGCCTCGGCGTGGTGGAGCTGACCATCGCCATCCACAAGGTCTTCGATACGCCGAAGGACCGGCTGATCTTCGACGTCGGCCACCAGTGCTATCCGCACAAGATCCTCACCGGCCGTCGCGACCGCATTCGCACACTGCGCCAAGAAGACGGCCTTTCCGGCTTCACCCGCCGCGCCGAGAGCGAATACGACCCCTTCGGCGCCGCCCATTCCTCGACCTCGATCTCCGCCGGCCTCGGCATGGCGGTCGCCGCCGACCTTTCGGGCGAACACCGCAACGTCATCGCCATCATCGGTGACGGCGCCATGTCGGCCGGCATGGCCTACGAAGCGCTGAACAATGCCGGCGCGCTCGATGCGCGCCTCATCGTCATCCTCAACGACAACGACATGTCCATCGCCCCGCCGACGGGCGCGATGAGCGCCTATCTCGCGCGCCTCGCCTCCGGCCGCACCTATATGGGCTTCCGCGAACTCGGCAAGAAGCTGACGGCCTATCTCGGCAAGAAGGTCGACCGCGCCATTACCCGCGCCGTCGAGCATGCGCGTGGTTATGTCACCGGCGGCACGCTCTTCGAGGAAATGGGCTTCTACCACATCGGCCCGATTGACGGCCATTCCTTCGAGCACCTCCTGCCCGTGCTGCGCAATGTGCGCGACAATTCCAAGGGCCCGGTGCTGATCCACGTCGTCACCCAGAAGGGCAAGGGCTATCCCCCGGCCGAGGCCGCCGCAGACAAGTATCACGGCGTCAACAAGTTCGACGTCATCACCGGCGCGCAGGCCAAGGCCAAGCCGAATGCGCCCGCCTATACGTCCGTCTTCGCCGATGCGCTGGTGCAGGAGGCGGGCTTCGACGAAAAAATCGTCGGCGTCACCGCCGCCATGCCGAATGGCACCGGTCTCGACAAGCTCGCGAACGCTTATCCCTCCCGCACCTTCGACGTCGGCATTGCCGAGCAGCATGCCGTGACCTTCGCCGCCGGCCTTGCCGCCGAGGGCTACAAGCCGTTCTGCGCGCTCTATTCCACCTTCCTGCAGCGCGGCTATGATCAGGTGGTGCACGACGTCGCCATCCAGGGCCTGCCGGTGCGCTTCCCCATCGACCGCGCCGGCTTCGTCGGCGCCGACGGACCGACCCATGCCGGCTCCTTCGACACGACCTATCTTGCGACACTGCCCGGCTTCGTGGTGATGGCCGCCGCCGACGAGGCGGAGCTGAAGCACATGGTGCGCACCGCCGCCGCCTATGATGCCGGCCCGATCTCCTTCCGCTATCCACGCGGCGAAGGCGTCGGCGTGGACCTGCCGGCCCGCGGCGAAATCCTGGAGATCGGCAAGGGCCGCGTGGTCAAGGAAGGCACAAAGGTCGCCCTCCTCTCCTTCGGCACCCGCCTTGCCGACTGTCTGCTGGCCGCCGAAGACCTCGACGCCGCCGGCCTTTCCACCACGGTTGCCGACGCGCGCTTCGCCAAGCCGCTCGACCACGACCTCATCCGCCAGCTTGCCCGCAACCACGAAGTCCTCATCACCATCGAGGAAGGCGCCGTCGGCGGTTTCGGCAGCCATGTGCTGCAGTTCCTCGCATTGGAGGGCCTGCTCGACCAGGGCCTCAAGGTGCGTCCCATGGTGCTGCCGGACGAATGGATGGAACAGGCCAAGCCCGAGGCCATGTATGCCAAGGCCGGCCTCGACCGCGCCGGCATCGTCTCCACCGTCTTCCAGGCACTGGGCCAGAAGGCCGTCGCGGATGTGGGCGCGGCGGGCTGAGGCACCCTCATCCGCTTGCCGGGGCTTGCCTCTTTGCCGCCGAAGCGGCATGAGAGGCGCATGTCCCACACCAGCGAAACCATCCGCCTCGACCAGCTCCTGCTGAATGCCGGCCTCGTCGCCAGCCGCTCGCGGGCGCGCGATGCGATCACGCGCGGCACCGTCACGGTGAACGGCCGCGTCGTCACCAAGCCGAGCGCCAGCTTTCCGGCCTCCGCCACCCTCGCTATCGACGATCCGGCACAGGCCTATGTGTCGCGCGCGGCGCTGAAGCTGACGGCGGCGCTCGATCGGCTCGGGCTCGACCCCAAGGGCCTCGACTGTCTCGATATCGGCGCCTCCACCGGCGGCTTCACACAGGTCCTGCTGGAGCGCGGTGCGGCGCATGTCGTTGCCGTCGATGTCGGGCACGACCAGATGCATCGAAGCCTCCGCGTCGATCCGCGCGTCACCAATCTCGAAGGGCTGAACGCGCGGGCGCTCAGCCGGACCGATCTTGGCGGGCGCACCATCGGCGCGGTCGTCTCCGACGTCTCCTTCATCTCGCTGAAGCTCGCTCTGCCGCCGGCGCTGACGCTGGCCGAGCCCGGCGCCTTCTGCGCCCTTCTCGTCAAGCCGCAATTCGAGGCGGGGCGCGAGGCTATCAGCAAGGCGGGGCTTCTGAAGGACCCGGACAGCGCCCCCGCCGTGGCGGCGGAGCTGGAACGCTGGCTGGTCGAGGAGATGGGCTGGCAAAGCCTCGGCCTCGTGCCGTCGCCCATCACCGGCGGCGATGGCAATCACGAATTTCTTCTTGGAGGGCGAAAGCCATGACGACGGAAACCCTCACCATCGCGCGGCTCGGCAGCGGCGGCGACGGCATCGCCGAGGCGCCGGGCGGCCCGGTCTACGTGCCCTTCACGCTGCCGGGCGAGACGGTCGCCGTCGCGCGGGTGAAGAACCACGGCACCGTCATGTCCATGTCGGCCGCCTCGCCCGAGCGGGTGGAGCCGCCCTGCGTGCATTTCGGCCCCGACGGCAGGAACGGCACCTGCGGCGGCTGCACGCTGCAACATGCGAGCGACGCCCTCTACCACGACTTCAAGCGCGGCCTCGTCGTCCATGCGCTGAAATCCAAGGGCCTGACGCCCGACGTGGCCCCGCTCGTCATCGCCCGGCCGGGGGAGCGCCGCCGCGTCGCGTTTACCGCGCGCAAGACAGAAAAAGGCATGCTGCTCGGCTTCAACCAGGCCGGCAGCCACCACATCGTTTCCATCGAACACTGTCCCATCGCCAGCGACGGCATCGTCTCCCGGCTGGAGGATATCCGCCGGGTGGCCGCGGCCATCGCGACGTCGAGCGAGCCCTTCCGCCTGACGGCACTGGAAACCACGACCGGCCTAGACCTCGCCTTCGAGGGCGTGAAGAAGGTCGGCGACCGGGAGCGCCGGGCCGTCACCGAATGCATCCTTTCGCTGCGCGGCATCGCCCGCGTCTCCAATGATGGCGAAATCCTCATCGAGCCGGTAAAGCCGGAGATCGACTTTGCCGGCGTGCGCGTCTTCCCGCCGGCCGGCGGTTTCACGCAGGCGACGAAACCGGCGGAAGAGGCCATGGCCGAACTGGTGCTGGAGGCGCTCGGCAAGGCCAAGCGCGTCGCCGATCTCTTCGCCGGTTCCGGCACCTTCGCGCTGCGCATCGCACGCAAGGCCAAGGTCCATGCGGTGGAAGGCGACGAGAAGGCGATCAAGGCGCTGGACCACGCCGCCCGCAACACGCAGGGTCTCAAGCCCGTGACCGTCGAACGCCGCGATCTCTTCCGCCGCCCGCTGATGACCTCCGAACTCAAGGTCTATGACGCCGTGGTCTTCGACCCGCCGCGCGCCGGCGCGGAGGACCAGTGCAAAGAACTCGCCCGCTCCGGCGTGAAGACCATCGTCGCCGTCTCCTGCAACCCGGTGAGCCTTGCCCGCGACCTTTCCATCCTCACCGCCGCCGGCTACCGCATCCGCCTCGTCACGCCCATCGACCAGTTCCTCTGGTCGGCGCATGTAGAGGCGGTGGCGGTGCTGGAAAAGGCCGTATAGCAAAAGGCCCGGAGCGATCCGGGCCTTTCGTTTTACTGCGCTTCTATGTTCAAGCCGCACGGCGCGACGGGATGGCAGAATGTGCCACTGCTCCCGCCCCCAGCCTGAACTGCGCCAGCAGCGTGTTGAGGGCTGCGGCCTCGGCGGCCAGGCCATGGCTGGCGGCGGTCTGTTCTTCGACCATGGCGGCGTTCTGCTGCGTGCCCTGGTCCATCGTGTTGACGGCGGTGTTGATTTCCTGGAGGCCGGTCGACTGCTCGCGGGCGGCGGTGACGATGGCGTTCACATGGCCGTTGATCTCCTGCACCTCGCGCACGATGGCCTCGAGGGCGGCACCCGTCTCGCCGACGAGGGTCACGCCGGAGCGCACCTGATCGCCGGAAGTGGTGATGAGCGCCTTGATCTCCTTGGCGGCATTGGCCGAGCGCTGCGCAAGTTCGCGCACTTCCTGCGCCACGACCGCAAAGCCCTTGCCGGCTTCGCCGGCGCGGGCGGCTTCGACGCCGGCATTCAGCGCCAGAAGGTTGGTCTGGAAGGCGATGTCGTCGATCACGCCGATGATGTTGGAGATCTCATGCGAGGACTTTTCGATGCCCTGCATGGCGTTGACCGCGCGGCGGACCACTTCGCCGGACTTTTCGGCGCCGGTGCGGGTGCGCGAGACGAGCGAGCCGACTTCCTCGGCGCGGCGGGTCGAGTCCTTGACGGTGGTGGTGATCTCCTCCAGCGCGGCGGCGGTTTCCTCGACGGAAGCCGCCTGCTGCTCGGTGCGGCGGGCGAGATCGTCGGCGGCCGAGCGGATTTCCGTCGCGCCGGCATCGATGGCGCGGGCGTTCTGGCCGACAGTCGTCATCGCTGTGTGCAGCTTGGTCAGCGAGTGGTTGAAGTCCGTGCGCAGGCGGTCGAGGTGGCCGGCGAAGGGTTCTTCGATGCGGTGGGCAAGGTCGCCCTCGGCAAGGCGGCCGAGGCCATCGGCCAGCGCCTCGACGGCGTGCTGGATCTCGGCGGCTTCGTGGGCCTTCATCGCCTCACGCTCGCGGCGCTCGCTTTCGGAAAGCACGCGGCCCTCCTCGGCGGCATTCTCAAGGCGCGTGCGCTCGATGGCATTGTCGCGGAAAACGGCGACGGCGGCGGCCATGCGGCCGATCTCGTCGCGACGCTCCTCGCCGGGGATTTCGGTGCCGACATCACCGGCGGCAAGCCTGTCCATGGCGACGGTCATGTCCTTGACCGGGCGCACGACGAGGCGCGACAGCACGGTGGCGAGGAAGCCCATCATGACGATGACGGCGAGCACGGTGGCGATCGTCGCGGCGATGCGGAACTGGTCGATGGCCGAGAAGGCCATGCCGCTGTCGATGGTGAAGCCGAGATACCATTCCACCGACGGCAGACCCGTGACCGGCACGAAGGAGACGAGCACCGGCTTGCCGTCATAGGTCGTGTGCACGATGCCGCTGCCGATGGCGGGCGTCGCTTCGGGGAAGGCGTCTGCGAGTGTCTTGGTGACGAGCGCCTGGTTCTTGTGCACGAGGATCTGGCCGTCCTTGCTGACGAGGAAGGCAAAGCCCGCGCCGCCGAGATCGACCGAATTGACCATGTCGACGAGGGACTTCAGCGAGAAGTCGCTGCCGGCGACGCCGACGAGCTTGCCGTCACGCTTGACGGGAACCGCCGCGGTGATGACGAGGTCGCTGGTGGAGGCGTCGACATAAGGCTCGGTCAGCACGCCGCCATTCGCCTTGACGGCATCCTGATACCAGGGACGCTGGCGCGGATCGTAGCCTTCCGGCATGTCCGACTTCGGCCATTGCGTGAAGACGCCCGCCTCGTCGCCGACATAGGTGGAGATGAACTGGCTGCTCAGGACCTCGTTGTCCAGAACGGCTTCGGTGCCGGCCGGGTCGGTGGATTTCGCGGCCGCGTTGGCGGCCATTTCGGTCAGCGCCACGCGGCCGTTCAGCCAGTTGGCGATGCTCTGGGCGGCCTGCTTGCCGGAACTGTCGATGCTCTCCTCGACGGATTTCGTCAGCACGGAGCGCTGCAGGCTGTCGATATAGAGGGAAAAGCCGGTGAAGGCGGCGATGACGACGAGGGACGCGACGACGAGGATGCGCGTCATGAGATTGGAGCGTCTGGACACGGTAGCGGTGTTCCTTCCGATCGCCGGCGCAAAAGCGCCGGCGCGATGCTGAACGGCATGCCGGAGGCGAGGTCGACCGCATCATGCGGCAGCCGGCTGGGTCGCCGGGAGAATGCCGCACCATAGGAAAACGTGTTTAAGGTCCTCTTAAAATTGACGGACCACAAATGGGGGACGCCTATCCTTTGCCCCGTGCCATGAAGGCCTCGAAGGCGGCGCGCGCCTCGGGGCTCTTTAACTGCGCGGCGAAATGGCCTGCCTCCTCGTCGATCCGCGCTGCGACCTCCGCCCGGTCGCCGCGGATGAGACTGCGGGCGATGGCGAGGGCTCTGGGCGGCTTGGCCGCAAGGCGCCTTGCGGCGGCAAGCGCCTCGCGCTCCACGGCGGCCGGCTCCACGACTGCATAAACGAGGCCGGCATCTTTTGCGGCCGCGGCCGGAAAGCCCTCGCCGGCAGCCAGCAGCGCGAAGGCGCGCTGGTGGCCCATCAGGCGCGGGGCAAGGAGGCTGGAGGCGGCTTCCGGCACGAGGGCGAGGTCCACGAAGGGCGTCCTGAATTCCGTGCGGATGGAGGCATAGGTGAGGTCGCAATGCAGATGGATGGTCGTGCCGATGCCGATGGCAAGGCCATCGACGCCGGAGACCAGCGGCTGGCCGTGGGCGGCGAGCGCGTGGAGGAAATCGATCACCTCGCGGCCCATCGTGCCGCCCATGGCGAAGGCCATGAAGTCGTTGAGGTCGTTGCCGGCGGAAAAGCAACCGTCGGAGCCGAGAAAGACGGTCGCACGCACACCGTCGTCCGCATCGCCCGCCCTCAGCGCGTCGGTCATCGCCTGGTACATGGCGCGGGTGATGGCGTTCTTCTTTTCCGCCCGGTTGAGGCGGATCACCTGCACCCCGGGGGCGCTTTCCGGGCGCTCGATCAGGATATGGTCGGTCATCGACGTGGGTCCTTTATTCTGTTGCAATCCCCCCTCTGCCTGCCGGCATCTCCCCCACAAGGGGGAGAGAGATAGAGGCTTGCCCACCGTTCCAAAATGATTGCCACCGGGGCGGCACATTGAGCCCCTCCCCCTTGTGGGGAGGGGTTGGGGAGGGGCCTTACTCCAGAACCACCCGTGCCGCTTCCAGGCTCGCGGCACCGGACACCACGCGGTCTCTCAGCGCCGCCGTCTCGCCGATGACATTCTCCGCGGCGAAGCGGCAGAGGGCGGCGCGTTCGGCGTTGCGGCCATCGCCGCCATCGGCGAGCGCGCCCTTGGCGAGGTAGGCGCCGGTGAGCACAAGGCCGAAGAGGCGCTGGTAGGGCGTCGCGCCGGCAAGCACTTCGGCCTGCCGGCCGTCGGCGAGCGTCGCAAGCAGCCATTCCGTGGCCGCTTCGAGATCGGCGATGGCGGCCTCGAGGCGCGCGCCCGTCTCGCCGAGTTGCGGCGCATTCGCGGCGCTCGCCTTTGCCGCGATCGCATGCAGCTCGGCGATGAAGCCGCGCACGTGGCTGCCATCGGAAAGCGGCAGCTTGCGCGTGACGAGATCGATGGCCTGGATGCCGTTGGTGCCCTCGTAGATCGGCGCGATGCGGGCATCGCGGTAGAGCCGCGCCGCGCCCGTCTCCTCGATGAAACCCATGCCGCCATGCACCTGCACGCCGAGCGAGGCGACATCGACGCCGGCATCGGTGGCGAAGCTCTTGGCGATGGGGGTGAGGAGGCTGGCGCGCTCCGCCCAGTGCCGCGCCTCATCGCCATGCGCCATGTCGACGGCATGGGCGCAGGCATAGGTGATGGCGCGGGCGCCCTGGGTCAGCACCTTCATGGTCAGGAGCATGCGGGCGACATCCGGATGCTCGATGATCGGGCTCATGCCAGAACCTTGGCCAGAACCCTGCCAACCGGGCGCCTTGCCCTGCGTGCGCTCCTTCGCATAGGCGATGGCCTTCTGCGTCGCGGCCTCGGCGATCGCCACGCCCTGCATGCCGACGGCGAG
>Ga0153917_1000912_pt1 | contig 14700 bp, 8 predicted proteins | sample TSFL001MetaG_FD_104695 | JGI IMG/M metagenome (GOLD analysis project Ga0153917, IMG submission 104695) | Attine ant fungus gardens microbial communities from Florida, USA - TSFL001 MetaG | ecosystem: Host-associated > Fungi > Mycelium > Unclassified | place: USA: Florida, Paynes Creek Historic... | reverse complement strand
TTTTCCGCTTACTCCGAGGCTTCGCGCAGCATCTCGTCGTGCGGAATATCCTGCAGAATCTGCTCGAAGCTGCGCAGACGTTTGTAGATCGACATCAGCGTAATCAGCGTGGACCACGAGGTGATCAGATACTGGAAGGAGGAGCGCACCTGGTCGAACACGTTGGTGATCTGGTTAAGCAGCCCCAGCGTGATGGTGCCCGCAACAATCGAGGGGAACAGCACGAACAGCCCGAACACATTGTCCACCTGCAGATAGAGAATGCGCGTGATGTTGAAATAGAGGTAGTGGAAATAGAGGCGGAAATAGTTGTGACGCACGCGGCTGAACAGCTCCTGCACCGTAGGCGGCGCGGCGCGCTGCGGATCGTCCTCGCCGTACACCAGCTCTTTACGGTACGCGGCTTCCACCCGCTGATTGCGGAACTCCAGCCCCGGCAGTTTAATCCCCACCAGCGCCAGCAGCGCGGTACCAAACAGCGACCACAGCAGCGCGGCGATCACCAGCGCATAAGGGATATTGCCGAGGATCGGCACTTCTTTCACATGATGCGATAGCGTCACCAGTACCGGCAGAAACGCCACCAGCGTCATGATGGCCTGGATAAAGCTGATGCCCCAGTCCTGCAGCGTACTGGCGAAGCGCATGGTGTCTTCCTGCACACGCTGTGCGGCACCTTCTACCAGACGCAGGCGCTGCCAGTTATGCATGTAGTAGTTGTTCATCGCGGTACGCCAGCGGAACACCCAGTGGCTGACGAAAAACGAGTTCATCACGCCGATCACTACCGCGATCAGCGCAATGCCGAGAAACGCCAGCACCTGCACATAGAACTGATTGATGCTCACCGAGCCGGCTTTGGTCAGCGCCTGCTGAATCATGTCGTAAAACGGACCATACCAGGCGTTAACGCCGACGCCAACCTGCACGCCAAACCAGGTGACAAAGATAATCAGTAACGATCCCCATACCGACCAGCGCTGCCACGGATGGTTGTCGATGATGCGCCACACCAGCGCAAAGGCGCCGCCCATGATCCAGTAGTAGGCATAAAACCACAGCTGGCTGGCGTGGATAAAGCGGCTGGCGTTGGTCGGCAGCGGCTGTTGCATCGCCGCCTGCAAAGCGGGAAAGCGCGCCGGAAAATCATTGAAAAAGCCAAACCAGGCAAAAATGGCAATCAGGCTCCAAATCGCGGCCGAGCTGAAAAACAGCGCCGGCCGCGGAAAATAGGACTTAAACATAGGCACTCCGCTGTTGTGTGTACTCTTTATACCGCTTCCGGCATTTATCTGTCTGTTGTCGGTTGTATCCGACGATGACAGCATCGCCGCATTTATGTAAAGCGGCAGAGTTAGTTGTTAAGTTTTTTGTGCTCATTTGTTTCGGGAAACTAAATTATTAACGGCGATGGTGTTACACTACGCCAACTGTTACCGGTAACAGTCTTGCTGTATCCCTTAAAACGCCAATAAAAATCATTACAACGCAACTACTTAACTTTCATGCCGCATTATATGCGGTAATGAGGCAATGTCATGTCAGAAGAAAAAAAGGGTCACACTCGCCGGGATTTCCTGCTGAGAACCATCACCCTGGCGCCGGCAATGGCGGTAGGCAGTACGGCGATGGGTGCACTGGTCGCGCCAATGGCCGCCGGTGCGTCAGCGTCGTCGGCAGCTGCGCCGCAGCAGGCGCGCGAGTATCAGCCGGTGTGGTTTACCGCCGAAGAGTTTGCCTTCATCAAAGCCGCCGTGGCGCGCCTGATCCCCAACGATGAACGTGGTCCTGGCGCGCTGGAAGCTGGCGTACCGGAGTTTATCGATCGCCAGATGAATACGCCGTATGCCACCGGCAGCAACTGGTATATGCAGGGACCGTTCAATCCGGATCTGCCGAAAGAGCTCGGCTATCAGCTGCCGCTGGTGCCGCAGCAAATCTACCGTCTCGGCCTGGCCGATGCCGATGGCTGGAGCAAACAGCAGCACGGCAAGGTATTTGCTGAGCTGACGCCCACGCAGCAGGACGCGCTGCTGAGCGCCTTCGAAAACGGCAGCGCGCAATTCCCGCAGGTGCCGGCCAAAACCTTCTTCGCCTTTCTGTTGCAAAACACCCGCGAGGGCTACTTCAGCGATCCGATCCACGGCGGCAATCAGGGCATGGTGGGCTGGAAGCTGATCGGCTTCCCTGGCGCACGCGCCGACTTTATGGATTGGGTAGAGCGCGGCGAACGTTATCCGTTCCCGTCAGTTGATATTCGCGGCGAGAGGGCGTAACCGTGGCAAATGCGTTAAAAAAAGTGGATGTGGCGATCGTCGGTTTTGGCTGGGCCGGGGCGATCATGGCGAAAGAGCTGACCGAGGCCGGTCTGCATGTGGTGGCGCTGGAGCGCGGGCCGCATCGCGATACCTATCCGGATGGATCCTATCCACAGTCGATTGATGAACTGACTTATAACATCCGCAAAAAGCTGTTCCAGGATCTATCAAAAAGCACCGTAACTATCCGTCACGATGCCTCACAAACCGCCGTACCGTATCGTCAGCTGGCGGCATTCCTGCCGGGCACCGGCACCGGCGGCGCCGGCCTGCACTGGTCGGGCGTGCACTTCCGCGTCGACCCGGTCGAGCTGAACCTGCGCAGTCACTACGAGCAGCGTTACGGCAAAAACTTTATCCCGGAAGGCATGACCATTCAGGATTTCGGCGTCAGCTATGACGAGCTGGAACCGTTCTTCGATCAGGCGGAAAAAGTGTTCGGCACCTCCGGCAGCGCCTGGTCAATCAAGGGCAAAGTGGTGGGCAAAGAGAAAGGCGGCAACCCGTATGCGCCGGATCGCTCCAGCGACTTCCCGCTGCCCGCGCAGAAGCGCACCTGGTCGGCACAGCTGTTTGCCCAGGCGGCGGAGTCGGTGGGCTATCATCCTTACGATATGCCGTCGGCCAACACCTCCGGTCCTTACACCAATACTTACGGCGCGCAGATGGGGCCGTGCAACTTCTGCGGCTACTGCAGCGGCTACGCCTGCTACATGTACTCCAAAGCGTCGCCGAACGTTAACATTCTGCCCGCGCTGCGCCAGGAGCCGAAGTTTGAGCTGCGCAACAACGCGTATGTGCTGCGCGTCAATCTGACCGACGATAAAAAACGCGCGACCGGCGTCACCTATCTGGACGGTCAGGGACGTGAAGTGGAGCAGCCGGCGGATCTGGTGATCCTCTCCGCCTTCCAGTTCCACAACGTGCATCTGATACTGCTGTCCGGTATCGGCAAGCCGTACAACCCTATCAGCAACGAGGGCGTGGTCGGCCGTAACTTTGCCTACCAGAACATCTCCACGCTGAAGGCGCTGTTTGATAAAAACACCACCACCAATCCGTTCATCGGTGCCGGTGGCGCCGGCGTGGCGGTGGATGATTACAACGCCGATAACTTTGACCATGGTCCGTACGGCTTTGTCGGCGGTTCACCGTTCTGGGTCAACCAGGCGGGCACCAAGCCGATCTCCGGCCTGCCGACGCCAACAGGCACGCCGAACTGGGGCAGCCAGTGGAAAGCGGCGGTGGCGGATACCTATAACCATCACGTGTCGATGGATGCGCACGGCGCGCACCAGTCGTATCGCGCTAACTACCTCGATCTCGATCCCAACTACAAAGATGCTTACGGCCAGCCGCTGCTGCGTATGACCTTTGACTGGCAGGACAACGACATCAAAATGGCGCAGTTCATGATCGGCAAGATGCGCAAAATCACTGAAGCGATGAATCCGAAGATGATCATTGGCGGCGCGAAAGGGCCGGGTGCCCATTTCGATACCACCGTGTACCAGACCACGCACATGAGCGGCGGCGCCATCATGGGCGAAGATCCTAAAACCAGCGCGGTGAACCGTTATCTGCAGAGCTGGGATGTGCCGAACGTGTTTGTTGCCGGCGCTTCTGCCTTCCCGCAGGGACTGGGCTACAACCCGACCGGCATGGTGGCGGCGCTGAGCTACTGGTCCGCCAAAGCGATTCGTGAACAGTATCTGAAGAACCCCGGCCCGCTGGTACAGGCATAAGGAACATGGCGATGATCAAAAGTTTAACAGCCCTGTTGCTGGGCACCCTGTCGTTCGCCGCGCTGGCGGAGGACACCGCCGCCGATGCGCTGGTGCAGCGCGGTGAGTATCTGGCGCGCGCCGGTGACTGCGTCGCCTGCCACAGCACCGCAGGCGGCAAACCGTTTGCCGGCGGCCTGGCGATGGCGACGCCGATTGGCACCATCTACTCCACCAATATCACGCCGGATAAGGCAACCGGCATTGGTGACTACAGCTATGACGACTTCCAGAAAGCGGTGCGTCACGGCATGGCGAAAAACGGCGACACGCTCTATCCGGCGATGCCCTATCCATCTTATGCGGTGGTCAGCGATGACGACATGAAGGCGCTGTATGCCTACTTCATGCACGGCGTGGCACCGGTGGCGCAGGCTAACAAAGAGAGCGACATTCCGTGGCCGCTGTCGATGCGCTGGCCGCTGGCGATCTGGCGCGGCCTGTTTGCGCCAGATGTGAAGGCGTTCCAGCCGGCCGCGCAGGAAGATCCGGCGCTGGCACGCGGTCGCTATCTGGTGGAAGGATTGGGCCACTGCGGTGCCTGCCACACGCCGCGCAGCATCACTATGCAGGAGAAAGCGCTGAATAACGGTCAGGGCAACGATTACCTTGCCGGCAGCAGCGCGCCGATTGACGGCTGGACCGCCAGCAACCTGCGCGGTGACAACCGCGATGGCCTGGGGCGCTGGAGCGAAGCGGATCTGCAGCAGTTCCTGCGCTATGGCCGTAACGATCACACGGCGGCGTTTGGTGGCATGACCGAGGTGGTGCAGCACAGCCTGCAGTATCTCAGCGATGCGGATATCAGCGCGATCGCCCGTTACCTGAAATCGCTGGGTGCGAAAGATCCGTCTCAGGCGGTATTCCGTGAGGATGACGCAGTGGCCCGGGCGCTGTGGAAAGGTGACGACAGCCAGCCGGGTGCCGGCGTGTATGTCGACAGCTGTGCGGCGTGTCATAAAACCGACGGCAGCGGCTATCAACGCTTCTATCCGGCACTGCGCGGGAATCCGGTGGTGATGGCAGAGGATCCGACGTCGCTGATTCATATCGTACTGGTTGGCGGCACGCTGCCGGGCGTGCAAGGCGCACCGACCGCGATCACTATGCCGGCGTTTGGCTGGCGTCTGAACGACAGCCAGGTGGCTGATGTGGTGAACTTTATCCGCAGCAGCTGGGGCAACGGCGTGCAGACCAAAGTCACGGCGAAACAGGTGGCGAAACTGCGCCAGGATGACAGCGTGCAGCTAAAACAGGGCAGCGCGGATATCCGGGTGCTGGAAAAGCAGTAAGCCTGTCTTAAGCATTTCCTTCAGGTCATGGCGCGGTTCATGGCCTGAAGGGTGCGAAAAATCCCACTAAAATTCATTATCTTAGATTTTCCTTTCAGACGTTTCTTGTAAGAGATTTCTCCCCCACGTTTAAAAATCCCTGCCGCTTATTAAGCGTTACTTTAACGATATTAACTCTGGCGAAAAGGATGACCATATGTCTGTAGGCTATTACGACCCGACCAAACCGGGGCAGGAGAACTACGTCAATTCACCTTATCAGTACTGGAAAGGGGTGGTTGAAGATAAGAGCGTCAGCTATATCGAATTTGCCATTAACGGCCAGCTGTTTACTACGCAGGTAAACGCGGACGGCAGCTGGGAGTATCAGTTGCCGCTGCGGCTGGAAGAGGGGAGCCACAATCTCACCATCCGCTTTTTCGACCGGGCCGGCAACGCCGGGATTCCGTTCCAGACGCGGCTGGAAGTCGATCTCAGCCCGCCCGATATGCCGGCAATTATGCGCGTACTGGATGATTTCGGACCGGTGCAGGGCCCGGTTGGCAACAAAGGCTTCACCGATGATAAAACGCCAGCCATTTCCGGTTATGCCGAGCCGGACAGCATTGTCCGCCTGTACAGCAACGGCGTGCTGATTGGTAGCGTGCAGGCGGCGAAAAATGGTCAGTGGACCATCACGCCGGAACTGAGTAATGGTGAACAGCGCCTGTATGTCACCGCCACCGATAAATTCGGTCAGGTAAGTTTTGATTCCCCGGTCTATACGCTTTACGTCAATTCGCCGCGCATCGACAAGCCGCAGCTGCTGGAAGTGTTTGATAATGAAGGGGTGAACACCGGTGTGATCAAAGCCGGTAGCGAAAGCGACGATCGCAGCCCGCGCCTGAGCGGCAACGCGCCGCTGGACGCAGAAAACGTCATCATCTACGTCAACGGGGTACGCGTCGGCGTGGCACCGGTGATTGACGGGCAGTGGCGCTGGGAGAGCAACGTTGATCTGCTGGGCTACGGTGAAAACACCATTACTACCCGCGCGCAAAATAACCGTGGTGAGTTGAGCGATGCGAGCGAGCCGTTTACGTATACGGTGGTGCCCACCGCGCCGGTGAAGATTGAGTATGCGCTGGATAATTTTGGCCCGGCACAGGGCAAACTGGAAAACGGCGCGCTGACCGATGACTTTACCCCCACGCTCAAAGGCACGGCGGAAGCCAACAGTATCGTCTACGTGTATGCCACACGCGAAAACGGCAGCTGGTGGCTGAAAGGCAGCACCCAGGCGGATGCCTTTGGCCACTGGCAGGTGGAAATCGCCCGACTGGATGGCGGTGCCGGCCCGTATCACTTCCAGGCCAGTAACAGCCCGACGCGCGATCCCGCTGCGCCGCTGTTCGACCTGTATGTGTCAGATAACGGTACCCGCCTGAAGCCCACCATTGACGCGGCACACGATAATGTCGGGCCCGAGCAGGGCAAATTAATCAACGGCGCCACCACCGATGACATGGCACCGACGCTGCAGGGCAAAGCCGAAGCCAACAGCATGGTGTATATCCATGCGCGGCATATTGATGGCCACTGGGTGGTGTTAGGCAGCGTTAAGGCCGATGCCTGGGGCAACTGGATAACGGAAGTGCGCGCGCTGCGCGGGGGATACGGCACTTATGAGTTTCAGGCTGCCAAAACCCTCGATCGCGACACCAGCGCCGAGGTGTTCAGTCTCAACATGGTGCCGGAAAAACCCGGTATCGTTTCTGCCTGGGATAATTTTGGCGCGCAGACCGGCGTGCTGCATCAGGGCGATGTCACTGATGACCTGACGCCAACGCTGAAAGGTCATGCTGCAGCAAACAGCGTGGTTTATATCTATGCCCGCCACGTGAACGGGGTATGGGTGACGCTCGGCAGCGCCGTTGCGGATGCTCATGGTCACTGGCAAAGCGAAGTGCGCGCGTTACGCGGCGGCTTTGGCAAATATGAGTTCCAGGTCTCAGACAGCCCGGTGCGTGACGCCGCCGCCGACGTTTTCGACCTGACGATTATCTCCGGCAAGACGGAGATTATTTCTGCGTGGGATGATAACGGACCAAAGCAGGGCCAGCTGAAAAGCGGTGATATCACCGATGATATGACGCCAACCCTGAAAGGCACGTCTGCACCCAATAAGGTGGTGTACATTTTCGGCTGCCATATTGAGGGCCACTGGGTATTAATGGACTCGGTCACAGCGGATGCTACGGGTAACTGGAGCTATCAGTCTTACGATCGCTCGCCGTGGAAAGGACTGACGCAATTTCAGGTCAGTAATAGCGCCATTCGTGATGTGAATGCGCCAACCTTTCTGCTGGAGATCAATGTCGATCCGCCGAAGGTCGATCACAAGGGGCTAGTGTGGAATTTCAACGACGGTACCCAGCAGGGTTGGATCGCCAGCGGTCTGTATCACAAAAATGACAACATCGGGGTTAAGCGCTGGAGTGGAGGCAATTCCTCTTATGAGTTGGGTTCCATGACCAACGGTTCAAACACCAACGGGTTCAAAGGAGAAGTGGTTTATCGCTATATTCAGGTCGAAGCGGGTAAAACCTACCAGTTCGATTTTGATGGCTACCGTATTCCTGGCGGTAGCCTGAAACCAAAAATCGGTCTGGACGTTAATGGACAGAAAGTAATTCCTAATATGGGGCTGGATGCTGCCTGGAATCATTTCAGCGGACTGTATACCGCCAGCAAAACAGAGGTGGTTCGCGTGGCGGTAACCAATGAGGTTAATAACGGTAACGGCAACGATTTCGCTATCGATAACATCGGGGTTAAAGAAATCAGCCGGGTTCGTGGACAACCTGATCTGGTGAAAGACGCTAACGGTCATCCGCGCTATATCGATTTTAAAACCGGGGTCAGTTATACCATCGACGACAGTCTGAAAATGACGCTGATTAAAGGACCGAATATCGGCGGCGAGCAAAAAACGCTGAAGCATGGCGAAATCATTGTTGGCCGTGGCGGCCAGATGAAGCTGGATTTCGACGGCGTGGCGGAGAAAGTGGTGCTGAAATCGGATTATGTGCACAGCAAAGGCAATTACATCGATTTCTATGACACGCAAGGTAAATTGCTGCACAGCTATGAGCTGAAGGCGCATCCTGGCACCCTGCGAAGCGACATTGTCGAGTACCACGCCCCGGCCGGTAAGCTGATCGGATCAGCCGTGGTGCGCGTCAATCCGGCTGAAGTGGATTCGGTGAACAATCCGGGCGGCGTGCGCATCAGTGACGTTGAATGGGGCATGCATGATGATCATGTCGGTATCACCGCCTTTGATGTTCCTGCCGTCATCACCTTGGGCGATGAATTCGCCGTTTCCCTGAGCGATGTGCTGGCGCAGGGCAAGCAGGGCAGCACCATCGATATGACGGGTCACGGCAAAAACGTCCTGAGCGTAGCGGTTGACGATATCCTGCAGGTTGGAAGTCAGGATCTGTTCGTGAAAGACGGCAAAACCCAGCTGCTGATCAAAGGCGATGCGCAGGACGTGGTAAAACTGGATGACATCCTCGGCGACGGCGGTGACGTGGGCGATTGGGTGAAACAGCAGGGCAGCACCACGGTGGCTGGCGTGAAGTATCAGGTTTACAGCCACAGCGGCGTCGATGCCGACGTGCTGATCCAGGAAGGGGTGAAAACCGAACTGGTGTAAATCTGGCGGGGGCGGAAACGCCCCCAAAGGTTTGCACCAGGACGTAGCGGCGCGATTTATCGCGCGATGAATCGTGCCGCTCCAAAGGGTGCGCATTGCCGGGCTGAACCGGCCGCCGCCCACCTTGTGCCCGTCCGGTTTAAATGTTCTCCAGATCCAGCCCCCGCGTCTTCGGCCCGTAAATCCCGACCGACAGCATCACCATCAGCATACTCAGCACGATAAACACGATCACGCCCTGACTGCCGGCATACTGCAGAATCAGGCCAATCAGAATACTGCTGAAAGCGGTCGACAGCCGGCTGAACGAATAGCAGAAGCCAACGGCGCGCGCACGAATGTGCGTCGGGAAGATCTCGGTCTGATAGGCGTGATAGCTGAAGGTCAGCCAGGCGTTGCTGTAGGTGATCAGGAAACCGCACACCACCATCAGCAGAGGATTGCTGGTCAGCGCGAACAGCGTGCCGAACACCACCGTCATCAGCGATGAAAAAACGATCTGCCATTTGTTTTCCAGCCGGTCGGCGTAGCGGCTGCAGATCAGCGAGCCGAGCGGATAGGCCAGCGTGATGAAAAAGGCGTACAGCAGGCTGTGGGTAACGGTGGCCCCCTTGCCGGACAGCAGCGCCGGCAGCCAGTTACCGAAGCCGAAGAAGCCAATTGCCTGGAAGAAGTTCATCACCACCAGCATCAGCGTACGCTGGCGATAAGCCGGTGCCCAGATTTCGCTAAAGCGCCCTTTTTTCGGCAGCTGTGCCGCCGCATCACGCTGAGAGAAATCGTCTCCCGGCGCGATGCCGCAGCGTTTTTCCATCTCGCTCAGCACCCGGTGCGCGTCCTGATGCCGCCCCTGCTGCGCCAGCCAGCGCGCCGACTCCGGCAGGTTTTTCCGGATAAACCAGATCACCAGCGAGCACAGCGCACCGGCGATCACGACCCAGCGCCAGCCTTCGAGGCCGAGCAGGGTTTGCGGTACCAGCCACCATGACATCAGCGCTACCGTCGGCACCGACAGGAACTGAATGAAAAAAGAGAAGGCAAACGCGCGGCTGCGCAAATGGGCCGGCACCCACTCCGACAGATAGGTATCTATGGTCACCAGCTCGACGCCCAGACCGATCCCGACCAGAAAGCGGCACAGAATAATCATCTCCGCGCTGTGCTGGAACGCCATCAGCAGTGAGAACGCACCGTACCACGCCAGCGCGCACATAAAGGTCAGGCGACGGCCGAAGCGGTCGGCATAGGGCGTCAGCAGGCTGGCACCGACAAACAGGCCGAGAAAGGTCGCCGAGGCGAACGCCGCCTGATCGGCGATACCAAACACGCCAGCGGTGCCGGTGTGGAACACGCCTGCGGCGACCAGCCCGGCGCTGATGTAGCCGGTTTCAAACAGATCGTACAGCTCGAAGAAGCCGCCGAGCGCCAGCAGCGTAATAAAGCGCCACAGCCCGGCGGAAGAGGGCAGAGCGTCGATGCGCCCGGCCAGCGTCTGGCGTTCGGTCGCGATGCGATCGGTCGCCACCCCTGTCGAATAGGTGGTTGTCATTATGATTGTTACCTCGGTGTTTGCAGGATCCGCCCGGTGGTGGTTTGTCAGAAATCATTAACCGTTAGCAAGCGAAGAAATAGCAGAATAATCAATTCGTCCGGGGTTGCCGAGAGGCGTAGCGATGACATTTTGGCAACGTGCGTTGCAGTTCACAGAAAGCGGTACGCCGTCCATGGCGCCAGGTCAGGGCAGATGCGGATAAACGCCCGGACCGATGGGCAGGCCCAGCAGATACCACACCAGCAGCAGCGCGATCCACGTCACAAAGAACACCAGCGGATACGGGAAGATCAGCACGTAGTAGGTGCCGAGCTGCGCGTCTTTTTGATAGCGCTGCAGGAAACCGAGGAACAGCGGCAGAAACGGCGACATCGGCGCCAGCGGCAGCACGGCGGAATCGGCGATGCGGAAGATCATCTGGGCAAACGCCGGGTGAAAGCCGAGCAGCATAAACATCGGCACAAACACCGGCGCGAGGATCGACCAGATCGCCGAGCCGCTGGCGATAAACATGCACAGAAACGCCGAGAGGAACATCAGGCCGAGAAAGGCCGGCGCACCGCTGATGCCGGCGCTCTCCAGCATATCGGTCAGGCCGATGGCCATAAACTTGCCCATGTTGCTCCAGTTGAAGAACGCCACGAACTGCGACAGCGGAAACACCATGACGATAAAACCGGCCATGCTCTTCATCGGATCCACCAGCAGTCGGGGGATGTCGTCAGCGCGGCGAATCTGCTGCGTCACCGCGCCATAGGCAATCGCCACCACAAAGAAGAACAGGATGATGATCGGCACGATGCCCTGAATAAACGGCGAAGGGATAATGCCGCCGGTTTTCGGGTTGCGCAGCGGCGCATGCTCCGGCACCACCAGCAGTGCCATCACGCCGATGAACACCAGTGCGGCGAGACCGGCCGCCTTCAGGCCGCGATTCTCCTGCGCCGTCAGCGGTGGCAGGCGATCGTGGTGGCCGCTGTTCCAGACGGGCAGGCGCGGTTCGACAAATTTATCGGTCAGCAGCGCGCCGGCCACGGTCAGTACGATGACCGAGCTGGCCATGAAGAACCAGTTATCGATCACGCTGACGTGGACCGTGTCGCTGACCGCTTTGGCGGCCTCTGTACTGATGCCGGAGAGCAGTACGTCGGTGGTGACGATCAGCAGATTCGCGGTAAAACCCGACGCGACGCCGGCAATCGCCGCCAGCAGACCCGCCACCGGATGACGCCCGACGGCAAGGAAGATCAGCGCGCCGAGCGGCGGCATCACCACCAGTGCCGCATCGGAAGAGATATGGCTGAAGAACGCGATAAACAGCACCATATAGCTGGCGTAGCGACGGCTGACGCGCGACGCCATTTTCACCATCAGCGACTGCAGTAGCCCGACTTTTTCCGCCAGCCCGGCCCCGATCACCAGCGCCAGAATGGAGCCCAGTGGGGTGAAACCGCTGAAGTTTTTGATGATGTTGGGCAGGATCCACTGAATGCCCGCCACGCTGAGCAGGTTATTGACCCGCACCAGTTCGCCATTGGCCGGATTTTTAACGGCCACATCGAGGCTGCTGAGAAGCGCGGTGGCGATCATCAGCACCACGATCAGGTAGACAAACAGTAAGAACGGGTTCGGCACTTTGTTGCCGACCCGCTCAATCCAGCTGAACAGCTTGCCGGGGCTGCGATTTTCGGTCATCACTTCCATCGGTAGATCCTCATGAGTCGTCTTGTCAGTTATGTTTGCGTACTGCTTATATTTTTTTAATGGTGATGCGTTGGTACCAGGTCACCATAAATGGCGACCCTACACGGTAAGGAGCGGTGACCACCGGTCACGCACCCGGTTACTGCGTTGCAGATCGGTCGCAATACGTCCCGTAGGGTGCGCATTTATGCGCACCTGGCGTAATGCGTTGCTGAACTCAGGATGCTAATGTCGATGGCTGCACGCCGGCCGGAATCGGGCACACGTACGGCTGCTCACGGCGCACGCGGTCAAACTCTTCACGACAACGCGCCAGCGCGGCATCATCGTGCAACAGCGTCAGCGCGGTGGCGGCCAGCACTTTGGCGGCAAGGCACATCCCTTTGTGGGCAATCGGCGTGCGGCCCTGCGCCACCAGCTGCCAGGTGTGCAGCGGCGTGCCGAAGGCAAAACAGGGGGCAAAACACTGCGCCGTCGGCGTTACCCAGCTCACATCCCCAACGTCGGTTGAGCCGTACAGCAACTCGCGCGTGACCGCATACGGCGCTACCTCATCCATCAGCACTTTATCCCCCAGCGCCTCAGCCCAGGTGATACCCGCTTCGCCGCCGGTGCGCGCCGCATTCAGTCGCGCGTTACGCAGATCGTCTTTGCTCAGCGTGGCGCGGATCTCTGCCGCAAACGCCTGTTCCTGCGCGCTGTAGTGCGGCAGACCAAAAAGGTGCAAATTACGTTCCATCACCGCTTCCAGCGCGCGGTTGGGCACATAGTTGGAGCAGGCTTTATCAAAACGTACCGTCATCTGCGTATCGGTCATCAGCGCCGCGCCTTTGGCGATGTTGATCACGCGCTGGTAGATATCCTGGGCCTGGTCAAGCTGCGGCGCGCGAATCAGGTACAGCACTTCGGCATCGGCCTGCACCACGTTGGGCGATACGCCGCCGGTTTGGGTGACCGCATAGTGCAGGCGCGCCTCCTGCACTATGTGCTCGCGCAGGAAATTCGCGCCGGTGTTCATCAGCGTCACCGCGTCCAGCGCGCTGCGCCCGAGATGCGGCGAGTTAGCGGCATGCGCTGCCACGCCTTTGAAGTGAAACGCCGCCTGAATATTGGCGAGGGTACTGAGGTTGAACATGCCGCTGAAGCCTTCCGGATGCCAGGTCACGGCAGCATCGACATCATCAAACAGCCCCTCGCGCACCATAAAGGTTTTACCCGAGCCGCCCTCCTCGCCAGGGCAGCCGTAAAAGCGCAGCGTGCCGCGTCCGCCCTGTTCTGCCCACCAGGCTTTAATGGCGAAAGCGGCGGCCAGGCCGGCGGTACCGAGCAGGTTGTGGCCGCAGCCGTGACCATTGCCGTTTTCCACCAGCGGCTCAGGCGTGGCGCAGCCCGCCTGCTGGCTCAGGCCGGCCAACGCATCAAACTCGCCGAGGATGGCGATCACCGGCTGGCCGTGGCCGATTGAGGCGATAAACGCGGTGTCGAGACCGCCAACGCCGCGCTCGACCTCAAACCCCTCCTGGGCCAGCGCATCGGCCAGCAGCGCAGACGATTGCGTCTCTTCGAAACGGGTTTCCGGCACGTCCCAGATGGCATCGCTGAGGGCACTGAAACGCGCCTGGTGCTGGTCGATGTAGCGATCGATGAAGTCGTGTGCGCTCATCGGGCACCGCCGAATTGCGTCTGATTAAGCGCCAGCGTAGCCAGCATCTGCACGGCAGTAGCCATCACCGCTTCATCAAAGTCGAACCGCGCATTGTGATGGCCCGCCGCCAGCTCGCAGCCGAAGATGACGTAAGACGCCTGGCCGCCGCGCTGCTGCACGCGCTCCATCATGTAGGTAGCATCTTCGGAACCGGCCGCCTGCTGTTTGCTGTCTATCACCGAGCTGAACAGACCCAGCGCTTCGGCCTGCTGATGGATAAAACTGACCCACGCCGGGCTCGGCGTGCAGCTGCGTGCACCGCCCATCAGCGTGACCTCGTGCTCAACGCCGTACATCGCCGCGGCACCGGCAATCACGCGCAGCGCCTGCTGATAGATATCGTCATTAACCTGATTACTCGCGCCGCGCGTTTCCACCTTCATCAGCGCAACATCCGGCACTACGTTGCGTCCGCTGCCGGCCTGTAAGACACCAACGTTAACGCGCGCCACGCCGCCGCTGTGCTGTGGAAGAGTGTGCAGCGCCAGCGTAGCCTGCGCCGCCGCCAGCAGTGCGTTGCGTCCCTCTTCCGGTTTGCCACCGGCATGCGCGCCGACCCCGGTAAAACGCACGTCCAGTTTGGTCGTGGCGAGAAAGCTGTCGCTGCCGCAGACGATCTCGCCCGGCGGCACGCCGGTTCCAAGG
>Ga0153917_1000909_pt1 | contig 14755 bp, 13 predicted proteins | sample TSFL001MetaG_FD_104695 | JGI IMG/M metagenome (GOLD analysis project Ga0153917, IMG submission 104695) | Attine ant fungus gardens microbial communities from Florida, USA - TSFL001 MetaG | ecosystem: Host-associated > Fungi > Mycelium > Unclassified | place: USA: Florida, Paynes Creek Historic... | reverse complement strand
CTCCATGCTCGGCATCGCGACCATGAGCCAGCCATGCGGCCTGTGCCGCGGCTTCGGCACGATCATCGAGAGCCCGTGCCCCACCTGCCAGGGGCAGGGCCGCACGCGGGGCGTCGTCACCATCCCCGTGGACATCCCCGCGGGCGTCGACACCGGCAACCAGATCCAGCTCGGCGGGCAGGGCGAGGCGGGCGTCGCCGGCGGCCCCAACGGCGACCTGTACCTGCAGGTGCAGGTGCGCCCCAACGAGGTCTTCACCCGTCGCGGCGACGACCTCGAGTGCGTGCTCGAGGTCTCGATGGTGGATGCCGTCTTCGGCGCCGCCGCGAACGTCAAGGGCCTCGACGGCGACGTCGAGCTCGAGGTCCCCGCGGGCGCGCAGTCGGGCGACGTGCTCACCGTGCGGGGACGCGGCATCACGCGCCTGCGCAGCCGTCAGCGCGGCGACCTCGACGTGCGACTGCAGGTCGTGACGCCCACGCGCCTGGACGCGAAGTCGAAGCACCTCCTCGAGCAGTTCGCCGAGCGCACGAACCCGCCGAAGCCCTCGCTCGCCCGCGAGCATCACGGCGTCTTCTCCCGCCTGCGCGACAAGTTCGCCGGGCGCTGACGTGGCCTGGCTCTACCTCGCGGAGGAGCCGGGCGCGCTCGGCGCCGCGCCCGGCGAGGCGCCCGCGATCGGCGCGACCGCGGCCGTGACCGGTGCCGAGGCGCACCACGCCTCGACCGTCGCGCGGGTGCGCGAGGGCGAGGTGATCGAGATCGCCGACGGCCGCGGCACCGCCGTGCGCGGGCCGGTCGTGCGCTCCGCCCGCGACCGCGTCGAGGTGCGCGTCGAATTCGTGCGGCGGGAGCCGGAGGCGTCGCCGCGCATCGAGCTCGTGCAGGCGCTCGCGAAGGGGGGTCGCGACGAGATGGCGATCCAGGCGGCGACCGAGCTCGGCGTGCAGGGCGTCGTTCCCTGGCAGGCCGCGCGCAGCGTGTCCCGTTGGAACGCGGCGAAGGCGGACAAGGGGCGCGAGCGGTGGGCGGCGATCGTGCGCGAGGCCGCCAAGCAGAGCCTGCGCGCGTCCGTCCCGACCGTCGAGCCGCTCGCCGACCTGGCGGCGCTCGAGGCGCTCGCCGCGGGCGGCGAGGCGCTCGTCGTGGTGCTCGAGCCGGACGCCGACCGCACGCTCGTCGAGGCCTGCGCGCCGGACGGCCCGATCCGGGGTGCGCGCCGCGTGCTCCTCGTCGTCGGGCCCGAGGGCGGCGTCGCCGAGCACGAGCTCGAGCGGCTCGTCGCCGTCGGCGCGCTCCCGGTGCGTCTCGGCACGCCCGTCCTGCGCACCTCGACGGCCGGTCCCGCGGCGCTCGCGGCCCTCGGCGCGCTGCTCGGCCGCTGGGACGGCTGAGCGCGACCCGCCATCGGCGGGTCGGCTGTCGGGCGCTCGAACTAGGCTTGAGCCCATGTCGACCGATGCCCCCTCCGTCTTCACCCGCATCGCGAATCGCGAGATCCCGGCCGAGTTCGTCTTCGAGTCCGAGCGCGTCGTCGGGATCCGCGACATCAACCCGCAGGCGCCCGTGCACCTGCTCGTCTTCCCCAAGGACGGCCGCTACGCGAACGTCGCCGAGCTGGCGGCGGGCGACCCGGGGCTCCTCGCCGAGCTTGTCGCCGCCGCGAAGCAGCTGGCCGACGAGCACGCCGACGGCGAGTTCCGCCTCATCTTCAACACCGGCCCCCGCGCGGGCCAGACCGTCTTCCACGTGCACGGCCACGTGCTCGGGGGAGACCTCCCGGAAGGATCCCTTGTCTGACCAGCTGAACGAGACCGCTGCGGCCGAGCGCCGCGAGTCGAGCACGGCCTCCGGCGAGTTCGTCGAGCGGGTCACCCAGGTCGACGGCGTCGCCATGGTGCGGCTGCTCGGCCCGGGCGACCGCCTGCTGAAGACGGTCGAGCGGCAGCATCCGCGCGTGCGCGTGCTCGCGCGCGGCAACGAGCTCACCCTGTCGGGCGAGCGCGGCGACGTGGAGCGGGCGGAGTCGCTCATCCGCGAGCTCGTCACCATGGCCCGCCGCGGCGTCGACCTCGAGCCGCACGGCGTGGAGCAGTCGCAGCGGCTGCTCGAGTCGCCCGACGCGCCGCCGCCGAGCGACGTGCTCGGCCAGGCGATCGTGCAGGCGCGCGGGCGCATCGTGCGGCCGAAGACGCTCGGCCAGAAGGCCTACGTCGACGCGATCGACGAGCACACGATCACGTTCGGCATCGGCCCCGCGGGCACCGGCAAGACCTATCTCGCGATGGCGAAGGCCGTGCAGGCGCTGCAACGCAAGGAGGTCGACCGGCTCATCCTCACCCGTCCCGCGGTGGATGCGGGGGAGCGGCTCGGCTACCTGCCGGGCTCCCTCAACGACAAGATCGACCCGTACCTGCGGCCGCTGTTCGACGCCCTGAACGAGATGATGGATCCGGAGATCGTGGTCAAGCTCATGGCGACGGGCGCGATCGAGGTGGCGCCGCTGGCGTACATGCGCGGGCGCACGCTCAACGACTCCTTCGTCATCCTGGACGAGGCGCAGAACACGACGCCCGAGCAGATGAAGATGTTCCTCACCCGTCTCGGCTTCGGGTCGAAGATGGTCGTGACGGGCGACATCACGCAGGTCGACCTGCCGGCCGGCGCCTCCGGGCTCAGGCTCGTGACGACCGTGCTCGACGGCATCGACGACATCCACTTCTCTCGCCTCACGAGCGACGACGTCGTGCGCCACACGCTCGTCGGCCGCATCGTCGACGCGTACACCGCGCACGACGCGCGCGAGCAGGCGAGGGCCCACGAGCACGGCGGGCAGCGCCCGGGCTTCCGCGGCCAGCGCGGCCAGGCCCGCCCCGCGCAGGGCGCCAAGGGAGTCCAGGGAGGACGCCAGTGAGCATCGAGATCAACAACGAGTCGCAGTTCGAGGTCGACGAGGCGAAGGTGCTGCGCCTGGCGACCTTCGTGCTCGACCAGCTGCACGTGCACCCCGACGCCGAGCTCGCCATCCAGTTCGTCGACGTGGGCCCCATGGAGGAGCTGCACGTGCAGTGGATGGACGAGCCGGGCCCCACGGACGTGCTGAGCTTCCCCATGGACGAGCTGCGCCCCGGCACGAGCGACCGCCCCACCCAGCCGGGGCTCCTCGGCGACATCGTGGTGTGCCCCGAGGTCGCGGCCGATCAGGCCGCCGCCGCGGGCCACTCGCCGATGGACGAGATGCTGCTGCTCACCACGCACGGAACGCTCCACCTGCTCGGCTTCGACCACGCGGAGCCCGAGGAGGAGAAGCACATGTTCGCCCTGCAGCGCGACCTCCTCGTCGCCTTCCACGTGCAGGAGCGCGTGCGCGAGAACAAGGCGAGGACGGCCGCCGCCAAGGCCGCCAAGAAGCGGCGCAAGCCGTGACCGGCGCCGTCCGCGCGGGCGGGGGCGGCGGATGACCTTCGCCCTGCTCGTGGTCGCGGTCGTCGTCATGATCGGCGTGAGCGGCCTCCTCGCGGCGAGCGAGACGGCGATCGCGTCGCTCTCCCGCGGCGACATGGAGGAGATCGCCGAGCGATCGAACGCGGGCCGGTTCGTCGAGCGCATCGCGCGCGACCCGGGCGCTCACGCCAACGCGCTCACGTTCTCGCGCGTGCTGCTCGAGACGATGTCCGCGGTGCTCGTGACGCTGCTCATCCTGCAGCTGCTGCCCGAGCCGTGGCAGGCGTTCCTGGTCGCCGTCCTCGTCATGATCGTCGCCTCGTTCATCATCGCCGGGGCGAGCCCCCGCAGCGTCGGCCGAGCGCACCCGGAGGCGGTGCTCCGCGCCTCGGCATGGCTGGCGGCGTCCCTGCGCGTCGTGCTCGGCCCCGTGGCCGACCTGCTCGTGCGCGTCGGCGACCGGGTCACGCCCGGCCGGCCGAGCCGCGCGGGCGCCGTGACCAGCGAGGAGCAGCTGCTCAGCATGGTCGACGAGGCGGCCGAGTCGGACGTGCTCGAGTCCACCGACCGCGAGCTCATCCACCAGGTGGTCGACTTCTCCGACTCGCTCGTGCGCGAGGTGATGGTCGCCCGCACCGACATGATCACGGTGGATGCCGGGGCGAGCGTGCGCGACGCCCTGCGCCTCTTCCTCGACGAGGGCATCTCCCGGGCGCCGGTCGTCGGCCGAGACGGCGACGACGTGCGCGGCGTGCTCTACCTGCGCGACGTCACCCGCTGGTACGTCGACCGCGACCCGGACGCCGACGGGGAGCCGGAGGAGACCGTGGACGGGTTGGCGCGCGCCGCGACGTTCGTGCCGGAGACCCTCCGCGCCGACCTCCTCCTGCGCACGATGCAGCGCACCCGCAGCCACATCGCCGTCGCCGTCGACGAGTACGGCGGCATCTCGGGCCTGGTCACCCTGGAGGACCTCATCGAGGAGATCGTCGGCGACATCAGCGACGAGTACGACCGGGTGCGGGACGAGCCGACGCGTCTCGGCTCCGGCTTCTACCGGGTCAGCTCGCGACTTCCGGTCGACGAGCTGGAGGATCTTCTCGATCTCCAGATCGACGAGGAGGGCGTCGATTCCGTGGGAGGCTTGCTCGCGGTCGCGCTCGAGAAGGTGCCCCAGCGCGGGGACCGCGCGACGGTCGCCGGGCTGGAGCTCACGGCCGAGCGCGTCGGCCCGCGCAAGCGCATCGCCACCGTGCTCGTGCGCGTCGTCGACGACCACCGCAGACCAGCAGACACACAACAGGAGGACGCGATCGCATGAGCGGGTTCCGCGCAGGATTCGTGACGTTCGTCGGACGCCCCAACGTGGGCAAATCGACCCTCACGAACGCCCTCGTGGGCGAGAAGATCGCGATCACGTCGGCGAAGCCGCAGACGACCAGGCGCGCCGTGCGGGGCATCGTGCACCGCGAGGACGGCCAGCTCGTGATCGTCGACACCCCGGGCATGCACCGGCCCCGGACGCTGCTCGGCGAGCGCCTCAACGACGTCGTGCAGCAGACGCTGTCCGAGGTCGACGTGATCGGCTTCTGCGTGCCCGCCGACGAGCCCATCGGCCCCGGCGACCGCTTCATCAGCGAGCAGCTCGAGCAGTACCCGCGCGCCAAGCGCGTCGCCATCGTGACCAAGTGCGAGACCGTGCCGCGCGACGCCGTCGCCGATCAGCTGCTGGCCGTCTCGCTCCTGCGGGAGTGGGACGCGATCATCCCGGTCTCGTCGCTGGAGGGCATCCAGCTCGACACCCTCGTCGACGAGCTGCTCGCGCTCATGCCCGAGTCGCCCGCGCTCTACCCCCGCGACATGGTCACGGAGGAGACGTTCGAGCAGCGCATGGCCGAGCTCATCCGCGAGGCCGCCCTCGACGGCGTGCGCGACGAGCTGCCGCACTCGATCGCGGTGACCATCGACGACGTCGTCGACTCCGACGACGAGCGACGCGACGGCGACGCGGACGACGCGTCCCCGGCCGCGTCCTCGCGCGAGGTCTACGCGAGCATCGTGGTCGAGCGCGACAGCCAGAAGGGCATCGTCATCGGCCAGGGCGCCCAGCGCCTCAAGCGGGTGCGGCTGCGCGCGCAGAAGGAGATCGCGGCCCTCGGACAGGGGCGCGTCGTGCTCCACCTGCGCGTGCGCGTGGCGCGCGAGTGGCAGCGCGACCCCAAGCAGCTCGGCCGGCTCGGCTTCTAGGCGGCATCGTGAGCATTCGGCCTCCCGGCGTCGAGGGCTCCGCGGACCGGGGTCCGGCGGGCCCCGCGGATCCGCTCGGCGCCCCGCGCGCCGGCGGGATCGCGCCCGCCGCGCCAGTCGTTCCTGCCGCCGTTCCCGCCGCCGGCCCCGTGCCGCCGGCGGGAACGGCGGCCGCTGCGCCGGGGCGTCCCGCCGGGCGTCCTCGACCTGCCCGCGGCCGCGGCGTCTGGCGCGTGCGCGAGATGACGTGGATGCAGTGGGCCGGCGACATCTCGTTCGCCGTCCTCTTCATGTGCGTCTTCGCCCTGCCCGTCGACCTCGACCAGGAGATCGCGTTCCGGTTCTCGTGGCTGCTGGTTCCGTCGTGGTTGCTCATGGGCCTCGCGATCGCCCTCCGCCGGGCGACCACCGGCATCGCGGCCGTGCTCGTGATCGCCGCGCTCGCCGTGCACATGCTGCTCGGCCAGTCGCCCCACATGATCTGGTTCGGCTCCTGCTTCGTCGTGTTCTCGGCCGCGGCCTACGGCTCGACGGCGCTGCGCATCACGAGCGCCGTCTCGGTCTTCCTCGGCCCCGTCGTGCTGGCCACCTACGCGGCGCTCGTCCCGCACGCGACCTTCTTCTGGTCGGTCGGCGCCGAGCTCGTCGCCGACCACGACCTCACCTCCTACGTGCTCGTCGCCGCGATCGTCTGGTTCGGCATGGTCGTCATCGGCGCCGTCGCCTGGCTCTCCGGCTTCGTGCGCCGCTACCAGATCCGGATGCGGGAGGGGGCGCACGAGCGCGAGCTCGCCGACCTCGCCCAGGCACGCGCCCAGGAGCAGCTCGTCGTCGAGCAGGAGCGCAACCGCATCGCGCGCGACATGCACGACGTCGTCGCCCACTCGCTCGCGGTCGTCGTCGCCCAGGCCGACGGCGGCCGGTACGCGGCGCGCACCAACCCCGAGGCGGGGGAGCAGGCCCTCACGACGATCGCCGAGATCGCCCGCGAGGCCCTCGTGGACGTGCGGGGGCTCCTCGGCCAGCTGCGGCACAGCCAGGGGGAGGGCCCGCAGCCCGGCCTCGAGGACGTGCCCACCGTGCTCGAGCGCATGCGCGTCGCCGGCCTCGACGTCCGCTACCGGGAGGGCGGCCGCCGCGTCGCGCTCACCCAGTCGAGCGAGATCGCCTGCTACCGCGTCGTGCAGGAGGCCCTCACGAACGCGCTCCGGCACGGCGACGCCGAGCAGCCCGTGCACGTGACCGCCGAGTGGGGCGACGGCTTCGTGCTCGAGATCCGCAACCGGCTCTCGCCCCGCCCCGCGCCGCCGCGCAAGGACTCCGGCCACGGGCTCATCGGCATGCGCGAGCGCATCGCGCTCGTCGGCGGTCAGCTCGGCGCGGGGGCGATCGGCGACGAGTGGGTCGTGCGCGCGCAGGTCCCGGGCGCGCCGCCCGCCGCGCCCGGCGCACCCTCGCGCGACGGGACCGCTCGCGCGAGCGGACGCGCCGACGCCCGCATCCACGACGTCGCTCCGGGCGACGACCCGCAGGCCATCCCCCAGGAAGGACCATCATGACCCAGCAGCCCATCGAGGCGGCGCGAGCGCTCGGGCACACCCCGCCCATCCGCGTCGCGCTCGTCGACGACCAGCCGCTCTTCCGCGGCGGCATCCGCATGCTCGTCGACAGCCAGCCCGACATGACCTTCGTGGGCGAGGCGAGCGACGGCGCGCAGGCCGTGCAGCTCGCCGCGCAGCTGCGCCCCGACGTCGTGCTCATGGACGTGCGCATGCCCGTGCTCGACGGCCTCGAGGCGACCCGCGAGATCGTCGCCCGCGGCATCGACTCGAAGGTGCTCGTGCTCACGACGTTCGACCTCGACGAGGCCGTCGCGCGCGCCGTGGCCGCGGGGGCGAGCGGGTTCGTGCTCAAGGACGCCGACCCCGAGTTCCTGCTCGCCGCCATCCGCACCGTGCACTCGGGCGCCGAGGTGTTCGCCGCGCAGGCGACGGCGGCGCTCATCCGCCGCTTCTCGCAGTCGCCGGGCCGCTTCGGCGAGGAGCCGGAGGAGTTCGGCACGCTCACCGAGCGCGAGCGCGAGATGTTCTTCCACGCCGCCCGGGGCATGTCCAACGGCGAGATCGCGAAGACGGAGTTCCTGAGCGAGGCGACCGTGAAGACGCACATCTCGCGCGTGCTCACGAAGCTGAGCCTGCGCGACCGCGTGCAGCTCGTCGTGTACGCGTACGAGCACGGCCTGCTCTAGCCCGACCCGGAGCCGAGCTATTTCCTGGTTTCGGCCCTTCTGCAGCTCGCAGAAGGGCCGAAACCAGGAGATGAGATGAGCGGGAGCGCGATGGGCGCGCGTCGGCGGGCATCCCGTCCGCCCGTCGCACGCCGCGGTCATCCGCCCGGATGATCGCGGATCGACGGGCCGCGGGACGACGTCGGCGCCGTCGATCCGTAGCGTTGAGCGCATGATGCATGCGAGCCGCGACCGCGTCCCCGCAGACGCCAGCCATGTCATCGCCGTTCTCCGGGGCGTCGAGCGCGTCACGGCCTCGCCCGGCGCCCCGGCGCTCGTCGATCTCGAGGTGCCGTCGGCCTTCGTGACGGCGCTCGTGGATGCCGGCAGCGGCGCCGCGGCACGGCTCGGTCGTCTCGCGGCCGGCCTCGAGCCCGCCGAGCCCGGGCGCGTCGCCATCGGCGGCGTCGACCTGACGAGCGTCCCGCGGCCGGCGATCGGCTCGTTCCTGCGCGGCAACGTCGGCTACCTGTTCGAAGACCTCCGCCTGCACCCCGACGCGACGGTCGACGCCAACGTCGAGCTGCCCTTCGCGCTCGACGGGCGCACCCCGACCGAGGGGGAGCGCGCCGAGCTCGACGACCTCTGCGCCTCGCTCGCACTCGGCGCCGTCCGCCGGGCCCCGGTCGGGGAGCTCCCCGTGGCGCTCCAGCTGCGGGTCGCGATCGCCCGAGCCTTCGCCGTCCGTCCCCGCTTCGTCTTCGCCCACGAGCCCGCCCGGTCGCTCGACGAGCGCGACCGGCGCGTCAGCCTGGCGCTGCTGCGCACGCTCGCCCACGAGCGCGGCACGGGCGTGCTCGTGGCCACGAGCGACCCCGTGGTCGCCTCCCTCGCCGACCGGCAGATCGTGGTCTCGCGCACGGGCGGCGTCGTCGAGGAGACCCGCTTCGCGCCCGAGGCCCACCTGCGCAGCGTCCTCGCCGCCGCCTGAGCCGCCGCGCCCGCTCCGGCCTTCGACGCCGCCGCCGCGCCCTGCGGGTTCCCCGCACGCCTCGGCGAACGCCCACTCGGAAGCTGAGACGATACGGAGCCGGGCCCTGCGTGCGGGCCCGGTCAGGCGTGGCTCGCGGGAGCCCGCGGGAGAGGATGCCAGTGCTCGACATGCTGTCCGGCCTCCGCATCGACGGGATCGGATTCGTCGGATCCGTGCTCGCGATCGCCGTGCTGCTCGCGGTCGCGCTCATGGCGGCGGGTCCGGCCGTGCGGATGCCGGGGGAGCCGGGCGGCCGACGCCGGAAGGGCGCGCACCCGGCCCGACGGGCGAGGCCCGCGAAGCGGCGGCGCTGGTGGCGGCGCGGACTGCTCACGATCGCGATCGCCTTCGCGGGAACGCTCCTCGTCGCCTGGCTCGTCGTCGACGTCGTCGACGCGTTCGGCGTGGAGCTCGGCTGGGACATGCGGCTGTACGCGGCGGCCGGCGTCTCGCTCGCGGCGTTCGGCCTGTCGGTGCTCGCCGGCGGGCGCTCGTCGGGCGCCTTCGGGCGGCGCTCGCTCGCACTGCTGCTCGTACTCGCCTCCCTCGCCGGCGCCGCCGCGGGCGTCAACGCGAGCTTCGGCAAGTACCGAACGCTCGACCAGGTGTTCGCGGGCGGCAGCGTCGCCGACGCCTCCGGGCTCCCGGCGCGCATCCAGGGGGCCGCCCACCCGGTGAACGAGGCGGACTGGAAGCCGCCCGCGGACATGCCCGAGGCCGGGCAGCTGCGCACGATTCCGATCCCGGGCGCGAAGTCCGGCTTCCCCGCCCGGCCCGCGGCCGTCTACCTGCCGCCGGCGGCGCTCACCTCGTCGCCGCCCGTCCTGCCGGTCATGATCATGCTCTCGGGGCAGCCGGGCGACCCCACCGACCTCTTCTACTCGGGGCAGTTCCAGGCCACGCTCGACGCCTTCGCGGCCCAGCACCACGGGCTCGCGCCGATCGTCGTCAGCCCGGACCAGCTGTCGGCGCCGCAGAAGAACCCCATGTGCGTCGACGGCATCGACGGCAAGTCGCGCACCTATCTCGACACCGACGTGGACGCCTGGATCCGCGCCAACCTCAACGTCGCGACCGACCGCACCGCCTGGGCCTTCGGCGGCTTCTCGCAGGGCGGCACCTGCACGATGCAGATCGGCCTCGACCTGCCCGAGCGCTACGGAACCGACATCGTCGTGTCGCCCGAGCTCATCCCCGCCATCGGCGACGAGGAGTCGACGATCCGCGTCGGCTTCGGCGGCGACCGCGCCGCATACGACCGGGCCTCGCCGCTCAACGTCATGAAGTCGCACGCGCCCTATTCCGACACCGTGCTCATCCTCGGCACCGGCGGCGACGACAAGCTCTTCACCATGTGGGGCGATCAGATGGCGTCGGCGGCCAAGGACGACGGCATCCAGGTCACCCGGCTCTCGTCGCCCGGCACCTCGCACGACTTCCACACCGTGGACTACGTGCTCGAGCGGGCGCTGCCGCAGTTCGCCGTGCGGGCGGGGCTCATCGCCGGGTGAGGCGGGCCGAAGGCGGCCGAGACGGCGCGCGCGACCACCCCCGATCGGGAGTGCTACGCTGGTCGGCATGCTGTTCGGCATCCTCCTCCTTCGCTGCCGCGACGAGGCTTAGAACGCTAAGCCACCTCGTCGCGGAGTCTGCTGTCGGCTTAGGAGCAGTGCGGTCATCGAAATCTCGACCCGCGACACCAGAGGAAACGAACCCGTGAAGAACTTCCAGCAGCCCTCGGGCATGCCCATCCACCGCTACAAGCCGTTCCACGAGCAGATCAAGGTCGACCTGCCCGACCGCACGTGGCCGAGCAAGCGCATCGAGGTCGCCCCCCGCTGGTGCGCCGTCGACCTGCGCGACGGCAACCAGGCCCTCATCGACCCCATGTCGCCGGAGCGCAAGCGGGTCATGTTCGACCTGCTCGTCCGCATGGGCTACAAGGAGATCGAGGTCGGCTTCCCCTCGGCGAGCCAGACCGACTTCGACTTCGTGCGCAACCTCATCGAGGACGACCTCATCCCCGAGGACGTCACCATCCAGGTGCTGACGCAGTCGCGCGAGCACCTGATCAAGCGCACCTACGAGGCGATCAAGGGCGCCAAGCGGGCGATCGTGCACCTCTACAACTCGACCAGCGCGCTGCAGCGCGAGGTCGTGTTCCGCAAGGACCGCGAGGGCATCGTCGACATCGCCCTCGAGGGCGTCGCCTGGTGCAAGCAGTACGAGGCCACCGTGCCCGAGACCGAGGTCTTCTACGAGTACTCGCCCGAGAGCTACACCGGCACCGAGCTCGACTTCGCCGCCGAGATCTGCAACCGCGTCATCGAGGCGTTCGACGCGACGCCCGAGCGTCCGGTCATCATCAACCTGCCCGCGACCGTCGAGATGGCCACGCCCAACGTGTACGCCGACTCGATCGAGTGGATGCACCGCAACCTGGCCCGCCGCGACAGCGTCATCCTCTCGCTGCACCCGCACAACGACCGCGGCACGGCGATCGCGGCCGCCGAGCTCGGCTACCTGGCCGGCGCCGACCGCATCGAGGGCTGCCTCTTCGGCAACGGCGAGCGCACCGGCAACGTCGACCTGGTCGCACTGGGCGTGAACCTGTTCACGCAGGGCGTCGACCCGCAGATCGACCTCTCCGACATCGACGAGGTGCGCCGCACCGCCGAGTACTGCAACCAGCTCAAGGTGCACGAGCGCTCGCCCTGGGGCGGCGACCTCGTCTACACGGCCTTCTCCGGATCGCACCAGGACGCGATCAAGAAGGGCTTCGAGGCCATGCAGGTGCGCGCCGACGCCGCCGGCAAGTCGATCGACGACATCGAGTGGGCGGTGCCCTACCTGCCCGTCGACCCGAAGGACCTCGGCCGCACCTACGAGGCCGTCATCCGCGTCAACTCCCAGTCGGGCAAGGGCGGCGTCGCCTACCTGCTCAAGGAGCACCACAACCTCGACCTGCCGCGCCGCCTGCAGATCGAGTTCTCCGGCGTCGTGCAGCGCAAGACCGACTCCGAGGGCGGCGAGGTCACGGCCGAGCAGATCTGGTCGATCTTCCAGGACGAGTACCTGCCCGCGCCGGAGGAGCAGCACAAGTGGGGCCGCCTGGAGCTGTTCCGCACCCGCACGCAGTCCGACCTCGACGGCGTCGTCACGCTCGACATCGAGTACCGCGACGGCGAGGACACCAAGCAGGCGCAGGGCCACGGCAACGGCCCCATCGACGCCTTCCTGAAGCTCATCACCGCCGCGGGCGTGCAGGTGCGCCTGCTCGACTACGTCGAGCACACGCTGTCGGCCGGAGGCGACGCGCTCGCGGCGGCCTACATCGAGCTCGAGGTCGAGGGCGAGCACGTGTGGGGCGTCGGCATCGACGGCGACATCTCGACGGCGTCGCTGAAGGCGATCGTCTCTGGCGTGAACCGCGCGCTGCGCTCGCGCGTCGCGGAGCTCGAGCCGGTGGGCGCGGCCGTCTAGCCGTCCGCTCCCGCGAGCCTCGCTTCGGGCCGCCTCCCCTCGGAGGCGGCCCGAAGCCGTTCGTCGGCTCGGCATCCGTCGTGCCGTCGGCGTTCGCAGCGCGGGCGCGCCATTCTTGTCGGGTGAACGCCGAGCACGAGGAAGAGCAGGACGAGGGCATGGAGCAGACGGATGCCGGAGGCGGTGCGCCGCGGGGCGAGGCGTTCGACGAGGCGGTGCTGGAGGTCGTCTCGCGCATCCCCGCCGGGCGCGTCATGACCTACGGATCGGTGGCCGCCGCGCTCGGATCGCGCGCCTCGCGCGCCGTCGGCCGGGTGATGGCGCAGCGCGGCGACGAGGCGCCCTGGTGGCGCGTCGTGCGCGCGGGCGGGCTCGCCCCGCAGTGCCACGATGCCGCGGCCCGCATCCGCTACGACGCCGAGGGCACGCCCTACGTCGTGCGCGCCGACGGCACCCTGCGCGTGCGCATGCGCGACGCCGAGTGGCGGCCCTGGCTCGAGGACGAGTGACGGGCGGGCCCGCCGGGCCGGTTCCCGCCGTTCAGGCGTGACCCGGCCGGTGCTCGTCGCGCTCCTGGGCGCGGCGCAGGCCGATGATCTCGATGGGGCGGGTCGAGGGGGAGTGGAGCGACGCCGCCTCGACGAACTCCTCATCGGTGACGGGGCCGCCGACGCCGGCGGCGACGTCGCGGGCCTCGGCGGAGACCGCGTTCCCGCGGCTCGACCGGGCGCCTCCACGGACGTCTCCGTCGCGCCGCCCCTCGCCCTCCCGCATCCGATCCCGCATCGTGCGCGAGCGTCGACGGGCCTTCCGCAGGTCCCCGAGCTGCATCTGCTCGGGAAGCGTCAGGCCGAAGCGCACGCTCAGCATGCGCACGACGAAGGTCACGACGGCGCACGCCGCGAAGCCGATCCACGCGTCGAGCCCCAGCGCCTGCGACAGCAGCATCGCACCCCCGCCCGTCACCGCCGCGGCCGCGTAGAGCGATCCGGTGAACATGATCCCCACCGGCATCCCCAGAAGCATGTCGCGCAGCACCCCGCCGCCCGCCGCGGTGATCACGGCGCAGAGCACCAGCGGCAGCGGCGGCGCGCCGAACTGCGCCGCCTTGAGGGCGCCCACCGCGCAGAAGAAGCCCAGCGCCGCGGCGTCCAGCACCGTGATGACGGGATCGATGCGGCGCAGCGCCCGCAGCAGGAACATGCCGGCGATCGACGCCGCGATCGCCGTCGGCAGGTACCAGTCGTTCTGCATCGCGATCGGCTGCACGCCGAGCAGGAGATCCCGCATGACGCCGCCGCCGAGGCCCGTCGCGATGCCGATGATCGCCACGCCCAGCCAGTCGAGCTTGCGGTCGCGGAACTGCTCGGCCACCATCGCGCCCGTCCCGGCGCCGATCGCGATGGCCACCAGGTCGACCCAGAGGGGGATCGCGACATCGTCCATGCGGACATCGTCCCGCATCGGACGCCTGGGCCCCCGCCCGCGGGCGCAGGAGCGGACGGTTCGGGCGAGTCGCACGGGTCATACTTGTCAGATGCCCACCTACCGTGACGAAGCCGTCGTCCTGCGCACGCAGGGCCTCGGCGAGGCCGACCGCATCGTCACGCTCTTCGGCAAGGAGCACGGGCGCATCCGCGCCGTCGGCCGCGGCGTGCGGCGCACCTCGTCCAAGTTCGGCGCTCGGCTCGAGCCCTTCACCGTCGTCGACCTGCAGTGCTACGAGGGCCGCTCGCTCGACACCGTCACGCAGGCCGTCACGCTCGCCACCTACGGCTCCGGCATCGCCGAGGACTACGACGCCTACGCCGCGGCGAACGCCATGGTCGAGACCGTGGAGCGGCTCGTCGACGAGGGCGACGCCGCGCCGCAGCAGTACTTCCTGCTCATCGGCGGCCTGCGCGCGCTCTCCCGCGGCGACCACGCGGTGCGGCTCACCCTCGACTCCTACCTGCTGCGCGCCTTCGCGCTCGCGGGCTGGCGACCCGCGCTCGAGCAGTGCGCCCGCTGCGAGGAGGCCGGCCCCCACCCGTTCTTCTCGCCGAGCCTCGGCGGCGCCCTCTGCGCGAGGCATGCCCCGCCCGGTAGCGCGCGCGTCGAGCCAGAGACCCTGCGGCACCTCGCCGCGCTCCTCGCCGGCGACTGGGAGGTCGCCGAGGCGACGGATGCGGGGGAGCAGCGCCGAGCCTCGGCCGTCGTCGCCGCCTACGTGCAGTTCCACCTCGAGCGCCACCTGCGCTCGCTCGACGTGCTCGAGGGCGAGCGGGAGCGGCAGTGGATCGCCGCCGCGTCCGCCGTCCGGCCCTCGCCGCGACCGGCAT
>Ga0153917_1000907_pt1 | contig 14794 bp, 15 predicted proteins | sample TSFL001MetaG_FD_104695 | JGI IMG/M metagenome (GOLD analysis project Ga0153917, IMG submission 104695) | Attine ant fungus gardens microbial communities from Florida, USA - TSFL001 MetaG | ecosystem: Host-associated > Fungi > Mycelium > Unclassified | place: USA: Florida, Paynes Creek Historic... | reverse complement strand
CTTCACTTTGCCGCGCGCCAGTTCCGAGGCCACGACATAACATTGCTGGGCATAATTCCAGATAACACGATAATTTTTGTTCATGCTTTTTCCTGATTCTGATTATGTCGAACCCGGACGGATACGACCTAACGGTTTAAACGGCGGCGATGCGATAAGAATTTTCTCCTCCACCTGATACCGCAAAATAATTAAAGCTACGGGATTGGGCTGAATTCTAACGTTGAGACAGGTCTTGACCTCTTTAAGACCTGTCTCAAAACCAATCGCCAGACAAATAAAAACCATCAGGTTACGCTGTAGGCTGAGGACTACAGGTTTGCTCACCTTGAAATTTAAATAACTCAAAAACAATGCTTCCGCGCAACCTGAGTGCGCAGAGAATAAACGCCACATCTCCCATTGCAACCCGCAATGCAGCATGGTTAATTCAGCGTTTATTCATTTACCCGAATTACTGCATGTCTGGTTTATCACCTAAATACAACAACAACGACTAATTTATTTATCAAATAATTCACCTGGCGCAGATCTCATAACTTACCCATAACATCAACCATTCAAAGAGTTACGGTAAACCACTGTTATTTAATAACTAATTTTTTTCGCCCTCAGATGCTATGTTAACTTTTTAAAAACTTACGAACCTTTAATCTTCAGCACTTAAGTTTAATAAACTCGCGCCGTTTATCCTTAGTGAATAATCTTTATGCTAAGCAGAAAAGTCGCAGGCGAGATTTTAATATTGTAAATAAGACAGTCAGTAATCAGCTGTAAGTTATGGACTACATTTAAAAATAAACACCTGCAAACAGAATGGTCTTGAGTTGATTAAGATGCCGTTATATAAGTGTGCTTTTGAACGAGCGTGCTCAGATTAATTAAGAGAAAGGCAGTGCGTATGGCTAACTTTGTTATTGTTGATGATCATCCCATTGTGCGCGTGGCGATACGGCTGGTGCTGGAAAATGCCGGACATCGTGTTTCAGCAGAGGCTGGCGACGGCGACAATATATTTAGCCTGGTCAAAGAACAGAGCGCTGATGCGGCAATTATTGATATTGATCTGCCCGGCATTGGCGGTATTGAAGCGGTTAAGAACCTTCGCACCGCCGGATCGTTAATCCCGGTGATTGTGATGAGCGGGAAAAACGCTGAGTTTTATGCTTATGAGAGCAAAAAAGCCGGTGCCAATGGCTTTATCAGTAAAAAGAACAATCTCAATGATCTGGCCCACGCCGTCGACGCGGTGCTTTCCGGCTACGGCTATTTTCCGCTGCGCCTGAGTCATCAGGCGGAGGGCGATCAGCTGGTCCAGGACAGCGACAAGCTGCTGCTGCTGTCGCACCGTGAATACGAAGTGCTGCGCTACCTCGGTGAAGGCACCGAGATCGTCAAAATCGCCAACCGCATGAAGCTCAGCAATAAAACGGTCAGCACCTATAAAGCCAGACTGATGGAGAAGTTATCGCTGAAAAATCAAAAGGATTTACTCGATTTCACCCGCCGGAACCAGATTAACTGATGCGACTTTTTTTCCTGTATGCGCTGTGCTGCGCGCTGCTGCTGGTCGCCCCACTGCGCGCGGCGGTGCAGCAGCTTAATTATCAGCCTAACGATTTGCCGACGATGCCTGCGCCGATGCTCAATGACAGCGACTGGCACTGGCTGGGACAAAAGCGCGACAGCATGATTGGCATCTATGGGCCGGATCGGCCACCGATGCTGCGCACCAATCCTGAAGGAAGAGTGTTTGGCTACATTCCCGATGCGGCTTACGCTGCGCTGCACAGCCTGGGTATCAGTTTTCGCGTCAAACATTACGACACCGCGCCCGAAGCCTTTGCCGCGCTGGCGCGCGAAGAGCTGGATATGATATTTGTGCCGGCCGGTGAGGCGGTGCCGGCGCATGTTAACGACACCATCAGCGTAACCGCGCTGAAAGCCAGTCCGGTTCGGGTGGTGCGCAGCAGCAGTAACCCGCTGGCCGGTCAGGAGTTTTTACCCGGCCCGGCGATAACCTCTCCCTACAGCCAGCTGCCGCAGGTCGCGATGGGCACGCTGCCCTATGCCGATGTGCCGGCGGTGGAAGCCTATTACCTGATTGAACGCAACTACCTGAATACGCTGACCATCGATCACATTCTGCCCGATCTCAGCTCGCCGTATCGCTTTGTGGTCAACAGCAAAGAACACGTACTGGCGCGGGCGATGCGCATTGCGTTTGACGCCCTGCAGCGCCACGCGGCCGGTGAGATCATCGCCGCACGCTGGGATATCGCCAACATCACGCGCTTCGTCACCACGCCGCTGGCACTGACGCCCACCGAGCAGGCCTGGCTACAGACGCACAGCCAAATCAATATGGCGGTCACGGACCTGGTCGCACCATTCTTTATTAAAAACGCGCAGGGCGAAATCACCGGCATCGTGCCGGAGTTGCTCAATCTGATTGAAATGCGCACCGGACTGAGCTTCAACTTTGTTGAGATCAGCGACAGTCGCGATCTGACCGCGCGGATGAAACGCGGCGATATCACGATTGCCGCACCGCTGATCTGGAGCCAGCAGCGCAGCCGTGACTTTCTGATGACCACACCGTTTATGTTCACGCCGGAAGTGCTGGTGACCAACACGGCCGCTCAGGATGGGCCGCCAAAACGCGCCGCGCTGGTGCGCGAGTAGGATGCCTCCCACTGGTTCCTGAAAAAATATCCTGATGTGTCAGTCGATTATGTTGGCAATCCCAGCCTGGCGATGCAGTGGGTGGCGGATGGGCAAACCGACGCCACCATTAATACGCTGGTGGGCGCGCGCTATCTCTCCGAAGGTCTGTATCCCGGCAAACTTCGCTTAACCGAGCTGAAACCGGCGCAGGAAGCGGCTATCGCCTTTGGCATCAGCCGCAGCGAGCCGGAACTGCAGGACATCATGAACAAAGCGCTGGCAGCGATTCCGGCTGGCATGATGACCGATGTATTAACCCACTGGCAGGCCACGCCCGCCGCGCATTTCGACACCTGGAAGCTGTACCGCAAAGAATTTTATGTCGGCGCGCTGGGCGCAGCCACCATCATCGCCGTCACCTTTGTCTGGGCAGTGTTGCTGATGCGGCAGGTCAAACGCACGCGACGCACCAAAGCGCTGCTGCGCCAGGAAATTCAGCTGCGCGATCGCCTGATCAATGGTCCGCCGCGGCCGTTTTATGTGGCGTCGCTGGATGGGATGATCGTGCACACCAATCCGGCGTTTACCCAGTTTTTCACTCCGGAAGAGCAAACCCATCTGGGCTATTCGCTGTATGACTGTCGCCATCCGCTCTATCACGTATGGCAGCAGATCGACAAAAACATCCAGCCTGGCGACATTCCGGAAGAGGCGGAATTTGTTATCGATGACGGGCGGCAGAAGCGCCATATCCGTCACTGGATGACGTCGTACACCGGCGATGAAGTCGGCAGCGGCGGGCTGATTTGCGGCTGGCAGGACGTCACCGACTACCTGCAATTGCTGGAAGATCTTTCGCTGGCGCGCGAAGCCACTGAGCTGGCCAGCCAGAGCAAAAGCGACTTCCTCGCCACCATGAGCCATGAAATTCGCACGCCGCTCAGCGCGGTGATTGGCCTGCTGGAACTGCAGACGCAGGAAGGCCGCGCCGATACCGAACTGATTCGCGTAGCGCACGAAGCGGCGGTCAGCCTGATGGATATCGTCGGTGATATTCTGGATATGGCGAAAATTGAGTCGGGACGCATGACGCTGCAGCCGCAGTGGGTCAGCCTGCATGCGCTGGTGCGCCCGGTGATCTGTGCCTTCGACGGCCTGGCGCGGCAAAAAGGCATCAACCTGAACCTGATGCTGCCGGTCGGCGATGACGATCTGTTTTGCGATGCCAGTCGCGTACGCCAGGTGCTGTCTAACCTGGTCGGTAACGCCGTCAAGTTCACCGATCAGGGTGAAGTGAAGGTGACGGTGGGTCTGACGCCGCTGGAGAGCCATACCGAGCTGCGGATCCAGGTGGCCGATACCGGACGCGGCATCGATAAAGCGGCGCAAAATGCGCTGTTCCGCCCGTTCGAACAGGCGGGCCTGTCGGATAACGCTGGCACCGGACTGGGCCTGTTTATCTGCCAGGAGATTACCCGCCTGATGGGCGGCAGCATTTCTCTGGAGAGCGAACCCGGCGTCGGCACCGTGCTCAACGTCGCCGTGCCGGTCAGCGTGCGTGATATCGCTACCCCGCTGCCGTCTCCGGTCGCGGAACCGTTGCCCGCTGCGCCGCAGGTCGCGCTGAATGTGCTGATCATTGACGATCATCCGGCCAACCGCCTGCTGATTTCGCGTCAGCTGACGCTGTTAGGTCATAGTTTCCGCGAAGCGAACAACGGTGAAGAAGGCCTGGCGCAGTGGCGGCAGCAGAAGCCGGATGTGATCATTACCGATTGCAATATGCCGGTGATGAACGGTCTGGACATGACGCGCAACATCCGCCGGGAAGATAAGAGCACCTACATCATCGGTATCACCGCCAACGCGCAGCAGTCCGAACGTCAGCGCTGTCTCGAAGCGGGCATGAACGAATGCGTGTTCCGGCCGGTTAAGCTGGCGCAGTTAACCACGATTCTGAGCCAGATTCACAGCGCCAGCGCGCTGTCGGTCGGTGATGATTTTTCTGACTGGGTCGACATCGCCGAAATCGAGAAATATATGCCCAACAGCCCCGGCGCTATCGCGGATTTTCTCGACATCGTGATTAATGAAGCACGCACCGATCTGACGCAGGCGATTGACGTGGTGCAAAGCGGCGATCTCGCCACTGCCGCCAGCCTGTTTCATCGCATCAACGGATCGCTGCGCGTCACCGGCATCCGTCAGCTGACGGAGCAGTGCGAAATGCTGGAAGAGCTGGCGGAAATGCAGGAGGACCGGGAAATTATCCTGCTGCATTTACGGGAAGCGCTAACGCTGGTGGACAGGATGGAAGCTTCGTTCCGAAATCAAACCACACCCGCCCAGGCCGGCACGCTCTGATGCGCGCCGTCAGGCGGTTTTGATCAGCTTATGCAGCAGCGGATGAGTAATCTGCTCAAACATCCCGGCGTTATTAAATGCCCGCGCCGCCAGCATCGCGCCGTGCACGCTGGCCATCAACGTTTTAGCTTCGTTTTCGGCGCTGTCGCTGAGCTGGAAAACGCCGCTGGCGGCGCCTTTGCTCAGCTGGCGCGCTAACCAGCCGGAGAGATCGCTGAAGTGGCCGCTGACTTCCGTGGCGACATCCGGCGGTAGCGTGGGCATTTCCGCCGCCAGCATCGCGCAGATGCAGAAAGGCGAAGTTCCCTCTTTAATGCAGTGCGCCCAGTAATCGACGTAGGCTTTCACTTCGTTCAGTGGATCGTTGATCTGTTCATCCATCGCCTGCATGCCCGCCTGCGCCTCAGCACGATATTCCTCTACCACCGCTTTCACCAAATCGGCTTTGCCGGGAAAATGGTGGTGAATGCTGGCCTTACGGATATCCACCTGGGCGGCAATATCGGCATAGCTAAAGCTTTTATAGCCGCCGGCGGTGAGCAACTGGCGGGTGCAGGCCATGATTTCGCGGGCTTTAGAGGAACGGGCAGTCATAACGCAATCCGGTAGAACAACAGAGATCGGTCAACCTACTGGCAGGCAGGGAAGAAGTCAAGCCAGCGGCCTGACGCGCAGCGCGCACTTTTTTTATTTTTTCAGCAATATTTTCATCGCTGATTCGTCTACCTCATCACCAACCTATTCTGTCACCGTAATGAGGAACCCCTATGAGAGATTTTGACAGGCATCAGCATCCCCATGGTCACCGCTTTGGTCATCACCGCATGGCGAAACCGCTGCTGCTCGGCGTGGTGCTGTTTGCGGCCCTTGGCCTGCTGGTGATGTCGCTGTGGAATGCGCTGCTGCCGGAACTGACCGGCGTAAAAAGTATTGGCTTCTGGCAGGCGCTGGGACTGCTGGTGCTGTGTCGCATCCTGTTCGGCGGGCTGGGCTTCCATCCTGGTATGTTTGGCATGGCGCGTCGCCGCATGCATGAACGCTGGATGCAGATGACCCCGGAGCAGCGCGAAGCCTTTATGCAGCAGCGGCGCGAGCGGTTTGGCGGCCGTGATCATCATGGCGGACGCTGTGACTGGCACGATCGCCGCAGCCAGCGTGACGATCCGCGCCCGCCCGCGGACGATGCGCCCGCCAAATCCCCGGATGCAGAGTAAACAGCATGGCGCAGGATTCGCGGCTGCTGGCGGCCCTCAGCGCCTGCCGCACTAAGCTCAGCGCCTTTATTCGCGGCCGCAGCGAGCGGCACGATGAGGCCGAAGATATCCTGCAGGAGATCAGCTGGAGACTGCTGCAGGTGGAACAGCCGGTGGAGAACGTCAGCGCCTGGCTGTTTCGCGCCGCGCGCAACGAGATTACCGATCGATCGCGGAAAAAACGCGAACTCTCGCTATTTAACGCCGCCGGAGACGAGGATTTTCCCGAGGATGAAATTGCCGAAACGCTGTTTGGCGTGGCGCAGACGCCGGAGGATGAGTATCTGAAGACGCTACTGTGGGAAGAGCTGGACGATGCGCTCGCGGAACTGCCTGCTGCGCAGCGCGAGATATTTGAAAAGACCGAACTGCTCGGCTTCAGCTATCAGGATCTGGCCGCCGAAAGCGGCGACAGCGTGCAAGCGCTGCTGTCGCGCAAACATAAAGCTGTTCTGTTTTTGCGCACCCGGCTGCGCAGCCTGTACGACGAACTCACGGCCTGACCTGCGCAACCCGATAGCCAAACGGCCATCGGGTTGCGTGCTTTACCACCAGGCCGCGGTGGGCTTCGGCTGTAACAGATCAATGCCCTCGCCCAGCATCGGCAGACACAGTGCAACCTGATGCTCCGACGCCAGCTGGACGATTTGAGTAAACGGATCGTCCCAGCGATGAAAAGCTAAATCAAACGCCGCGTTGTGAATTGGAAACAGCCAGCGCGCGTTCAGGTCCTGAAACGCGCGCAGCGTGTCCTGCGGCAGCATATGAATGTCGGCCCAGCGCGCATCGTAAGCGCCATTTTCCAGAAACGCCGCATCAAACGGGCCGTATTTCCGGCCAATCGCTTTGAAACCGTCGAAGTAACCGGAGTCACCGCCAAAAAACAGGCGGAACTGGTCAGAAATTAATGTCCATGAACACCACAACCGTTTGTTGCTGTCGAACAGGCCACGGCCGGAAAAGTGCTGCGACGGCGTCGCGACAAAATGGATGTCGCCGATATCCCGCGACTGCCACCAGTCGAGCTGGATGACTTTCTCCGGCGCAACACCCCACTTAATCAGCAAATCGCCGACGCCGAGCGGCGTGAGAAAGTGCTTCGCCCGATCTTTCAGCTGCATGATGGTGTGGTAATCGAGATGATCGTAATGGTCGTGCGACAAAATAATGCCTTCTATCGGCGGCAGATCGGCCACGGCAATCGGCGCTGGCTGAAAGCGCTTTGGTCCCAGTCGCTTTAAGGGTGACGCGCGCTCGGCGAATACCGGATCGGTCAGCCAGAACTGGCCATTGAGCTTCAGCAACAGCGAAGAGTGGCCGAGGCGAAAGACGCTGTTGGGCGCGGCCTGTGCCAGCGCGGCGGCCGTGATGGGCTGCACCGGCAGCGCGGCCGGTGGCTGGGTATCTTTCGGTTTATTGAACAGGAAATCCCACAGCATTTTGCGGTAGTCGCCAAAGCTCAGCGACTGACGCGGCTGGACATTGCGAAACTTTTTGCCATCAAACTGAGCGGAGTGCGGATACTCCCTGATTGCACCCCGGCAGAGGCTGGAACCCTTCAACATAGCGCGGATACCTCAAAAAAGAGAAAGCTGGCTGGCAGCAGCGGTAAACATCTGCGGCTACGTTAACCGTTTTATGCCGCGCGCGTCCTCACATTACGAGCCATCGCACAACCGGTAACGCAGAATTTCACTGCCGGTGTGGCCTTTCCCTGGCGGATGACAGGGCGGCAGCAGGCAGGTAAAGTAGCGCTTTTGCATGATTTTACGAGGGAAAATGAACACGCTTTTCGTTTACGGCACGCTGCAGCCGGGCCAGTGCAATGCGCATATCCTGGAAAACATCGGCGGTGAGTGGCTGGCAGGGACAGTCGCCGGCACTTACTATGCCAACGGCTGGGGCGCGGCCGCTGATTTTCCCGGCATCGTACTGGATGAGCACGGCGCGCGCGTGCCGGGTTATCTGTTCATCTCGGATCGGCTGGCGCTGCACTGGCCGATGCTGGATGAGTTTGAAGATGGCTACGACCGGGTGCCGGTTGAGGTCACCACGACCGACGGCCAGCAGCGGACGGCGTGGATTTATCAGCTGCAGCCACAGCAGGACGCCGCGCGCTAACCTCGCACCTTGCCTAAACTGATCCTCACCGGACTGTGAGGAGACAATATGATTACCATTTGTACCGCCTGCGGCACGTCTTATCAGCAGCAGCAACCTGCCCTTACGCAGTGTCGCATTTGTCAGGATGAACGCCAGTTTGTGCCGCCCGGCGGGCAGCAGTGGATCGATCAGTCTGCGCTGCGCGCCTCGCATCAAAACCAGTGGCAACAGCTGGAGTCCGGGTTGCTCAGCCTGCAAACCGTACCGGATTTTGCCATCAACCAGCGCGCCTTTGTGCTGCAAACGCCGCACGGCAATATCCTGTGGGATTGCATCGCGCATCTGGATGACGCCACCGTCACGCTGCTGCGTGCGCTCGGCGGCCTGCACGCCATCGCCATCTCCCATCCCCATTATTACAGCACCATGCAGGACTGGGCCGACGCCTTCGACGCGCCGGTGTATTTGCACGCCAGCGACAGCGAGTGGATCATGCGCGCATCGCCCCGTCTGCAGCCCTGGCACGGCGACAGCTGTGATCTGCTGCCGGGCGTGCGGCTGTTACGTCTCGGCGGCCACTTTGCCGGCGGCACGGTGCTGCACTGGGCGCACGACGGCGGCGTGCTGCTGAGCGGCGATATTCTGCAGGTAACGCCCGGTGCCAGTGCGGTTTCGTTTATGTGGAGCTATCCCAATATGTTACCGCTGGCCGGCGCCACGGTGACGGCCATGCTGCAGCGGTTGCAGGGCGTGAAGTTTACGCGCCTGTACGGCGCGTTTGCCGGCCGCGAAATTCTCGCGCGTGCCGATGAGGCGGTACAGCAGTCGGGCCGTCGCTATCTGGCCTGTCTGCAACATCCACAGCCGTAGCGCTTACACAGACGCGCTGGATAAATACCAGGCGATCGCACCGCGCATGGATGTACAGACGTCTGGACGTATACTATAGTCGGTTTCCTGCAAACATAAGGAAACCTGCAAACAATGAAAAAAACATGGCTTACCGCCCTGCTGGCGGCCTCTGTCACCCTGCTCAGCGCCTGTGACAACCACAACGACAACAAAATTAAAGTGGCGATCAATACCGGACCGGATGAGGCGCTGTGGCAGACCGTGAAGCAGGTGGCACACGATAAATATCAGCTCGATGTTGATGTGGTGGCGTTTAACGATTACGTGCAGCCGAACGAAGCGCTATTCAATAAAGATGTGGATGCCAATGCGTTCCAGAGCCTGCCTTATCTGGAGATGCAGTCCAAAGAGCGCGGGTATAAATTTGCCGTCGTAACCAATACCTTCGTATTCCCGATTGCCGGTTATTCACGCAAGATTAAATCACTGCAGGATCTGCCGGATGGCGCTACCGTGACCGTGTCTAACGAAGCGACCACTCTGGGGCGTAGCCTGCTGCTGTTGCAGGCGCAGGGCCTGCTGAAGGTGAAACCCGAAGCCGGTCTGCTGCCGACCACGCTGGACATTACCGATAACCCGAAAAAGCTGAAGATTGTGGAAGTGGATACGCCACAGCTGGCGCGCACGCTGGACGATCCGCAGGTTTATCTGTCGATCATTAATAATAACTTTGCCGCGCTGGTGAATTTATCCGCCTCGCGTGACGGGATGTTTATGGAAGGCAAAGCGTCGCCGTACGTGAATGCGATTGTGGCGCGCGAAGATAATAAAGACAGCCCGAACGTGCAGAAGCTGAAAGAAGCGTTCCAGTCCCAGCCGGTGCTGGATAAAGCCAACGAGATTTATAAAGGCGATATTATTAAGGGTTGGTAAGCGTATGCGGTCGCTATTAATCGCAACCCTGCGGCAATTACGGTCGCCATAAATGACGATCCTACATCAATCGCGATCATCATTAATCGCGAACCCGCGGCAATTACGGTCGCCATAAATGGCGACCTTACATCAATCGCGGTCATCATTAATTGCGAACCTGCGGCAATTACGGTCGCCATAAATGGCGACCCTACATCAATCGCGGTCATCATTAATTGCGAACCTGCGGCAATTACGGTCGCCATAAATGGCGACCCTACATCAATCGCGGTCATCATTAATCGCGAACCCACCACAATATTGTAGGGTGCGCATTCATGCGCACCTGGACCTGTCCCACCACCGCAACGCCTCCGCTACCCATCCCATTTTCTGCCAGCCAGCCCGCTTCTGCTGCTGTCTGAATCGTCTACACTTCAGGTTGAAAAAGCCGCAGCGGTGTAAAAATGGCGTAAAAATTTGGCCGATTGGTATAAAAATCGTGTACAAAAAAACGCCAACCCCTACCGATTACGCCGCTGAAACGCTATCTTCGCCAGCATAAAAGTGGGTGATTGCGACACGCCAGTGCGGTTGATGGCGCTCGCCCTTTCTCCCTGAAAAAACAGGAAATGTATGAGTCAATCAGAGAAACAGTCTCTGCCTGCTGGCATGCTGGCCGCCGCCGGCATCGTGTTTGGTGATATCGGTACCAGCCCGCTGTATACACTGAAAGAATGCCTGTCGATTTTGCCGGACGGCGCGCCGTCGGCGCTGGCGGTGATGGGCTTTCTGTCGCTGATCTTCTGGGCGCTGACGCTCATCGTCACGTTGAAATATGTCTGCTTCGTGATGCGCGCCGACCACGACGGCGAAGGCGGTATTCTCACCCTGATGTCACTGGCCCGCCGCAACGTTGGCCGCAAAGCCGGTCATATCATCGTGCTGGCCGGTCTGATTGGCGGCGCATTTTTCTACGGTGATGGCGTGATCACCCCGGCCATCTCGGTGCTGTCGGCCATTGAAGGGATTCAGGTCGTCTCGCCCGGGCTGGAAAAATATGTGGTGCCGCTGGCGCTCACCATTCTCGCGCTGCTGTTCATTATTCAGAAACACGGCACGGAAAAGGTCAGCCGGGTGTTTGGCCCGGTGATGTTTGTCTGGTTTGTGGCCATCGGCGCACTTGGCATACGCGGTATTCTGCTCAACCCGGAAGTGCTGCACGCGCTCAGTCCGTCCTATGCGCTGACCTTCCTGCTCAGCCACAAAGCGCTCTCGCTCGCGGCAATGGGCATGGTGGTGCTGGCGGTGACCGGCGCGGAAGCGCTGTATGCCGACATGGGCCACCTGGGCAAAGCGCCGATTCGTCTCGCCTGGCTGGTGATTGCCATGCCGGCGCTGATACTGAATTACTTCGGCCAGGGCGCGCTGGTGATCGCCGATGCGCAGGCGCTGAACAATCCGTTCTTTAATCTGGCTCCCGGCTGGGCGCAGATTCCACTCATTGTGCTGTCAACGCTGGCCACGGTCATCGCGGCGCAGGCGGTGATTTCCGGCGTCTATACCCTGACGCATCAGGCCATTCGCCAGGGCTTTTTACCGCCGATGCGCATCATTTTCACCTCGCATACCGAGTCCGGGCAGATTTACATTCCGGTGGTGAACTGGCTGCTGTTCACCGCCGTGATGCTGATTGTGCTGGCTTTCCGTCAGTCGTCGGCGTTGTCCTCGGCGTACGGCATCGTAGTGACCGGCACCATGGTGATCACTGCGTGTCTGGCGGGCGTGGTGGCGCTGCGTAACTGGCGCTGGCCGCTGCCGCTGGCGCTGTTGTTCCTGCTGTGTATGCTGGTGGTTGACGTGCCGCTGTTCATCGCCAACCTGATGAAGCTGCTGTCCGGCGGCTGGGTACCGGTGCTGCTGGCGCTGACCATGATGGGATTGATGCTGATCTGGAGCAGCGAGCGTAACCGCCTGATTCGCCGCTTGAATAACGATCAGGACGGGTTACTGGCGCTGGTGAAATCGCTGGAGAGCAATCCGCCGAACCGCGTCGAGGGCACCGCCATCTTCCTCGCACGCAAGGAGTTTGAAATTCCCCAGGCGCTGTTACACAACCTCAAGCATAACCGCGTGCTGCACCGCCGCGTGGTGCTGTTGCATATCCGCACCACCGACACGCCGCGCGTCTATAATCAGCAGCGCATCAGCATTACGCAATTGTCGCCGTCGTTCTGGCAGGTCACTGCCGCCTACGGCTGGCGTGAAGTGCCGTCGATGGCCGAGATTCTGCATCTGTGCGGACTGGAAGGTTTTGGCTGCACGGTGAATGAAGCGTCATTTTTTACCGCGCACGATACGCTGGTGATGAAAAAACGCCGCGGCCTGGCGCGCATTCGCGGCGGAATTTTTCACTTCTGCCAGCGCAATGCATTACGTGCCCATGAGCAGTTTCATATTCCGCCCAACCGGGTGATTGAGTTGGGCGGTCAGCGCGAATTTTAAACCTCAGGCCACGGATGGCCTGCTCCTCCCGCCTTTTATTCTGCGCGGTAAATGTAAGCAGATGAAAAAATAGTAGCGAAACATTACCGGAGTTGTGGCGGAACTTTTCTTAACATCTGATTAGCAATTAAAGCTAAAACGCATAACCTCAAAAGGTGTTTATTAACCCTACCGGCATGATGATTCACCGTGCGCTTTGCCGGAATGTATAAACCAATAAACAACAATCTCAGGATTGGTTAATTCACTTCCGGCTCTGTTGTTATTTTTGAGGAGTAAGACCATGAAAGCGTTAATTAACGATGTGATTTCCATTTTTACGCCGCAAAATGTTAAACCGGTTTTAATTCGCGCCGATTTGACGCACCGCGAATTATCTTCAATCCATCCGGCGGGTGTCACTTCTGTAAGCTGGGCCACGTCAATGGAAGAGTTAACAGACGCCATTGTGAAGAAAGCCCAGGCGGCCGGAGCCGTCGGTTATCACATCACCGACGTTGAATCACATGAGCCGGGCCACGACGGCCAGCACGTGATGGCTGCCACCGCCACGCTGTATCACATCAATGACAAGGTGGCTTACGGCTGATGCCGGGATTAACGCGTTTCTCTGTTTATGGCCTGCCCGTCATTTCCGGCAGGCTTTTTTCATTAAAATAGGCGGCGAGAAAATCGAGAAAAACTTTAATACGCTGCGATTCTGCGGCGCGTTGCGTATAAACCGCCCAGATATTGGCTTCCTGATACCACTGCGGTAATACTGCCACCAGCTCGCCCGTCGCCAGATAAGGTGCCACATCCCACGCTGAACGCAGCGCAATACCATGCCCCTGCAACGCCCAGTGCATAATCACCTTGCCGCTATTGGAAGAGTAATGGCTGTTCAGGCGACACAACACCTGCTGCTCGCCATTGGTCAATGCCCAGTTTCCAAATGAATTATCGCGTTCATTAATGATCAGACAGCTGTGATGAATTAACGCATCCAGCGAATCTGGCATACCGGCGCGGGATAAATACGCCGGCGCGGCACATAAAATGCGCCGGTTAGCAATCAGCCGGCGGGCAATATAAGAAGGATTGAGATCGTCGCCAACGCAGATTTCTACATCCGTGCCGCTCTGTAGCAGGTCGAATGCCCGATCGCTTAGCATCAGTTTAATATTCAGCGACGGATGCTGGTGAATAAATGCCGAAACCGCATCCGATAAATAGTCCTGACCGAAACCAAACGAGCAGCCGACGGTAATTTCCCCGGTCAGCTCGCCGCGCCACTGACGGAAATTATTGAGAAAGCCATCCATTTCCTGCACTACCTGCAGCGCGCCCTCCAGCGCTTTTTCACCTTCCGGCGTCAGGCGCATCACGCGGTTAGTGCGGAAAAACAGCCGCGTCTCCAGCTGTTTTTCCAGAATGGCGATGCGTTTACTGATGTAAGACGGTGACTGACCCAGCTCAATCGCCGCGCGGCCGAAACCGTCATGCCGCGCCACGCTGATAAACACGTACAGGTCTTCAATCGACGGCCAACCCTGTAACGGCTTCTGATAACTTTTTCCGGCAAGCAGTATTTTCATAACAGCACATGGTGAGTGAACGCCACGTGGTTATAACACAGATCCCAGGAAGCGCTGAAGCGAGTGCAGAAACCGCTCTGGCACCTCTTCCTGCGGTGAATGGCCGCACGGTAACGCCTCGCCCTGCACCTGCAGCGCCTTGTCCTGCCAGGTGTGCACCACATCATACAGCTGACCGACCGTGCCCTTTTCGCCCCACAACAGTAACAACGGGCAGGCAATGCGCCGGTCGCTGTCAGCGGCATCGTGTTGCAAATCAATGCTGGCGGCGGCGCGATAATCTTCACATACCGCGTGGATCATCGCCGGATCCTGATAGCAGCGCAGATAATCTTCGAATATCGCCGCTTCGGTCGCACCCGGCGTTTTCAGCTGGCCATCAATGTGTTTACGCAAAAAGAACGCCGGATCGTGACCAATCATGGTCTCCGGCAGCGGGTGCGGCTGAATCAGGAAGAACCACCAGAAATAGCGCGTGGCGAACGCCTGATCGGTCAGCGCGTACATGGTGGCAGTGGGTGCGATATCGACAAACACGCAGCAGCTGACTTTCTCCGG
>Ga0153917_1000906_pt1 | contig 14831 bp, 12 predicted proteins | sample TSFL001MetaG_FD_104695 | JGI IMG/M metagenome (GOLD analysis project Ga0153917, IMG submission 104695) | Attine ant fungus gardens microbial communities from Florida, USA - TSFL001 MetaG | ecosystem: Host-associated > Fungi > Mycelium > Unclassified | place: USA: Florida, Paynes Creek Historic... | reverse complement strand
TCCGTTTCGAGTCAGAGCAGATCACATGGCGTTGCCGACCTTAAGGATCATTGGTTTCATCATCGGCATCTTCCTGATCACCCTGGCGGTCAGCATGGTCGTGCCCATGGCGACCCTGGTGGTCTTCGAGCGCACCGGCGACATGCCGTCGTTCCTCTGGTCCAGCCTGATCACCTTCATCGCCGGCCTGGCCATGGTCATTCCAGGACGCCCCGAACACGTCCACCTGCGCCCGCGCGACATGTACCTGCTGACGGTCAGCAGCTGGCTGGTCGTGTGCGTGTTCGCCGCCCTGCCGTTCCTGCTGACCCAGCACATCAGCTATACCGACGCCTTCTTCGAGAGCATGTCCGGCATCACCGCCACCGGTGCCACGGTACTCAGCGGGCTGGACACCATGTCGCCGGGCATACTGATGTGGCGCTCGATGCTGCACTGGCTCGGCGGTATCGGCTTCATCGGCATGGCGGTGGCGATCCTGCCGCTGCTGCGCATCGGTGGCATGCGCCTGTTCCAGACCGAGTCCTCGGACCGTTCGGAAAAGGTCATGCCCCGCTCGCACATGGTCGCCAAGTCAATCGTGGCGGTGTACGTCGGCATCACCGTGTTCGGCAGCCTGGCGTTCTGGTGGGCGGGCATGCGACCGTTCGACGCCATCAACCATGCCATGTCGGCGATTTCCACCGGCGGTTTTTCCACCTCCGACCAGTCCCTGGCCAAGTGGGATATCCCTGCCGTGCACTGGGTGGCCGTGGTGGTGATGATCCTGGGCAGCGTACCGTTCACCTTGTACGTCGCGACCCTGCGCGGCAACCGCAAGGCCTTGATCCGCGACCAGCAGGTGCAAGGTCTGCTCGGCTTGCTGGTGACCACCTGGCTGGTGCTGGGCACCTGGTACTGGGCCACCACCAACCTGCACTGGCTCGATGCCCTGCGCCACGTAGCGCTGAACGTCACCTCGGTGGTCACCACCACCGGCTTCGCCCTGGGCGACTACAGCCTTTGGGGCAACTTCTCGCTGATGCTGTTCTTCTACCTGGGCTTCGTCGGCGGCTGCTCCGGCTCCACCGCGGGCGGCATCAAGATCTTCCGCTTCCAGGTCGCCTACATCCTGCTCAAGGCGAGCCTCAACCAGTTGATCCACCCTCGCGCGGTGATCAAGCAGAAGTACAACGGCCACCGTCTCGACGAAGAGATCGTGCGTTCGATCCTCACCTTCTCGTTCTTCTTCGCCATCACCATCTGTGTCATCGCCCTGCTGCTGTCGTTGCTGGGCGTGGACTGGATGACCGCCCTGACCGGCGCCGCCGGTACCGTCTCCGGCGTGGGTCCCGGCCTGGGCGAGGTGATCGGCCCTGCCGGCAACTATGCGACCTTGCCGGACGCCGCCAAGTGGATCCTCGCGGGCGGCATGCTGCTCGGCCGCCTCGAGATCATCACGGTGCTGGTGTTGTGCATGCCGGCGTTCTGGCGTCATTGACCGCCTCCGCCTCCAGGCGGGCTCGGTACTCGCTGGGCGTGACGTCGAACCAGCGACGGAAGGCCCGGTAGAAGTTGCTCGGGTCGGCAAACCCCAGCAGGTAGGCGGTTTCCAGCAGGGTCATGCCTGGCTGGGCCAGGTACTGCTCGGCAAGCTCGCGACGGGTGTCGTCGAGCAAGGTCTGGAAGCTCGTGCCCTCCTCCTGCAAGCGACGTTGCAAGGTACGCTGGGACAGGTGCAAGGCTTGGGCAAGCGTTTCGCGCTTGGGTTCGCCCTGGGGCAGGACACGGCACAACACCTGGCGCACACGATGGGTCACGCGGCTTTCCGAGAAGCGCGCCAGGTACTCCCCGGCAAATCGATCATGCAGCACGGCCATGGCCTCGTTGGCGGTCGGCAGGGGGGCTTCCATGTCGGCCCGCTCGAACACCAGCGCGTCATGGGGCGCACCGAACACCAGAGGTGCGTGGAACGCCGCTTTGTAGGGTTCGATGTTCCTGGGCTGCGGCCCCTGGATCAACACCCGGCGCGGCTGGATCGGCCGCCCGCTCAGCCAGGCGCACAACGACAATGCGCAGGCCAGCGAAGCCTCGGCACTATGACGCGTGGGGGGCAAGTGATCGCCATGCACGGTGAGCACCAAGGCATAGCCCTCAGGTCCCAGGCGAAAGCTCAGGTCGGCGCTCTCGGCGATGATCCGCTGGTAACGCACCAAGCGCTCGAACCCCTCGGCCAGGGTGCGGCTGGACATCAGTGCATAGCCCACCACATGAAACGACGCCGGGCGCACCACCCGAGCCATGTTCAGGCCGATCGCCTCGTTGCCCGAAAGCTCCACCGCCAATTGCCACAGGCGGGTCATCGCGTCCTGGGGAAAACGCGCGTCCGGATCATCGAGGGCCGTGAAATCCAGCCCGAGCTGCTTGAACATGGCCTGGCAATCGAGCCCTTCCAGCTCGAGCGCCTTGACAATCCCTGATGCCCAGCTGGCTGACGTGGTTCTCTCGCTCATGGCAGGCTTCTTATGCTGACCGCTTCATGCGGTGAATCGAAAAGATATTCAATTGGCGCCAATAGTCACTGGCCGACCCCGACAATGACTCTAGACTCAATTCAGGCTCCGCGCCGTGTATCCTGCTCACAACGCGAACCTGACGGGAGTACCGCCATGACCCCTGCCGCGCAGTTTCATAGCTTTGCCGAGTTCTACCCTTACTACCTCGGTGAGCACAGCAACCCCATCTGTCGCCGCCTGCACTTCGTCGGCACCAGCCTGGTCATCGCCCTGCTCGCCTACACCGTCGCCAGCGGCCGGTGGCAACTTCTGCTGGCCGTGCCCTTTGCCGGCTACGGCTTCGCCTGGGTCGGGCACTTCTTCTACGAGAAGAACCGCCCGGCCACTTTCGCCCATCCGCTGTACAGCCTGCTGGGCGACTTCGCCATGTTCCGCGACATCCTGCGCGGCAAGGTCAGCCTCTAGGGCCAGGCTGGCGACAAGGCTCGATCCGGCCGGCCTCGTGTCGCAATGGGCCGCAATGCGGCCCCGGTGTGTACACTAACGCCCTGCCCCGCGAGGAAATACCATGACCGCCGGCCCGATCCTCTCCCTGCGCCATTACCGCCACGACCTGATCGCTCACAGCCATGACCATCCGCAACTGGTGTTTGGCCTGGGCGGGCGCCTGGATTTCGAGGTGCAGGGCCAAGGCGCGCAGGTTCGGCGCCAGGGCCTGGTGGTGGTGCCGGCAGGTGCCCACCACACCTGCGGCAGCCCGGCAGGCAGCGACTGCCTGGTGCTGGATGTTCCCGATGAATGCTGGCTGCATGCGCAACTGGGGAGCCACGCCGATGCCAGCCGCCGTCTGCTCGACCGGCCAGGCGCCCTGAGTCTGGACAACCGGCAGCAACAGTTGGTCGACTGGCTCGCCAGCAGCCCGGTGGATGATCCCTTGATCGCGCAGCAGGGCGCAGTCCTGCTGCTGGCCAGCCTCAATGCGCAAAGCGTGCCGACGGCCGCCCAGCGACGCCTGCCCTATGCGGCCTTCGACGCGCACATCGAACGGCACACCGCCTACCCGCTGCAAGTGGCCGACCTGGCGCGCCTTGCCGGCTTGTCCAGCGCCCGCCTGCATGCACGCTTCGCCAGCGAATGTGGCCTGACGCCCATGGAATACATTCGTCAACGCCGCTTGCTCAAGGCCCGCCGCCTGCTTCAGCAGACCTGCCTGCCAATCGGCGAGATCGCCGCGCAGGTCGGCTACAACTCCCAAAGCGCCTTCTCTGCTGCCGTACTGCGTGATTTTGGCCGCTCACCCATGGCGCTGCGCCGCGAGCCTGGCGACAACTGACGCGAGAGTCGCGACAGACAGCCATGCGAGAGCCCCGTAGACTGGCCCCTGCATGCCAGGCCACCGACTCGTTGTCGGCTTGCCCGCCCAATCGCGGGGCAAGCCCGCTCCTACAAGGTTGGGCACCCCATGCACGATCGGGCTTGGCCCCACGGAACCTGTCACGACAAGGACCACCATGAACCACCGCACCGCCCTAGGCGCCCTGCACATCGGCGCCCTCTTCTTCGGTCTCACCGGGGTCTTCGGCAAGCTGGCGGCCAGTGCCAGCCCCACGATCATCGTCTTCGGTCGTGCCGCCTTCGCAGTCCTGGCCCTGGGCCTGTTCGCCAGCCTGGCACGCCAGGGCTGGCAACCGCTGAAGGCCCAGGACCTTCGCCGCCTGCTGCTCGGCGGCGTTCTGCTGACCGGGCATTGGGTCAGCTTCTTCATCGCTGTCAAAGTCGGTGGCGTGGCCATCGCCACCCTGGGCTTCGCCAGCTTCCCCGCATTCACGGTCATTCTCGAAGGCCTGCTGTTCCGCGAGCGCATCCGCCGCAACGAGGCCGTGCTGGTGCTGCTGGTAAGCATCGGCCTGGTGCTGGTCACCCCAGCGTTCGACCTGCAGAGCGAAGCCACGGCTGGCCTGCTCTGGGCCTTGCTCTCGGGGTTGCTGTTCTCGCTGCTGTCGCTGACCAATCGCGCCGGCTCCGGTCGCCTGCCGGCGGTGCAGGCGGCGTTGTGGCAGAACCTGGTGGTCTCACTGTGCCTGTTGCCGGTGGCCGCTCCCGGCCTCACCTCGGTGACCCCCATGGACTGGCTGTGGATCGCCCTGCTCGGGGTGTTCTGTACCGGTGTGGCCCACAGCCTTTTCGTCGCAAGCCTGGCGGTGATCAAGGCCCGCACTGCCGCGGTGGTGTTCGGCATGGAGCCGGTCTACGGCATCGCCGTGGCCTGGGTGGTGTTCGCCGAAACGCCGACCTTGCGCATGCTGCTGGGCGGGGCGTTGATCATCTTCGCCATCGTGCTCTCCAGCCGCATGGCTGCCGAACAGCCGCCCAGGCCACGACAACTGGCCGAAAGCGCCTGATCAGCGATCGTTATGGCCCAGGTCGCGGTGTGGGTCGATCTGGTCGCGGACCCGCTGCTTGAGCACCTTGGCCTCGGGGAATCCACCATCGGCCTTGCGCTCCCAAAGCTGCGTGCCGTCGCAGGTGATGCGGAACACACCGCCCGTACCGGGCTCCAATGCCACACGCCCCAAGTCGTCGGCAAAGGTGCTGAGCAGCTCCTGGGCCAACCAGGCCGCGCGCAGCAGCCATTGGCACTGCGTGCAATATGTGATGACGATTTCAGGCTTGGCCGGTGGCATGGCAATGCGTCTCCTTCGGGGATGAGCCGCTTATACTAGCGGTCTTTGACCACGGTTTTGAGACTCACGATGCGCCGCCTGCTGTTATGCCTTCTGCTGACACTCACCACCTTCACCACCCTGGCCGCGGAAGGCGTCCGGCCCAAGGTCGGCCTGGTGTTGTCAGGTGGTGCGGCGCGCGGCCTGGCCCACATCGGTGTGCTCAAGGCCCTGGAGGAGCAAGGGGTACATATCGACGCCATCGCCGGCACCAGCATGGGGGCCGTGGTCGGCGGGCTGTACGCCTCCGGCTACAGCGTCGAGGAACTCGAAAAGCTCGCCACCACCCTCGACTGGCAGCAGGCGCTGTCCGACGCGCCACCTCGCAAGGATGTACCGTTTCGCCGCAAGCAGGACGACCGCGACTTCCTGGTCAAGCAGAAGCTCAGTTTCCGCGATGACGGCAGCCTTGGCCTGCCCCTGGGCGTGATACAGGGCCAGAACCTGTCCCTGTTGCTCGAAAGCAAGCTGGCCCATACCGCCGATACCCGAGACTTCGACAAATTGCCGATCCCCTTTCGCGCCGTGGCCACCGACATCGCCAGCGGCGAGAAGGTGGTGTTCAGCCGTGGCCACCTGCCCCAAGTGATCCGCGCCAGCATGTCGATACCGGCCGTGTTCGCCCCGGTCGAACTGGACGGTCGGCTGCTGGTGGATGGCGGCATGGTCGACAACATCCCCGTGGATGTGGCGCGGGACATGGGTGTGGACCTGGCCATCGTGGTCGACATCGGCAGCCCTCTGCGCGATCGCAAGCAGCTGGCAACGGTGGTCGATGTACTCAACCAGTCGATCACCCTGATGACCCGACGCAACTCCGAGGAGCAACTGGCCAGCCTGCACCAGGACGACGTCCTCATCCAGCCGCCGCTCGCCGCCTTTGGCGTGACCGACTTCGGCCGTGCCCAGGACATGATCGATGCCGGCTACCGCGCCACCCGCACCCTGGACAACCGCCTGGCCGGCCTGCGCCACGCCGAGGGCGACACCGGGCTGGCCGTGGCCCGCTCACCGCGCCAGCGCCGCCCGGTCATCACCGCGATCAAGGTGGAGAACGACTCCAAGGTCAGCGACGACGTGATCCGCTACTACATCCGCCAACCCCTGGGCGAACCCCTGGAACTGGATCGCCTGCAGACCGACATGGGCACCCTTTACGGCCTGGACTACTTTGACCGGGTGCAGTACCGCGTGGTGCACAAGGGCGATGACAACACCCTGGTGATCAACGCCCGGGGCAAGCGCGGCGGCACCGACTACCTGCGCCTGGGCCTGAACCTGTCGGACGACATGCGCGGTGACAGCGCCTTCAACCTAGGCGCCAGCTACCGGATCAATGGCATCAACCGGCTGGGCGCCGAATGGCTGACTCGTGCGCAGATTGGCGACCAGCAGGAGCTCTACAGCGAGTTCTACCAACCCCTGGACGTGGGCTCGCGCTACTTCATCGCCCCCTATCTGGACTTCGGCTCGCAGAACATCGAAGCGACCCTGGACAACGACCCGGTCGCCGAGTACCGCCTGGAGCGCTATGGATTCGGCCTCAACCTGGGCCGACAGATCGGCACCTATGGCGAGGTGCGCGCAGGGGTGGGCAAGGCCTGGGGCGAGGCCGACGTGCGCATCGGCGACCAGGACCTGCCCAGCGTCAGCTTCAATGAAGGCTTCTACGAGCTGAAGTACTCCTTCGACACCTTCGACAATGTGTACTTCCCCCACAGCGGCGAAGACATCAGGCTGGCCTTGCGCAAATACGACAAGTCCCTGGACTCGGACGAGGACTACCGTCAGTGGGAGCTCAAGCTGGACAAGGCCTTCAGCAGCGGGCCGAACAGCCTGGTGCTGGGCGGACGCTACGGGCGCACCCTGGATGACGCACCGGTGGTGATCTCAAGCTTCGTGTTCGGTGGTGCCAGGCAGCTGTCGGGCTTTCGCCAGGACTCGGTGTCCGGGCAGAACATCAGCCTGATGCGCATGGTCTACTACCGCCGCCTGACGCCACGCGCCTACCTGCCCCTGGACTTCCCGCTGTACCTGGGCGGCTCGCTGGAGCGTGGCCGGGCCTGGAACAACGACAACGAATTCGACAGCGGGTACATCAACGCGGCGAGCATCTTCCTGGGCCTGGAGACGCCGTTGGGACCATTGAATATCAGCTATGGGGCGAACAGCGAGCATCAGCAGGCGGTGTACCTGAACCTGGGGCATACCTTCTGAAACCCTTGGGGCCGCTTTGCGGCCCTTTCGCGACACAAGGCCGCTCCTACAGGGGATCGAGTGTTCCTGTAGGAGCGGCCTTGTGTCGCGAAAGGGCTGCGCAGCAGCCCCAGGATTTTCAGGATTTTTCGAGGTTGGCGAGAATCTTCGCATGCACCCGCATGCAGACTTCCATGTCTGCCTCGTCGACCCCGGTGAACAACTCCAGGCGCAAGGCATTGGCAATGGTCTCGATCTGATCGATCAAGGGCTTGGCCGGCGGACACAGCAGGATCTTCTTTGCCCGACGGTCTTCCATCACCGCCTGACGGCGCACCAGACCCTGACTTTCCAGACTGTCGAGCAAACGCGCCAGGGTCGGCCCCTCGACCCCTACGCTCTGGGCCAGCTCGCGCTGGGTCGGAGCATCAGCAAAACGGGCCAGGTGCAGCAGCACCAGCCAACGCGCCTGGGACAGGTTGAGCCCGGCAAGGCGGCGGTCCAGTTCAGCGCGCCAGCCACGGGACATCTGGGCCAGCTGCATGCCAAAGCGGTGTTGGTTATCGGTCAGGGGCATAAGCGACTCTAAGAACAGAACTAATTATTAGCCAGCTAATCATGCCCCGCGCCAACAGGCAAGGCTCCTGCGCGCGGGATTTTCCGGTATTCGTCAAAAATCATGACAAGGGTCAGTTACAGCTCGAACTCCGCAGCCAGTGCCGCACGCACGCAGTGCAGGACACCCTCCGGTACACGCTGTCCGAACAGAGGCAATACCGTTGACACCGGTGGCAGTTCGCCTTCGCCGTCGAGGAAGGCATCCTGTACCTCCATCAGCAGATCCTCGGGCAGGTCCAGGGCCTGCTCCAGGCTCAGTTCCTGACGACCCAGGGCCTCGGCCAGCAGGTTGTAGACGTTCTTCTCGCTGCAATTGAGCTGCCCGGCGATCTGCGCCGGGGTCATGCCGGCACGGGCCAGGCTGACCAGCTCGTGGCGCAGGTCGAGCACCACCTTCGGCGCTTCCTCTCCCGCGCCACCGTTGAGCACCTCGAGGAAAGCCTCGCCATAACGCTCGAGCTTGCGTGCACCGACGCCGCTGACCTGGGCCATGTCGCCGAGGCTGGCAGGCTGGCTGCGCAACATTTCCAGCAAGGTGGAATCGGGGAAGATGACATAGGGCGGCACGCTGTGCTCCTCGGCCAGCTTTCGCCGCAGGGCGCGCAGGGCCTCCCAGAGCTCGCGTTCCTCGGCACGCACCAATTGGCTGGCCGGGCTGCCACCGCCCGAGCTCTTGGCCACGGCCTGTGGCTTGAGGTCCCGCCGCAACTGCAGGTTGACTTCACCGCGCAGCAGGGGGCGGCAGCTGTCGGACAGGCGCAGGCCGCCATAGCCTTCCAGGTCGATGTCCACCAGGGCACGGGCCACCAGCTGGCGGAACAGCGAGCGCCATTCGTGCTCGCTCAAGGCCTTGCCGACACCGAAGACCGAGAGTTTCTCGTGGCCGAAGTTGCGTACCTTCTCGGTATCCTTGCCCACCAGCACATCGACCAGATGGCCCACACCGTAGCGCTGGCCGGTGCGGTATACCGCCGACAGGGCCTGACGGGCAGGCTCGGTGGCGTCCCAGGTCTGCACCTGGTCGACGCAGTTGTCGCAGTGGCCACAGGGCTGCTCGAGCACTTCGTCGAAGTAGGCCAGCAGCGACTGGCGACGGCAGCGGGTTTCTTCGCACAGGGCCAGCATGGCGTCGAGCTTGTGCTGCTCGATGCGCTTGTGGCGCTCGTCGCCTTCGGAGTTCTGCAGCATCTGCTTGAGCATCACCATGTCCTGCAGGCCGTAGGCCATCCAGGCGTCCGACGGCAAGCCGTCACGGCCGGCACGACCGGTTTCCTGGTAATAGGCTTCCATCGACTTGGGCAGGTCGAGGTGGGCGACGAAGCGCACGTTGGGCTTGTCGATACCCATGCCAAAGGCGATGGTGGCGACCATGATCAGGCCTTCCTCGTTGAGGAAGCGGTGCTGGTTGGCCGCGCGGGTCTCGGAGGCAAGCCCCGCGTGATAAGGCAAGGCCGGGAAACCCTGCTCGCAGAGGAAGGCGGCGGTCTCGTCGACCTTCTTGCGCGACAGGCAATAGACGATGCCGGCGTTGCCCCGGCGCTCGCCCAGAAACGCCATCAGTTGCTTGCGCGGCGACTCCTTGGGCACGATGCGATAGAAGATGTTCGGCCGGTCGAAGCTCGACAGGAAACGCTCGGCACCCTGCAGGTGCAGGCGCTGGACGATCTCTTCGCGGGTACGCATGTCGGCCGTTGCGGTCAGGGCGATGCGCGGTACCTGGGGGAACAGCTCGGCCAGTTGCCCCAGTTGCAGGTATTCAGGACGGAAGTCATGGCCCCACTGGGAGACGCAGTGGGCCTCGTCGATGGCGAACAGGGCGATGTCCAGGGTGCGCAGGAACTCCAACATGCGTGGCTGCACCAGACGCTCGGGCGCCAGATACAGCATCTTCACCTCGCCACGACGCAGGCGCCCGGCCAGTTCGCGCTGCTGCTCGGGGCTCAGGGTCGAGTTCAGCGCGGCGGCCGCCACCCCCAGCTCGTCGAGGGTCGCGACCTGGTCGTCCATCAGCGCGATCAACGGCGAAACCACCACCGCAAGGCCCGGTCGCAGCAAGGCCGGCACCTGGAAGCACAAGGACTTGCCGCCGCCGGTGGGCATCAGCACCAACGCATCGCCACCACTGGCCACGCATTCGATGATCGCTGCCTGGCGCCCCCGGAAACTGTCGTAGCCGAAGATGTCCTTGAGGACGCGCTGAGCCTGTTCGAGCATTGGAAACTCCAAAATCGCCGTACCATCCTGGACACAGGCTGGACGAAAAATCCGCCAGGCACACTTGCCAATGCGTAAGCGGCTTTTGCCGAAGCACCGGGAAACGGCGCCCCTGGATGAAAAATCGCGGATTATACCCCACTGACCGGCCATGCAGGGTGCCTTGGCGGCGTCCCGCGACAGACGTTCCCTTTGCCCCCCGGACGCCGCAAGGTGCTAGAATTCGTTATCGTTTATTCCCCAAGGTAGCCCTGTAATGTCCTTCGCCGAGCAACTGACCCGCCTGCAAGCCTTCCTCGACGCCGATGAGCTGCACGAAGAAGCGCTGGACTACGTCGCCGCCCATGGCTACCTGACCGCGCTGTCGATCTGCTCCGAGGAAGTCTCCGAGCGCGAATGGATCGACGCCCTGTTCGCTGAAGAACCCCACTACACCAGCGATGCCCAGCGCACCGAGATCGAAGCCACCCTGGTGGCCCTCAAGGCGCACATCGGCCGTCAACTGGCCAGCGACGACGAGTTCGAACTGCCGTGCGACCTGGACCTGACCGACGAACCAGATGACTCCGACCTGCGCGGCTGGTGCATCGGCTTCATGGAAGGCGTGTTCCTGCGCGAGGAAGCCTGGTTCGAAAACGCCGAGGAAGAAGTCAGCGAAATGCTCCTGCCGATCATGGTCGGCTCGGGCCTGTTCGACGAGCAGCCGGAGTTCGAGGACATCGCCCGCAACGCCAGCCTGCAGGACGACATGATCGTGCAGATCCCCGAAGCCTTGACTGCGCTGTTCCTGCTGCTGCACGCCCCTGACGAGAAGCCAGCCCTGCTCAAGCCGCGCCACCACTAAGGTGGCCATGCGCTACCTGCTGCTGGCCGTCGGCTGGCTCAGCGTCGCGCTGGGGGTGTTGGGGATCTTCCTGCCGGTACTGCCCACCACCCCTTTCCTGCTGCTGGCTGCGGCCTGCTTCGCCCGCAGCTCGCCACGGTTCCACCATTGGCTGGTCAATCACCCCAAGCTGGGGCCGTGGATCCGCGACTACCTGAGCGGCGAAGGCATCCCGCTCAAGGGCAAGGTCTATGCCATCGGCCTGATGTGGGCAAGCATCGGCCTGTCCTGCTACCTGGTGCCACTGTTCTGGGCACGGGCCTTCATGCTCACCAGCGCGGTGCTGGTCAGTCTCTACATCCTCAAGCAGAAGACGCTGCGCCGACCGGGTTGACACTCAGTCGCTAAGCGACGACGGCTCGGACTCCACCACCAGCAACATGCAGCCCTGGGGCGAACGCAGCCAGTGTTCGGAGCCTGCGGCATAGACCAGGCTGTCGCCCGCGCGAAACACCTGGCCATCGACATCCATCACCTCTCCTTCCAGCACCTGCAGCAACTCAGTGGCCGCATGCCGATGCGGCACCGACCGGCTGCCGGGATCCATCTTCATCCAATAGGCCTGCCAAGGGCCGGTATCGGCCAGGGTTTTCCAGCTGACGCCTTCCAGGCGCCGACCGCCCAGGAGCATGGGCTGCCAAAGGGCCTGGGCCGGGGTATGGGTTTCGCGTTGGGGCATGCGCGCTGACTCCAGGAGGGTTCGGGGCAGTCTAAGCGGCTGGTACATGGCCGATGCTGCAGGTACGACCAGAGCATGTGTGGCGGCGCCGCTTTTCGTCGATGACGATCCTGTGGAGGCAGTCTTGCCCGCGAATGCACAGTGGCATCACCAAAGCATTCGCGGGCAAGACCGCTCCCACAGGGCCCCGCATGCCCCGTCAGACCGTATCCACCTTCAACGAATGGTCATTGAGCATTCCGTTGATGATGGTCGCCGTATCATGCCCCGACGCAATCACTCCGCCCGCCCCCGCCGTGACACCATAGTGCTGTGCCAGGTCGACGCCGGCCAGCTCGATGGTCTGGGTGGGCGTGGCGCCCGCCACGCTGCTGACTTCGATGGTCGAGACCACGTTGGCACCCGTGCCGGTGACCTTGAAGTGCAGATAGTCATCCAGCGATGCGGACGTCGCGTTCTCGCCTTGAAGCAGTTGCGACAGGTCGAGGCGATCGCTGCCCGGCGTGAAATCGGTGACAGTGTCATGCCCCGCGTCACCCTTCTGCCAGACAAAGGTGTCGTTGCCAGCACCGCCGGTAAGCATATCGTTGCCCCGCCCACCGATGAGCACGTTGTCGGCGCCATTGCCGATCAAGATGTCGTTGTAGTCGGAGCCGATCAGGTTCTCGATGCCAGTCAGGGTATCGGTGCCGGCACCGCCGGTGTTCTGCGCGCCGGTGAGGTTCAGGTTGACCGTCACCCCATTGGTGGCCGAGGCGTAGCTGGCGGTATCGATGCCTGCCCCACCGTCGAGCAGATCATTGCCAGGGCCCCCGATCAGCAGGTCGTTGCCTTCCCCGCCATGGAGGATGTCATTGCCACTGCCGCCCACCAGCACATCGTTGCCGGCGCCACCGTTCAAGGTATCGTCGCCAGCACCCGCTACCAGGGTGTCATCGTTGGCGGTACCGACAAGCACATTGCCGTCCTGGTAGGTGAGGTCGACATTGCCCGTCGCCGTGCCGCCATGGCCATCGCTCACCGTGTAAGTGCCGTTGTACGCATCCTGTTCGGCATGGCTGTAATCGATCGACATGGTCAGCAGGTAGTTCGCGTTGCCGTGGCTACCGTTGCCGCTGGACACGTTGACCATGTGGATGGAGTACGTCCCGTCGTGGCTGGCAGTGAACCCTTTGTCGTTGTCGATGGCCTGGTAGCTGCCGCCTGCGTCTTTCCACTCCATGACCACCTGACTGGCCGACAAATCATGGTGCAGGTTCAGGGTCTCGCCTTTCTTGAGGTTGACCGTCAATACATCCTGGGCATTGGCGAAGTCGCCGTTGGGCGAGGCCAGGAAGCCACTCACAATCAGCGCGGCCGCCATGCTGTCGGACGTCCCACGGAACTCATTGCGCGCAAGGTCCCGGACCCGGTTGGGCAGGTTGCTGCCCATGCCGCTGAAGTCGACCACAGGGGTGTCGCTTCCCACGCCAAAGCCTGCGCCGTTGGCGACGAACCGGGTGTCGAAGTAGGTCGAGGACACCGAGAGTCTGTCGTGATCAGGGTCGCTGTCGTTGGCCAGCAGGGCCTCGGCAGGCACCGTGATCCCGGTGCCGGCGATATTGGTGATGATGTGGTCGGCACCGGCCACGGGAGGTGCGTTCACAACCTCCGGCTCACCTGTCCAGGGCTGGCTGTCTTGCACCTTGATACTGACGGTCGTGGTGCTTTCATCGCCGTCGGCGTCGCGGATGGTGTAGACGAAGGTATCGGTCGCGCCATCGCTGCCCACGCTGTCAGGGTTGGCGTGGTAGCTGGCGCCACCGTCGGCATTGAGGACCAGGTAGCCATAGCTGCCCGCGACCTGGGTGCCGACATCGCCATGGGCGGCGGTCGAGGTGTCGCTGCCGGCGCGCACCCCGACCACGACATTGCCGTTGGTTACCTTGTCCGCCCCCAGATCATCGTTGTACAGCACATTGCCGGTGACCACCCCGCCTTCGTGCACGATCGATTTCGAATCGGCGTTGGCTTTGGGCACGTCGTCGACAATGCTGATGACGATCTGGCTGGTGATGGTGTTGCCCAGTTGATCCTTCGCCTGGTAGGTGAAGGTTTCGGTCGTAGTGTTCGGGCCGTCGTTGGCGCCACCCGGCGTCTTGGGTGCCGAGATCAGCGTGTAGGTGTAAGTGCCATCGCCGTTCAGATGAAGCTGCCCGTATTGCCCTGCGGCATTGCCTACCAGGCTGTAGGTCAATGCACCGACACCACCCTGCACGGCACCGTCCAGAGTCCCGGAGGCCGTCTCGCCGGTGGACGCGGGATCACTGCCGATGACGTTGCCCGGGGCCAGGTCCTTGCCGTCCTGGTTCAGGTCCAGGGCTTTTTCGTAGACCGTTACATCGCGGTCCGGGCCGCTCACCGAAAGCGGGTTGCCCTGCACGTTGAGGGTGACGGTGGTGGTACTTTCGTCGCCGTCGGCATCGCGGATGGTGTAGACGAAGGTGTCGGTCGCACCGGCACCCGCCACGCTGTCGGGGTTGGCGTGGTAGGTCGCCCAGCCGTCGGCATTGATCACCAGGTAACCGTAGCTCCCCATGACCTGGGTGCCGACATCGCCGTGGGCGGAGGTCGAGGTGTCGCTGCCGGCGCGCACGCCGACCACGATGTTGCCATCGGTTACCTTGTCCGCCCCCAGGACATCGTTGTACAGCACATCGCCACTCACCATGTCGCCCACACGTACGGAGGCTGAGTCGGCGTTGGCCTTGGGTACGTCGTCGACGATGTTGATGACGATCTGGCTGGTGATCGTGTTGCCCAGCTGGTCCTTCGCCTGGTAGGTGAAGGTCTCGGTCAGGGTGTTCGGGCCGTCGTTGGCACCGCCCGGCGTTTTCGGTGCCGACGTCAGCGTGTAGGTGTAGGCGCCATCGCTGCCCAGATGAATCTCACCGTATTGCCCTACGGCATTGCCGACCAGGCTGTAGGTCAGCGTACCCACGCCACCCTGCACGGCACCGACCAAGGAGCCGGACGCGGTTTCG
>Ga0153917_1000902_pt1 | contig 14877 bp, 10 predicted proteins | sample TSFL001MetaG_FD_104695 | JGI IMG/M metagenome (GOLD analysis project Ga0153917, IMG submission 104695) | Attine ant fungus gardens microbial communities from Florida, USA - TSFL001 MetaG | ecosystem: Host-associated > Fungi > Mycelium > Unclassified | place: USA: Florida, Paynes Creek Historic... | reverse complement strand
CGGAAAAGAAGTCGGCAAGATGAATGACGAGCGTCAGATGGTAGAGCGCATGTTTAACTCTATGGCCGGGCTTAACGGTGCGGCCTCGTCCAGTGTGTTCACCTCTGCGGTCGGCGGCCTGCGAAACCTGATGACCAGCGCTATGCTCGGCACCAGCGTACTGACGGCAACCAGCGACCAGGCGATCATGCGTGCCAATGCCCAGGCACTTGGCTTTACCCGTGACGGAATGCGCCTGTCTGAAAACACAATTCGCAACCTGTTCAGTGGTGACGCCAAAAAGGCCAACGCAGAACTCGGCCTGCTGGTGGATTCCCATGCTGCTGTCGTCTCGAAGATGGGCGGCTTTGACCTGTCACGCGGCATAACTGGCTGGTTTGCTGAGAAGACACTGAAGTGGTCTGGGCTGATCGCCATGGACCGGGCCAACAAGGCATCGTTCGGCCTGCTGATGTACAAAAACATTGGCGAACTGACCCGCAAATTTAAGACGCTGGATGAGGTGAAAGGGTCAGACAAAACCATCCTGGCTAACAAAGGCTGGAGCAATGAAGACTGGGCCATCATGGCTGCGGCAGACCTCCGGCCAATGACCACCGCAGGGCATATGGGAATGACGCCTGATGCGATTTACGCTGTGCCCGATGACGTGATCACCAGCATCATGGCAGACCGTATTGCACAGGTGCGCGCCGGGAGTGATGCAGCTCTTGCAGCGCTTGGCGACATGCCACCAGAGCGCCTGAAGAAAATGAAAGAGGCATTCGACGCAGAAGCAGAGCAGACGATCACGCGTATGGTTCGAAATGCCCGCGCCGAAGCCGCACAGAAATTGCTTGGTATCACCCACGGCGAGATGACCAGCGCCGTAACGACGGCCACCGGCCTGGACACCTATGCCCGCGACGATGCCGGCCAGCTGATTAAGAGCTTTATGCTCTTCAAAACAACGCCGTTTGCAGGGTTCCGCCAGTTAGTAAACCGATCAAAGGATCTGGATACTGTTCCTGCCATTAAGTTTCTGGCTTCCTATATCGCAGGAACGACGCTGGCAGGAATGTTCGCAAACCAGATGAATAGTATGCTGACCGGGAATGACCCACTCGACATGTCTAAGCCTACGACGTGGGTACAGGCGCTGCTGAAGGGGGGATCGTTCGGTATCTACGGCGATTTCCTGTTCCAGGACCATACGCAATATGGCTCAAGTATCGCGGCAACCATTGGCGGCCCGGTGCTGAGCTTTGCAGAGCAGTTAACCAAGCTGCTGATCACGAACCCGCAGAAGGCATTGCAGGGGGAAGAAACTTCATTCGGTGCCGACGCGCTTAAGACCGCCCGCATGATCACCCCGTTCGCAAACCTCTGGTATGCTAAAGCCATCACCAATCACCTGATCCTGCAACAACTTCAGGAGATGGCAAACCCAGGCTACAACGACAGGGTAAGGGACCGCGCGCAGCGGGAATTCAACACGACGAGCTGGTGGGAGCCTGGCGAGACAACGCCGCGCAGAGCGCCAGATTTAGGGAAAGCGGTGGGTAACTGATGAAAAATATCATGAGGATAATTGGTATAATTACAGGTCTTGTAACCATGCTGGGCTCAGGATTTTACTTTGTAGAGAACTCCTTCGATAACCTTATGTATGGAAATATTTTTCTGAATATTTCGACTGGAATTGTTTTCGTATTCTCACTCATCGGGCTTTATTTTATATGGAATAGCAAGCCGTGACATGTCACAAAGGCCGCAGAAGCGGCCTTTTTTATATCAGAACGCAGCTGTGTTCTTGGTGATGTACTGCGCGTGGGTCCGGATGTCGTTCAGGCATTTGCTGACCCCGACGATGTAGCTAACCATGGTTGTGAACTCTGCCGCCGCGCCGGAAACATCATGGCCGTCTTCCTGCATACGGTTAAGCAGGTTCATCAGCAGAGAATGCTCAGCCAGGCCGAGAACGCCTTCAGGTGAATGGATATGCTCGCGGTAACCTGGCTTCAGCGGAACGTTGTATTCCTGCTTCTCTCCCGACTTCATCGCTTCCAGTATCGCTGGCATAAAGCTGGCTACAACCTTCTGCGCTTTATCTGCTGGCGATAACTCTTCTCGTACGTAGCGCCCGGTCTGACGGATCTGCGGAAGTACTTCTCCGGTAACCCATTTGCGGAAACGGTACGGGATAGTACCAGGCGTAACCGCGTCGCGGCAGCGAAGGATCAGTGTGTAGAGGCCGGACTCCGAAACGATGTTAATTTCCTTAACTCGTTTATCAAAAATTGACCTGTGCTCATGCCCTATATTGAGCATAGACCTTTCATCGTCATCAAGTTTATCGAGCGCTTGGGTCACGTTCTGAATACGGAGGGCCGTACATACATCCTGTGCAACAAACCACGGGGATCCATCGATCAGAACAGAACGGATTGCGTCATTTGATTCAAATTTGAAAACTGCGGCTTGGGAATTTGCCATGAGAATATCTCCACTTAGTGAAATATTTCACCACCGCAGAGACCAATCTGACAGGTGGTGAACTGAACAGAGTTGGTCTTACCGGCCTAAGTGGTACCGGCGTCCTTGCGGACCCCTGCCCAGCCCACCATAACTGGATGTAGCTGTGCAACGCGCATAAAAAAACCACGACTGGCGTGGTATGCGCCACTTAGATAACCCGGGAGACCAATCCCGGCACTGGATTTTGCCAGTGCCTGATTACTATGGCACAAGATTTATGCAATGTAAATTTACCGTAAAGGTAATGATTGCATGAAAATTAGGTAATTACAAACCCTATCTGGTTTGTTTCTTCAACTGCTCAGCACAGTAATCAAGATGCATCTGCAGATCCTTCATGGACATCTGCGAGCTGGTGACGTAATTCACCAGGGCAGTCAGCTCTGCCATCGGGCCATCAACGTTAAATCCATCTTCACCAAGCTGGCGCAGCAACGTCATCAGGTGTGATTCTTCAACAAGGGAGCGGACGCCTCCCGGCGTGTGTATGCGTTCGGCAAATCCTTTTTCCAGCGGGTGATGATACTGACGTTGCATCTCATATTCTCCATGCAATTACTGTATAAATGTACAGTAGCAAAACTTTGACACACTATCCAGCACGTTATGTAAATTACCTCAAAGGTAATAACTTTAGTGTTTGTTATTCATTCAATTCATATGAGGGTTGCCAGGTAATAAACTGTCCTGATGATGCATGCGCGCCGGGCGCTGCTTTACTGGAGACAGGCCATGACGGTATCAACCGTAGTTGACCATAACGATTACACCGGGAACGGTGTCACGACATCCTTCCCGTATACCTTCCGAATTTTTACAACTGACAATCTTTTGGTGACAGTAACGGACCTAAACCTGACTGAAACAGTCCTGACCCTCGATACTGACTATTCAGTAACCGGTGCCGGCGGATATTCAGGTGGTAACGTGGTCCTTCCATCACCACTGGCTTCTGGCTGGAAAATCTCGATTGCTCGAGATCTGGATCCAACCCAGGAAACAGACCTGCGCAACCAGGGCAAGTTCTTCGCTGAGGTGCATGAAGACGCATTTGATAAGTTGACGATGCTCATTCAGCAGGCTTTTTCTCGTTTGAATATTTTTAATCGCCGCTCGGTTAAAGTTCCTGAAGATGGAAACTGGGTGGCGCCAAGAATTGCTGATCGCAAGAATAAATTGTTTGCCTGGGGAGACAGTGGCCAACCGATTGCTGTCCTTCCGCCAAACGCATCAGCTTCTGACGTGATGATTGAACTTGCAAAACCAACAGGTGCCGGATTGGTAGGTTTTAATGATGCGTTGACATATCCCGGCGGAACAGTAGGGGAGGGATTAAGTCGCGTTGTTGCTTCAACAACCACTGTTTCCGATTTACCAGCACCGACTTCAGGATTGATGGGAACTTCATATAATGTCAACGGCCAAACAATCTGGGCGGATACAGATGCTTTTGGCCTTAAGTACAATAAAGTATCCATGCTGATGCGCCACCTTGCTTTGCTTGGTCAAGGCGGTACCAGGGAGTATGCCCGTTGGGCTGATCAGGTTATCTATGAAGACACCTTTACTAATTTGTCAGGGTGGACTGGTTCATCACCTACAGCAATGCAGGTGTCAGCAAATAAAGTTTATGGTAATGGAAATGGTGGTAACTCTGGGATGTCCCACGCGCTAAGTGCTGGCACTACTGGAAAATTCAGAATGCGCTGTTTGGTCAATTATGTTGATACTGGTGGATCTTATAGCGGAGGTGTTTTTGTTGGTATCAACGGGGGAACTCCTGGTTCTGCTCCAGCAGCAGGATTGAGTGACTCATTTGGTATTTACTTCACTTATAGTGGCATCCAGCAAATGTTAAATGGTGTTGCATCTAATACCACGAACACCACTCCTGCTTCTGCTGGTGTATATGAGGTTACTATTAGTGCTGATGATAAATTCATATCTGTAACGACGCATAACACCAATGAATCATTTGGTTATGAATATGTAGTTCGTTTAGCTCGAGCATCTAAATCGTGTAATAACATTGTTCTGTTTAACTCTGACGCCAGACAGTTAACTGGTAGTAGCATTCAGTCTCTTTGCTTGGGGGTAGGTTCAAATGCAACTGTAAAGAGCAATTTTGAGGGGAACTACCCATCCATCGTGTGGACTGGTGATGGGACTAATGATTTCCGTATCGTGACCCCTGCTGGTTATGACAGTCGAAAGGCAAGGCCGGCTGTCATGCTATTCCACGGGAACGGCACTAACGAGCGGTCTTGGGCGACGAATGCGAACTACGATAAAATTAGCAAAGCATTTGTTGCTGATGGATTTATTGTTATTAGTGCTGCTGTTAGTGGAAGCTATTCAACTTGGGGGAATATTTCTGCTCAGGCGTGTTATTACTCTGCTTATAGAACATTAATGCAAAATTATAATATTAGTGCGTTTAGTGTGTTTGCAAACTCGATGGGTGGTATTGAGTTTTTTAATACGCTCATAAGCGAAAACCTCGGGGTTCCGTGTTGCTTTGTCGGAACATCACCTACAGCTAATTTATTGTCTTGCTATAATAGCTCAACTTTAACTTCATCTATTAAATCGGCTTATGGAATTGCCAGTGATGGTAGCGATTATGCAACCAAAACTTCTGGTTTCGATCCTGTCCTGAAGCGTCCTGATGAGCTTCTCGGCATTCCTCAGTTGTGGCTTACTGCCAGCGATGACACCATAGTTCTTCCATCAGAAAACAGAGATATCATGATGAAACTATCAGCTATTTCCACTCGTAAAATATCAAAAGTTGATGGAATAACAGGCGGGCATTCATTCGATGTGACGCCATATCTGGCAACGATTGTTAATTTTGTCAGGACATATACAGCTTAAAACTGTAGATGTAGGCTAATAGGATTTTCTACTGACACAAGCACTTCATCATCCTTCCAGGTCCGTCTGGAAGGATGATGATGAGGCGAAAGCTTAAACGACTACTGATACCTTCTTAGCCATTTCAATAACTGAATTTAATGAAGAAACTTCATTCTCATCAGTAACCTCTTCGCTCATGTTACCAGCTGTGAAGACGTAGCCATTTACTGACCTTTTGATGTTAAGTTTTGATTGGTTTTTGACGAGATCCCTTTCCTTGTCTGTCGTCAGAAAGCAGAAGATAAAGTTCCCTGTTTTTTGGTCGAAAGATTTAACCTCCGAAACCATCAGTTTATCCCCAAGGCCAAGCCAGTCACCAAGATCTTTCCCGTCCTCAAGCGCTTCCGCTTCAAATCCAGAAGCTTCAAAGTATGCCTTGCATAGCTTGGTTGCCATGCGTTTTTCATCGCTGAAACCAAATAATTGTTTAAACATGCCTTCTGCCTCAAACTAAGAACACATCATTATTGCTAAGTCTACCCTGACTTTGTACCCATTCGGTAATTTCGTTCAGAGAAATCCGATCTGCATCAAACCACATATGGTTTATTGTGTATCATGAACTCACCAACTAAGGGGGTTCTTTATGCACATTAAACGGTGGTCACTATGGCGCATGTGCTGACAACAGAGTCGGTAAATCAGGGGTTAAGCCTGACTGCGCTGGCGTCAGTATTCGTCGGCATACCGCCAGAGGTGGCACTGGGGGCGCTTGCAGGTGCGGTAATTTTCGTTACCTCAGCAGTTGAGTACCCCATTAAGCGCCGGTTACTTCTGGCGCTTCTCAGCTTCCTCTGCGGCGTTCTCTTCTACAAAGCGACAGCATCCATTCTTATCGGCGTTGCCAGCCTCATTCCCACGATAACGCAGGACTCTTTCGAGAAAGGAATTGTGTTTTCTGCCGGGGCTTTCGTGTCGGCAATCGTCGCTGTCAGAATTGGTATCTGGCTGTATCACCGTTCTGAAAATCCGCGCGACCTGATCCCGGGGAGAAAAGACGATGACCAGTCCTGAGCTGCTTCTCATCCTGAATGCCGCTATCTGCGGCGGCATCGCCATTCGAGTCCTGCTGTTCCGCCGTGAAGGTTCACGCCATCGCTGGTGGGGTGGATGGCTCGCCTACATCCTGATCGTCGTCGCTGCCAGCGTGCCTATCCGGACATTCTACGGGTACTACGATTCCGCCGACTGGTCAGAAATCATCATCAAAGCCGTGTTCCTGGCTGCGCTCATCAAGACAAAAGGGAACGTGGTGCAAATTTTCAAGATAACGAGGTCCCAGCATGGACATTAAACAATTCCAGCGTGCAGCTGGTATCAGTGACGTGCTGGCCACGCGCTGGTATCTGCACATCACCGCGGCCATGAAAGAGTTTGGCATCGAGCAACCGCTGCACCAGGCGATGTTTATCGCGCAGGTTGGGCATGAATCGACCGGCTTTACCCGGCTGCAGGAGAACTTCAACTACAGCGTTACCGGGCTGGCTGGATTCGTCCGCGCCGGACGCCTAACCCAGGGCCAGGCAAACGAGCTGGGCCGCCGTGCTGGTGAGCCATCGTTACCACTGGAGCGCCAGCGTGCGATCGCCAACCTGGTGTACAGCAAACGCATGGGGAACAACGGGCCGACAGATGGCTGGTTCTACCGCGGGCGCGGGCTTATCCAGATCACCGGGCTGAACAACTACCGGGATTGTGGCAACGGCCTGAAGGTAGATCTGGTTAAGCAGCCTGAGTTGCTGGCCCAGGACGAATATGCAGCCCGCAGCGCGGCATGGTTCTTCGCCACTAAAGGTTGCATGAAGTACACCGGTGACCTGGTGCGCGTCACGCAGATCATCAATGGCGGGCAGAACGGTATCGAGGACCGGCGCGCGCGGTACATCACAGCCAGTAAGGTGCTTTCATGATTAAGCCACTTGATAACTGGCACGCATCCAGAGCGTTAAGCGAATGGTATGTTTTCCCAGAACTTCGTTTTCTGAGACGATCACTTCTGGCGAGAAAGTGCTGGGCATTGATTAAACATGACCGAATTCTTTCAGAACGTGAAAGGACTAATCTATGATCTGGGCATTCGTCAAAGCGTACTGGAAACAGTTGCTTATCGTGTTAATGCTTGCTGCTCTGGTGATCGGCTGCAGGGTTGTCTGGAATATACACGGCAGCCGCCAGTACGATGCCGGGTATGCGCAGGCGCAGGCAGATCAGAAACTGGCTGATGATAAGGACAGGTCACAACGTGATCAGGAGAAAACACAAATTGAACGTGAAGCACAATCCCGTATCGATGTGGCGCGTGTTGATGCTGAGCATGCTAATACCGCTGCTGACAGCCTGCGCGCCGAGCTTGACAAAACCAAGCGACTCGCCGAACACTATACCGGATCTTTCCCCACTGGCACGCCAGCCAGCAAGGTCATCAGTGTGCTCGCCGACATGCTTGAAGAAAGCAACCGAGCTTACATCGCAGCAGCAGAAGAGGCTGAGCGATATCGGTCTGCAGGACTCACATGTGAGCGACAGTATGACTCCCTGAAAAAGGGTCACTGATTTCCGGTGACGGTATATAAAACGGTACTGTGAAAAACAGGTTGCTGAAATTTGTTACTAGTCAATTGGTTATGCATGCCGTAGATAATTGAGTGGGAATGATTTCCCAACCGGAAACGTCTGGTACTAACAGGTTCTAAATTATCTCTAAGCCCGCGGATTGCGGGCTTTTTTTGGGCCATGGCAGGCAACACCATGCATGGTTTAAACGTGGTAGTTTGAGAGGGATGTTTTTTCGGTAAAACTATGGATTACACCTGATCCCATGACGCGCCAATTTAAACCTAAAGAAAAGCGTTACAAAGAAAATAACTATGTGGTTTATGGACGTTACCATTACCGCTGACCTGTCGCTTCTCGCTATGGCGTTGTCAGGTTAGTGCCAGGGGAGGACATTAGTTGTACATATAGATAAATACTAAGAGTTGTTTATTTTCGCCACTGGACAAGCTCGCTTGAACAAATAGCTAGAAAAAGGTAATGGTATACCAACACATTGTTGGTCACAGGAATGGTAGTTAATCGTTGTTAATATTTATCAATGATTTAACGTTACTATATTATCTGTTAGAACTTGTGAAGGTGTGCCGACACAATATGAGCATGTTATGGGTTATCCTTGGTCCCACACTCCGCGCAGCAATGTCTGCTTGACAAAACGAACCGCTCAGTCGCGAGGGTGAGGACAATGAATGAGCTGTTCATTTTTTCAGCGCTTTAGGTGGCTTTTTAGGTTGGAGCGTGGCGAAGCTCCCCAACGAACTGATTGAAGCTAAGGGCATTGAGCATTGCATTAATCAATGCAGTGGAAATTTAAAGCACCAGTTCTGATGATCGGGCTGGCAGAAAATCAAAATAAATGGATCGATACGGAAATGACAGACAGCGTACAGACAGAAACGAACGAGGGAAAAATCATCATTAACTTGTTTGCACCCAATCTACCGGGCAGTACCAAAGAAGATGATCTCATTCAGAAATCTCTGCGTGATCAGTTGGTCGAGAGTATCCGAAACTCTGTTACCTCTCCTGACACCGATAAGTCTGCTGAGCTAACACGATTTATTGATGAGTCCGGTCGTAATGTATTTTTTGTGGATGGTACTCGCGGTGCGGGTAAAACCATTTTTATCAATAGCGTAGTCAAATCTCTGAACAGTGATAAAGGAGATGTCAAAGTCAGCATCAAGTGTTTGCCGACCATCGACCCTACCAAGTTGCCGCGTCATGAACCCATTTTGGTCACTGTGACTGCCCGTCTGAATAAAATGGTCTCCGACAAGTTGAAAGGATGCTGGTCGTCGAATGACCATAAAAAACAAAAGGAACAATGGCAGAATTACCTTGCACAGCTCCAACGTGGTTTACATCTGCTCACAGATAAGGAATATAAGCCGGAGTATTTCAGTGATGCTTTGAAGCTGGATGCCCAACTGGATTACTCCATTGGTGGTCAGGATTTGTCAGAAATCTTTGAGAAGCTGGTTGAACGTGCGTGTGAAATTCTCGACTGCAAGGCCATTTTGATCTCATTTGATGACATTGATACTCAGTTTGAAGCGGGTTGGGATGTACTTGAATCTATTCGTAAATTCTTTAACAGCCGGAAATTGGTGGTGGTGGCGACAGGTGACTTGCGCCTATATTCCCAATTGATTCGCGGTAAGCAATACGAAAATTACAGCAAAACTTTGCTTGATCAGGAAAAAGAGAGCGCCCGCTTAGCAGAGCGAGGCTATATGGTTGAACACCTTGAACAGCAATATTTATTAAAGCTTTTTCCGGTACAAAAGCGTATTCAACTGAAAACCATGTTGCAACTGGTCGGCGAAAAGGGAAAAGTCGGTAAAGAGAAAATCAAGGTTAAAACCGAGCTTGGCATGCAGGATATTGATGCAATAGATGTTCGCCAAGCGATTGGCAATGCTGTTAGGGAAGGCCTTAATTTGAGAGAGGGCTCTGATGCTGACATGTATGTGAATGAACTGCTGAAGCAGCCAGTGCGGTTGTTGATGCAGGTGCTTCAGGATTTCTATACCAAAAAATATCATGCTACATTGGTAAAACCTGATGATAAACAAAGCAGAACTGAAAGGCCTGATGAGTTATCAGTTCCGAATTTACTTAGAAATGCCTTATATGGTGCGATGCTAAGCAGCATTTATCGCGCAGGATTAAACTATGAACAGCATCGGTTTGGTATGGATTCGCTCTGTAAGGACATTTTTACCTATGTAAAGCAGGATCGTGATTTTAATACCGGATTTTATTTACGGCCTCAGTCTGAAAGTGAAGCATTAAGAAATTGCTCTATTTACTTAGCGTCTCAGGTAAGTGAAAACTGTCAGGGAAGTCTGTCACAGTTCCTACAGATGCTTTTAGTTGGTTGTGGTTCTGTCAGTATATTCAACCAATTTGTGACCGAGTTAGCACAGGCTGAAAATGATAGAGAAAAATTCGAACAGCTTGTTAGTGAGTATGTAGCTTATATGTCTGTTGGCAGAATTGAAAGCGCCTCACATTGGGCTAATCGGTGTTGTGCGGTGGTTGCAAACAACCCTAATGATGAAAAGATTGGTGTTTTCCTTGGCATGGTGCAGTTAAATCGTAAATCACGTCAAAAAATGCCAGAGGGTTACAAAAAATTTAACATTGATGCAGAGAATGGCTTGGCAAAAGCCGCAGTGGCGGCTTCCTTGAGTACGGTAGCTTCAAATAACCTTATGGATTTCAGTAGTGTTTTTAATCTGATTGGCGCTATTGCAGATATCTCTGCATGCCGTCGTGAAAGGCCTGCCATTACTAATGCTTTCAATAAAGTTATAGCTCAGACAACATGTATTGTTCCTCCATGGAGCGAGGCCGCTGCTCGTGCAGAAATGAAAGGCTCAAGTAAAAGTGCGGACAACGATCCTGCTGTTTTGGATGTTGACCTTGATCCCCAGGATGATGGCGTAACAGAAGAAAGTCAGCAGGATGACGCAACGGAATTTTCTGATGCCATTACTAAAGTTGAGCAATGGCTTAAAAAAGTAAACATAATTGAGATTGAAATTCGTCCGTCGGCACTTTTGATTGGTAAAATATGGAGTCGGTTCTATTTCAATCTTAATAATGTGGCTGATCAGCATAAAACCAGACTCTACAATGATGCAGTGCATGGACGAATGGCCAGTCAATCAAATGCTGCGAAAATTATGCGCTTTAATGTTTTAGCTTTTCTTCATGCGGTATTGGTTGAAGAGAGCTTATATCATTCGGTTAGTAATAGGGAGTATATCGGTGAGGGGTTAAGATTAAATCCAGTTACTTCGGTTGATGAGTTTGAGAAAAAGATAAGAGTAATTAGTGAGGAGTTGAAGGCGGATAAGAAAACATGGAAAGATACCCACCCATTGTTTTTCTTATTAATTAGCTGTCCAATTCTACATCCGTTCATTTTTCCTGCTGGAGGGATTAATTCTTCAGCCAAAGCACTGAGCAAGGAAGCAAGTTTCAATGAACTGATTGGTGAAATTATTGGCGACAAATTACTTTCTGATGGAGAATGGAACTATTTGTCCAAAAATGATAATCGAGAAATAAACATTAAACAACAGATGCCTCAAAACACTATAACATCGCTGAATTCCGCCACAATCGTCGGAGCATCATACAATAAGGCTACACCAGCCCGGAAAATCAAGTCGCCTTCATTAAGTGACGACGACGAAAAATGATAATGGCCTTCGTATAAGGATTGGGTATGGAAAGGTTTCTTCTTAACTCAACAGTACTGTTGCATAGGCTGAGCACAGTCTCTTTGGATGAGGTATCACTTGATGAGATGGTGGAGTCATCTGTGTTCCTTGCTCAATACGAACAGGTGCGTAGTTTGCCTGATCATGTAGCTAAATCGGCTTGGTCATCTTTAGTGCAGCAAATAAAACAGCGGAATATGAAACTCGGCCCAGTAGCAACCTTACGCCAGATAGCTGAAAAGTTTATTAAAAACGAGAAAGGTGGCCCCAAAATCGATCTACCTATGTTCTCGGAATGGCAAACGCTGATGAGCCGAGTGTCATGCCTACCAATTATGGCGTGTCATCAGGTATTTAACCCTGGGCCTGCCAGTCAGGAATATAGTTTTCGCTGGCCTCTATACCCATACCACCCGACGGTTGAAGACTACATTACCCGTGAATGCCTACACGAAACTCACCAACATCTGAATGGCAGTACCAGTGCGGAAGAATGTTGGCTGGATGCACTCAAGCACCCAGAAGTGAGCGTCAGAGATTTCGAGAAAGGCTGGGCATCTCAAGAGATGAAACAACTCTGCGCTCAGATTGACCCCTCTCTGACGCCTGAAATCTTCAAAGATCGTTTGCAAATCGCCTGTAATATTCGCGAAATTCTTTGTCGGGTTGCTCAAGGCGTGGAGTTGCCAGAGTGGATAGCATCAATGCAGAACCCGCAGCAGTTAGCTGATAGCACAATTCTGCATAATGGACAGGATTATGGGTTTGCGACGGTTTGGCCAACTGACGACAAATACAGTCAGGAGTCTGAATTTTGCTGGCTAACCGGATTGTTGGAAAAATGGCGGTATAATGCGCCTGAAGGGTTGGAACGACTGCTTTGGATTTACCTGCTGATTCAAAATCAGTACTTGACCTTACTGGTTCAGCGAGACGATTTTTTCGGTTTTGATCAGTTCCAGAATTACACCATGACGGAGTTGAGGGAGGAAACAGAGAAATCTTATTTGTCTCGTTTTAAACATGCCCATGGTGCTGGTGTGTATTCTCAGGTGCGTTATCTGGAGGGACGTTTTGCTCCGAAGAGCGACCCCAGCAAAATGAAAAAATTGCTCTTCAGTGTGTTAAGAGGATATTGGGAATACCTGAGTACTCATATGTCTCTGGAATGGGTGCATGAGAAGCCGCTGACTATGTCGCAAGTGCTCGATAACCTCGAACTGGTTGAACCTCATGGCAAGTGTGCAGAACTGGCGTTAGTGCCGCACTTTATCAAAAGAAAGCCAAAAAATGGTGAGGTCTATCCTTACTCATTACTATTCAAAGACCTGAAAAATCAGGCAGCAATACTGATGGACATGCTGAAGTTTGAACCGCGTCTGACAGGTTGGATTCGAGGAGTAGATGCCGCAGCAAATGAGATGCACGCGCCACCAGAGTTGTTTGGCCCCTTGTTCCGGGTGTTAGCCAAATCAGGTATTGCTCATTTTACCTATCATGTTGGCGAGGACTTTCCGCATCTGATCAGTGGTATTCGATCCATTGATGATGCCTTGAGGTTTTTGCCATTGCGTAATGGCGACCGTCTTGGTCACTGCACGGCGATTGGCATCACACCTAACATCTGGAAACGCTCTCTGCCATTGTCTTTGTCCATGACCAAAGAGACGAGATTGCTCGATTTGGTGTTTATCTGGCGGGAACTTCGAAGTCATCCGGAACTGCTGCGTTACGCCAGTGATGCAGCGATTGAAGCTGTTCGCTTGGCCCATAAAGTGTTTTCGCTGGAAGAAGAAGTCTCGATTACCACCCTTGATCAGGTATTTGAATTGCGGGGGCTGTTGGCAGAATCGGAAGGCCTGCTGGGCGAACTAAATGGACCATTAAAACCCAAATCCCTTTGGTTGGAAGAGTACGAGCGCGCCAGAGAGTTGGTTAAAACGACGGGTATGAAAAGGCCGCTGAAGTTATATAAGCAATGGCTTACATCCGACAATGTGCGAAAGCAGCGTGCTGAATATGTTGAAGTTGCCCTAGAATATTTGCCGGATGAAGCGGTTGTTGCATTACAACAAGTTGTAATGGCAAAAATGGCAGACCGAAACATTGCGATAGAATGCCCTCCGACCAGCAATACCCGTATCAGTCAGTATCGAGATGTCAGCGAGCATCATATCTTTCGCTGGATGGGCTTGCCAGGTGAGGCGATTGAAGGTGATGTTCCTATGTCTATTTGTCTTGGATCTGATGATCCGGGAATCTTCGCCGCAGATTTGAAATCTGAGTTCTATCATCTGTTCGTTGTGTTAACCCGAAACTTCGGTTTGTCGCCAGCAGAGGCTTTGAGAAAGGTGGCAGAGGTGAATGAGAATGGGCGGATTTATCGTTTTCATGAAGTCAGCTAGCCTGTATACATTGAGGATTCTGTGATTGTTTAAGACCCGCAGGGCTCATTGGTGGTTCTCTATACGATACTGTCGCGGATCTCGGGAAATATTTTTATCGGTCGGCCTTTAACTACCGATTAGTATTTTGCTTGTTAGCCTAGGGGAGAGTCTTGTCGTCTATGCATATGACCTTTCATTGTAATCTATATCAAAGAAGCTATTGATATCGCACGCAAATGGCCTTGGCACTTACAGTGCCAAGCAGACAAGCCCCCTAAATTAAGATATTTATTAATTCTATATATTAATGGGCTACAATAGTTAACGAACAATTAGACGGGCAAAACGGATACTCATAGCGCACAATGAGTTCGGCACATAACAAAATCAAGTGTTTGTACTGCTTTGCCGCTCGCTGCTTTAAACGTTAACGTCCGCTCCTCGCTCATACCGGACCTAACCCGCCCCACAAGCCCACTCCGTGTAGAGCGTATTAGTTTAGTTCTCTAAAATCGCATGACTCACATGGATAGGACCCTTACAATTGCCTCCGAGCCGAGCTTGCGACAACTGTTAGGTCAACAAAAAGCTAAACGGGGCGTTTCCTGCTGAAACTCAGAACCATCCAGGATATTACACCCCTTATGAATGGCTCCACCGCGCCGCTGCAAAGCCGACACCCATTAACCAACGGAGATTATCATCTTGAACAAGTCAATACTCGCATGCTCTGTGGCCGCGCTGCTGGCCGTGTCCGCCAT
>Ga0153917_1000900_pt1 | contig 14929 bp, 11 predicted proteins | sample TSFL001MetaG_FD_104695 | JGI IMG/M metagenome (GOLD analysis project Ga0153917, IMG submission 104695) | Attine ant fungus gardens microbial communities from Florida, USA - TSFL001 MetaG | ecosystem: Host-associated > Fungi > Mycelium > Unclassified | place: USA: Florida, Paynes Creek Historic... | reverse complement strand
GAGGGCTAGAGAGTCAAGCACCCTGCCTGGTCATACACGAACGAGTATGCCGACCCGCTTAGATCCGCGTCATGTCGCCTTTGAACGGCGGTGCCAGACACACTTTTTGGCCTATAACCCCAACCTCCTCGTGCTGCTGTTCTGCTGGAACGCGCTCAAGTTCATCGCGATCGGCCCGGTGAGCCTGGCACTCCTCGCCCGAACCCGGCTGCGTGAACACCTCGAACGGCGAGCCCTTCGGGGGAGTGGGATCAGCAACGCCGCTGGCTCCCTCTGACTGACGACATCGATCGCCATCCACCTCGGGGAAGGTCCGGTACCTGCCGACGGCAGCATCACACGCCAAGGGCTTCGAGACTGGAGGGATGAACGATGACTCACAGTCCAGTTCCCACGGGCTGGAACCACTCCTGAACATCAACGAACTTGCCGACTACCTCGGCGTCCCCGTCTCGACCATCTACGACTGGCGCACCAACGGGAAAGGCCCCCGCGCCTACCGGTTTGGCAAGCGCATCATGTTCGGCGTCAGCGACGTCCGCACCTGGATGGAGGCCATGCGCGAACCCGCCGGCACCGCCACGTTTCTCGGTGGCGCGGAGAGCGCGCGTGGGTAGGCCCCGCACCCCGATCGGCACTTTCGGAGTCATCGCCACCAGCGCACAGCCCAGCGGCAACCACATCGCGAAGACCCGCTACCGCGACTGGGACGGCAAGAGCAGACTCGTCCAGGCCACCGGGTCCTCGCGCTCCGCTGCGGAGCGAAAGATGAAGCAGAAACTCGCCGAACGCTCATTATACCAGCCTGGATTCAACGGGATGAGCGCCGACAGCGCCTTCCCGGAGTTCGTCGCCTACTGGCTGGAAGACATGGACATCGAAGGCCGGCTTTCACGAACCACCAGGAACTTGTACGAGCGAGACATGCGCGCGCTCGTCCTCCCGGCGTTCAAGGACCTGACACTCCGGGAGATCGGGGTCGCCCGCTGCGACTACTTCCTCAAGCAACTCGCCAAGCGCAGTTACAGCCGCGCCAAGCACGCCCGCGTCGTCCTCCGCCTCGCCCTCACGCTCGCGGTCCGCCATGAGATCCTGCCCCGCAACCCGATGGACCACGTCTCCAGGCTGCACCGGAAGAAGACCATCCCGGACGCGTTTACGATCGGCGAGGTGCAGGAGATCCGGGCAGCGGTCAAGGCGTGGGAGTCTCGGCGGATACTGGCGGGGCCGAGGCCGGACAAGCAACTCGGGCAGATCGTCGAGGTCATGCTCGGCACCTCCGCCCGCATCGGAGAGGTCCTGGCCATCCGGCTCCAGGATCTTGACCTGGATGGCCCGATTCCGACGGCACGGATCGCGGGGACGATCATCAGCCGCAAGGGTGAGTCGACGCACCGGCAGGATCATCCGAAGACGGATCGCTCGGTTCGCCGCGTCGCGCTGCCGTCGTTCGCGCTGCAGGCGATCCGCTCGCGCCTGCTGCGTAGCGGAGATACCACGCCAGGCGCGTTGCTCTTCAGCACGCGCGTCGGGACGCCGCACACGACAAACAACGTCCGCCGGCTCCTGCGCGACGTGATGGATGACGCTGGAATCGAGAACGTCACGCCGCACCGCTTCCGCCGCCCCGTGGCCACGGTCGTCAACGACGCGCAAGGCGCGCTCCTTGCCTCCGAACTCCTCGGGCACACCGATCCCCGGATCACGATGCAGCACTACATCCAACGCAGCGAGACCGTGAACCCGGTCACTGCTGAACATCTCGAACGGGCGTTCGGGAGGGCTGGATGAGGAGCGATTGAGAACAGGGTCCACCGGCCGAGTTCCCGCAGGAGTCATCTGATTCCGGCGCTCCCGCGCGGCCAGGCAGAGGACGAGCAGGCCAAAGGCGCGGATCGCGGCAGTGCACCTGCAAGGTGATGGTCCAGCGATCCTCCTGGACTTGGTCCACCGGAGGTGTTGGGAAATGAGCGAACAGCCAGCTGTCCGATTGATGGTCGTTCCGATTTCGCTCGCTGATGCGAACACATTTGTCGAGACTCATCACCGGCACCACAAGAAGGTAGTTGGGCACAGGTTCTCAATCGGTGTCGTCGACGAATCAGGCGAGATGAGAGGCGTTGCCATTGTCGGGCGTCCCGTCTCTCGGCATCGTGACGATGGATTCACGCTTGAAGTCACCAGGCTCGCAACCGACGGTTGCGCGAACGCGCCGTCATCGCTCTACTCGGCGGCGTGGCGGGCTGCTCGTGCGATGGGGTACCAACGAATCGGAACCTACACACTCGCGACGGAACCCGGAATCAGCCTGCGCGCCGCAGGCTGGCGCATCGTGCATGAAGTGCGCGGCGCCTCATGGAGTCGGGACGGGAGACCCCGCATGGACAAGCACCCGACCGTCGACAAGCGTCTCTGGGAGCCAGATCTTCAACGACGATCCTCCTCTTCGAGATCCATTGGTTCTCGAAGGAGCCTCTAGTCTTCAGCGCCGAGTGCCGCCACGCCTGCCGCGGTGACGTGCAGTTCGTTGGCATTCGGGTGGTCTGGGTGATTACGGCGTTCCAGAAGGCCCCGCACCTCGAGCGCCTCGACCTGACGCCGCGTCACGGCCGACGTAGCGCGCAGCAAACGCGCGAGCTTGGATATCGCGATGCCAGGGCTGAGCCGCACATAGGTCAGCAACCGGACCTGCGCCTCATCCACCGACTCCATACTGCTCAGCGTACCGACCAAGACTCTTCCTTTCTGCCCGGATGATCGGCGCGACTCGCGACCTCTAGACAGTGAGGGCAGTACGAGCCCCGCAAGTTCTTCGACTTTGTCGGAGACCGCTGCTACCCTTAGACCTACAACTACAGACCAAGAGAGCCTTGGGTCCGAGCCGGCCAACAGCGCCGTCACGAACGCATCCTGAGACTTAACCTCTGTCGCGGCACCCGCCGTGAGGCTCTCCTTCCAACGAAAGGATTGAGCCCCGTGGGTGAAGACCATTATTTCGGCGATCTGACCATCGCTGACATCAAGAAGTTGCGCTCCATCGTGAAGCGCAAGTCGAATCGCCTTCTCAGCCGAGAAGACCGCGAAGACATCGTCTCGAAGATCCTCGAAGATGCCGTTCGAGGAAGTCGTAAGACCGGTACTCCGCTCGTGAAGCTCGCCTTCACGTACAGCCAGTACGCGAGCTACTACACGCGACCGCTCGATAGCGTCATGGACGACGTCCGCAACCAGCGGCCCCTCGTCTATGACGAGTTCGGCGACCTCGCGGAAGAGTCCGACGTGCCGGACAACCGCATCGACTTCACAGGACCGATCGTGACCGACCTGCTCAACAAGATCCCTGTCGCTGAGCGGTCCGCCTTCAGTCTCGTGCTCGACGGTGCGAGCGTCTCGGAGATCGCTGCGGAGACGGAGATCTCCACCAGCACTACGCACGACCGGATCATCCGCGCTCGTGCCTCACTCCGCCAGCTCTGGCTCGCGGCATAGATTTCGCAGACCTGGGCCCAAGCCCAGCCCGCGCGGCGCAACCGTCGCCGCGCAACAGAGAGAAAAGGAAACCATCATGAAGCAGCCCCTGAACACCGCAGCAGAGCATCTGGCGAGCCAGCGCGAATACGTCAAGAAGCGCCACCTCGAAGACCAGAAGGCCGCTGCCCAGATCGGCGGCACGGCAGGACTGGTGGACGAGAAGATGCTCGCCCAGTCGATGCGCTCTGTCCGCTACGCCGACGAAGCACACGCCGCCGGTGACATCATCGACAACGCCATCGAGGCCGGCGCCTCCCAGGTCCACCTCGTATACCGCACCGAGGGCGCGAAGATCACCGAGATCGCCTTCATCGACGACGCCGCCGGCATCGATCCCACCTTTCTCCCGCACGCGGTCAAGTGGGGCGGGTCATCGAACGAAGGCAAGCGGAACGTCTTCGGACGTTTCGGCTTCGGACTGCCCAGCGCCTCCGTCAACCGCGGTCGCAAGTTCAGCGTCTACTCCCGCACCGAGACTGATGAGACCTTCTCCAAGGTGACCGTCGACCTGGATAACCTCGCGATGAAGGGCGAAGTCGTTCAACTGCCGAAGGTGAGCCGGGAGGGTCTCCCGGACTGGATCACCGACTACATCGACTCCGGGAAGGTCAGCGGTGGAGTGGACGCCGTCCGCACGGTCGTGATCTGGAGCACCCTGGATCGACTTGCATGGGCCAACAAGCAGCAGTCCTCCGGGCGCTTCCGCGAGCAACTGGGCATCACCTACGCCGGCTGGCTGGACGTGTGCGAGCTCTATGTCGACGGCGAGGCCGTCGAGCCAGTCGACGTACTGTTCACCACGCCCGGCTACCGCTACTACGAGATCCCCGATTTCCCGAACGCCGAATCGCATAGCCCGATCCGCTTCACAGCAAAGGATTCGGACGGCAACGAGCACACGGTTACCGTTCGTTTCTCGCTGCTGAGCGTCGCTGCACACGATGCCGTCGTTCACACGGGTGGGAAGGGCAAGCCGCCGAAGGTTCGCCAGCGCATCCGGAAGGCCTACAACGGTTTCTTCGTGACCCGCAACGGTCGCTTCATCGAGACTGCCAAGCCGGACATCCTCACTTGGAGCGTGTACGCACGTCAGGTTGGCGTTGCTCTCGACTTCCCGCCGGATCTCGACGAACTCTTCGGCGTCACCCCGGACAAGCAGACGATCATCTTCGACGAGCGCGTAGAGCGGATGCTTGACGCAGCGGGAGTGATTCGAGCTCACCGCGCGCTGGTCGCGGAAGTGGCTCGTCAGCGTGCCCAGGAGAAGGCGGAACGGGATGCTGCCGCGAACGACGGCGATGGCACGCGAGGATCCGAGGCCACCATCGCCAAGGCAGTCGAGAAGGATGTCAAGCGCACTCGTAAGGCAAGCAAGGAGTCTCAGGAGGAAGCCCAGCGCAACTTCGACGACACTGTCAAGCGCCTCGCGAAGGAGACCGGAGTCGACGAAAAGGAAGTCGCTAAGGCCCAGGAGCGCAAGCACCGCGAGAAGCCATACAAGGTGGAGTTCAGCACCGACGCCGAGGACGACCCGTTCTACACGCCGCTCATGGTCGGCAGCCAGACCGTGCTTCGCATCAACCAGGCACACGCCTGGTACCGCGAGTTGTACAGCAAGCTGAACGAGGACCAGGCAGAGCTGCGCTCCGGACTCGAACTGATGCTCTGGGTACTCACGACCAATGAACTCGACGCGACGGGGGATCAGAAGATCTTCTACCGCGCGGAGCGTCGGGCCTGGTCGCGGCAGTTGTCCACTGCGTTCGACCTCCACCCAGCCGTGTTCAACAACGCGACCTCGCGAGAGGACGTCGAAGAGGATGATCCGGCCGCTTGGGTCGAAGAAGAGTTCGCGGACGACGACGAGTTCGCTGACGACTTCGAGTCGGAAGACGAGGCCAAGTAGATGACGGAAGCAACGCCGGGCGGTGTAGGCCGCCCGGCGCAGCCCCGGCTCGCCTATCCTCCTTCTTACGCCGAAGAACTCAAGCACCGAGTGCTTGACGAACTAGCGATGGTGCAGGGGCGGATTAAGGTTGCCGAGACCCTAGATCCGAACACCGCTAAGGAAGAGTTCAGAAAAGCGCACGGCAGCCAACGCGGCGCCCGTTTGCAGTCAGCTCGAAAGTGGCTGCTCGGTCGCGAGAACGACCTCCTGCAGAACTTCGCGAACGGCGACGAGATCGATCCCGCTCGGATCGACCCCGTCGTTATTCCTGTCCGGACCCCACAGGACGTCGACTTGTTCAAGTACGCCACTTTGCAGTGGTCAGTGCCTGTCTCAAACGGATACGGTCGCCGTACCCGCTTCCTCGTGAGGGATCGGCAGAACGGCAAGCTCATTGCGATCTTCGCCCTGGGTGACCCAGTTATTGCGCAATCTGCTCGCGACACCGCCATCGGATGGAATACCGAGCAACGAAACAACCGGCTCTACAACGTGTACGACGCATTCGTTCTCGGCGCGGTTGAGCCCTACCGGCAACTGCTGGGAGGGAAACTCGCTGCACTGCTGACGATCTCGAACGAGACCCGTGACTTCCTCTTCAACAAGTACGAGGGGCAAGAAACCGGCATCCGCAAGCAGATCAAAGACCCAACGCCGGTCTTGATCACCACATCGTCAGCACTCGGTCGGTCGTCCGTCTACAACCGCATCACCTTCGAGGGCGCGCTGATGTTCCGCTCGGTTGGCTTCACCAAGGGGTACGGCCACTTCCAGTTCTCTGACGAACTCTTCGTAGAACTGCGCGACTACGTCCGTGATGTCGTGCTCGACGACCCCAACGCGAAGGTCGGGTCGACGGTATACGGAAGCGGTCCCAACTGGCGCTTTCGGATTATCCGCACAGCGCTCACGCAACTGGAGATCCCGGCCGAGAACCTCCAGCACAACATCAAACGCGAGGTATTCCTCGCTCCGATAGCAGTCGGGTGGGACGCCTACCTCCGCGGTGAGACCAACGAGATCGAGCCCTTCGACCTACCCACCGAACGGATCGGCGAGTATTACCGCAACCGTTGGGCGATCGGCCGCGCAGAGCGTCGACCCGGATTCGCTCTCTGGAATCGTGAAGAAGCCAGGCTCCTGCCCCAGGCATCCCTAGGCTTCGCCTCGTCAACTGCGCCGACTCCTGGGCGAGTGGACATGGGCACGTACTCACTCGCAGTCGGCACCGCAGTTCGGGTTGTCCACGGTCGCACCCCTGCTGGGGCCGTTTCAGATGGTGTCGCCTACATCAGCCGTCTTGAAGGCCCCGGCCTCGCCATTAGCGCGGCCGACATCGCATGGGCCAATGGCGAACGCGAAGTCCGAGGCTGGGACCGCCACGACTCCGATCCCGTGCTGGAAGACGTGATCGGCCGACTTCGGATCGGCGTACACCCCGCCGAACGATTCAAGACCCAGTCCGTCATGGAGCTACGCGCTGCAATTCGAAAGGTCGGAGCACAGTCCAACGTCGCGAAGATCGCCTCGGACGAACTGTCGGAATCGGTCGGTTTCGATGTAGCCGTGACGTTCGACAAGGTGACCGAAGCTATGGTCGGCACGCGCGAGTCCCTCCTCAAGGACACGGGCACGAGGCGCGGGCAGCTCTGTATCGTCTTCGACGACTCAGACCGCGTCACGCCGGTGCTTGCATGGGCAATCACAAGACCGCTCAGTCTCTTGTTGGCTGACGGCCGGGAGAAGCCCACAGCTCCGGTGTTGCAGAGGAAGCCGCCCCGTATGGAGGACATGAATGTCGACAGAAATGCGACGAGCCCGGCATGACCTCCATCTTCGCCTGGCCATCATGCGCCGCGACAGCTATACCTGCAATCACTGCGGGTATATCGGAACTCTTGGTGACCTCGAACTCGACCACGTCGTCCCGTGGTCGTGGGGAGGATCAGACAGCTTTGACAATCTCCAGACACTGTGCCGTCCGTGTAACCGCCGTAAGGGCGACCGCTTCGAAGGCTAAGACACCCCTTTGCACCATGACCAATACCCCGAAAGGTTGACGCAATGAAGCTCACCGCCGTTTACGCCAGGTTCTTCCGCTCGCTGAACTACGACTACGTTCGACTGTCCAACCCGAACTACCGCCCGGACCCTTGGGACGGCACGCCTTCCGGAGCGCAGTACCCGTTCGTTCGGCTGCGCCTGGAAGATCAGATCACCACTGTCGTCGGCGGCAACGAGTCAGGAAAGAGCCAGGTACTCGCCGCCGTCCGCGCGGCGCTGACCGGCGAAGGATACGAGCGAAGCGACTTCTGCCGTTACTCGCCGTTCTTCTCCGTCGACAAGACACTCATTCGACCAGAGTTCGGGGCCGAGTTCCGAGACATCAGTGATGCTGACATCAAAGCAATCGAGGAAGCGACCGGCGAGACAGGACTCAGCGGAACTGATCGTGTTGCCGTCTTCCGGATGAACACGACACCGCAACTTCGTCTATACGCCCACCGCGGCGACCGGTGGCTGGAACCCACCCATGTCAAGAAGCCGACGCTCTTGAACGAAGCCGGACTTCCAGCGCCGTTCAACATAGACGCCGATGTGCCGCTGCCAGATAGCGTCCCACTGGAGTTCCTGGCCACAGGCAAAGCGACGGCAGCAGTCGGACGCAGTGTGCTTCGCAGCATCTGGGATGCCTTCACCGAAAACTACAACTGGTTCGACTCGAAAGACTCCGTTGTCAGCCAGGCGAACGAGATCTCGAATTCCTTCAAGACCTCGACATCAATCGACGAAAAGGAGCTCAAAAAGTACCATCTCGCCGCTGATCTGTTGCTCAAGGTCGCAGGCCTCGACCGCTCCCAGTTCGTGGAGTTGCAGAACGCAGTTCGCACCAAGAACGGGTATGCGAACAGCATCGTCGACACGATCAACAGCGAGTTGTCCAAGGCACTCAATTTCCCGCACTGGTGGACGCAGGACAGTCAGTTCGAGTTGTTCGTTGCCCTCTTCGAATACGACCTGGTCTTCATGATCCGGGATCGGACTGGACGCTCGTATGGATTCGACGAGAGAAGCGATGGCCTCAAGTACTTCCTGAGCTACTTCGTGCAATACCTCGCTCACGAAGCACCGAGCGACGGACGACCAGAGATCCTGCTGATGGACGAGCCTGACCGTTTCCTATCGAGTTCCGGTCAACAGGATCTCCTAAGAGTGTTCGCAGACTTCGCCGACCCCGAAGACGACGCCCGCGCTCCAGTTCAGGTCCTGTACGTCACGCACTCGCCGTTCCTGATCGACAAGAACCACGCCGAACGCATTCGGGTACTCGAAAAGGGCGAGCACGACGAAGGCACGCGCATCGTCGCGAGCGTCGCGCAGAACCACTACGAACCTCTCAGATCTGCGTTCGGGAGCTTCGTGGGCGAGACTGCCTTTATCGGCACCTGCAACCTCATGCTGGAAGGACCGTCGGATCAGATATTGCTCGCCGGGATCTCGAACTGGCTGGGACGTCAGAACGCCCCCGACCGCGAAAGGCTTGATCTCAACCGCATCACCCTCGTCCCTGCCGGCGGGGTCAGCCAGGTGCCGTATCTGATCTACCTGGCCCGAGGGCGTGACATCGAACAGCCGGCGGTGATCGCGCTGCTCGACGGCGACAAAGCAGGCAACGATGCTCGGGCAACGATCCGAAAGGGTGGTGCTCGACGCAAGCCACTCATCGCGGACGACCTCGTGCTTCAACTATCCGATGCAGAACTCGAAGGCATCACGACCGACAACCCGCACGGCAGGGTCGCCATTGAAGATCTGATCCCGTTCAACATCGCGATCGCAGCTGCGAGCCGCTACTGCGCTGAATTCGTCCCCGACATTGATATCTCGACGCTCGGACTCAGCGCTGGCACGGTGTTCGATGAAGCACCGACCAAAGCGGGAGCCAAAGGAACGATCGACGCTCTGGAGCAAGCTATCCGCAAGCTCACGTCACAGGAGAGCTTCGAACTGAACAAGATCGGATTTGGCCGGAGTGTTCTGACAGAACTCGCGAGCGACGCGGTGCAAGAGGAGGATCGCCAGTTCCTGGCCACGAATTTCCGTCAGCTGTTCACGGCTCTCGGTGTGAGACAGCGAGCAGCGGTTCGCGCCGAGAGCGTCGAACGCGTCTCCAGCCGCATCAACCGCGCGCGAGATCGATTCATGCGAGAGCATGTCTCTACTGCAACGCGCGAGCACGTCCTGCTGCTCATCGAGGAGATCTCTGGACAACTCGACAACTCCGAGGAAGCCGAAGACGTTCGGGCTGAGATGCGCTCATGGCGACCTCGGTTCCGCCTCGATGATGACCCACGCGAGGCCATCGAGGATATTGAAGAGCTTCACACCGCTCTTCGGTCACTCGCATATCTCGGGAAGCGCAAAGCCGCCAACGAGCCGGTAGGTTTCACGCCCCGTCCCGACACGCGACAGGGGACGTCGGGGATCGCCAGCGACGCTGGCTTGCCTGAAACCGTTGACACGGCCCCAGGGGCAGTCTCCCAGGCGTGAGTGGAAAAGTTCGAGAGGAGAGAATGCATGAGCGCATATCTGGTCACTTATGACCTGAACGCACCGGGGCAGGACTATGAGTCGCTAATAGAGCGCATCAAGTCCTATGGCACATGGGCAAACTTGATGAAGTCCACATGGATTGTGGTATCCAACAAGTCGGCAGACTCCGTGTACACCCACCTACGAGAGGCGATGGACGACAGTGGCTGGCTGTTCGTCGTCGACATCTCAGGCCAGGATCGTCAGGGCTGGCTGACGAAAGACACTTGGGAGTGGATTCGCAAGCACGTATAGGCCGCCGCGCCGAGATAGATCCCGCGCTCCTGAGTTGCGTCGTGCCAGATCCGGTCCTATTCATCGCCTTCCGAGCGGGGGACCAGAAGGGGACCAGAACCATGCAATTCATGCATCTCGTGAGTCGCGCTGCGCGATCTGAGGCCCGGAACTACGCTAATTTTGGCCTCGATGACGCCTTCCTGGCGCCTGGGGGTCAAGAGGTCGTGGGTTCAAATCCCGCTAGCCCGACCAATGAAATTCCCGGACCATCGTAAAGATGGTTCGGGAATTTTTGTTTCCAAGGCGTATGTCGTTGGGGAATCATTGCATGGCGAATACTGGGCAACAGCAATGGCATCGCCTAATCTACGAGGGTGAGCACCAAGACTTTCGCCGACGTCTTCGACAAGCTGTACTTCTCCGCTACTAGTGAGCGCGAGAAGGGCACGAGCTTCGAGCGGATGCTCCAGGAGTACTTGAGGGTTGAACCCAAGTTCTCGGATCAGTTCTCTAATGTGTGGCTGTGGCAGGAGTGGCCGGGGCGGGCTGGGCGCCCTGACACTGGAATCGACCTGGTCGCACAGGACCGCTATACAGGTGAGCTCACTGCGATCCAGGCCAAGTTCTATGACCCATCGCGCAAGCTCCAGAAACAGGACATCGATTCCTTTTTCACCGAGCTAGGCAAGGAACCTTTCCGCGAAGGCCTGGTCGTCACGACGGCTGAAGGCTGGTCCAAGCACGCCGAAGCCGCGCTCGAGGGGCAGTCCAAGCCGGTGCAGCGCTTCGGGTTGAGTGAGTTTGCCGAGTCTTCGATTGACTGGTCGGTCTTCGACCTGGAGCGCCCACAGGAGATGGTGCGAGGCGCAGGCAAGGAACCGCGCCGGTACCAGCGCGAAGCCATCGACGACGTGCGACGTGGCTTCGAGTTCCATGAGCGCGGCAAGCTGATCATGGCTTGCGGCACGGGTAAGACCTTTACGTCGCTGAAGTTGGTGGAAGAGCAGGTGCCCGTCGGTGGGTCCGTGCTGTTTCTGGTGCCTTCCATCGCCTTGTTGCAGCAGACCCTGAATGAGTGGACGGCTCAGGCCTCCGTCCCGTTGCGCCCGTTCGCGGTGTGCTCGGACACCTCGGTCGGCCGGCGCCGGAGCACGGATGAGGACCTGGCAGTGCATGACCTGGGATTTCCGGCCACCACGGACGCGGAGAAGCTGGCGGCACGGTTCTCGATCTCCACGGGCCAGGAAAGCCTGTCGGTGGTGTTCTCGACCTATCAGTCCATCGACGTGATCCGGCAGGCCCAAGAACTCGGGCTGGGTGAGTTCGATCTGATCGTGTGCGACGAGGCCCACCGCACCACGGGCGCGAACATCGCCGGCGCCGACGAGTCTGCGTTCACACGCGTGCACAGCAACAACTTCATCAGGGGCGTCAAGCGCCTCTACATGACGGCGACCCCGCGCATCTATGGGGAGGAAGCCAAGGCAAAGGCCACCGACACCGGCACCCTGCTGGCGTCCATGGACGATGAAGCCCTGTTCGGGCCGGAGTTCCACCATCTTGGCTTCGGCCGCGCCGTGGAAATGGGCCACCTCACCGACTACAAGGTCCTCATCCTCGCCGTGGATGAGGAATCCGTGGCCACCAACTTCCAGGACCTCCTCGCAGACCCCACCGGGGAGATGAACCTGGACGACGTCGCCCGGATCGTGGGCTGCTGGAACGGACTCTCCAAGCGCGGCGCCAACGGCGAACAGTTCGCCATCATGGACACCTCGCCCATGCACCGGGCCGTCGCGTTTGCCCGCAACATCAAAGAGTCCAGGGCCATCGCCGCTCAGTTCGACCGAGTCGGCCGTGAACTCGTGGCCAACCACGAAGACGACGAGACCACCCCGCTGAAACTGGCCGCCGAACACGTCGACGGCACCTTCTCCGTGATGGAGCGCTCCTCCAAGCTGGATTGGCTCCAGGCTGAGGACGCCGGTGCGTCCGAGTGCCGTATCCTCACCAACGCCAAGTGCCCTCCGAGGGCGTGGACGTCCCCTCCCTCGACGCGGTGCTGTTCCTGAACCCGCGCAACTCGCAGGTGGACGTCGTGCAGTCCGTGGGCCGGGTTATGCGCAAGGCGCCGGGCAAGGAGTACGGATACATCATCCTGCCCATCGCCGTCCCGGCTTCCCAGGACCCGGCCACGGCGTTGAACGACAACAAGAAGTACAAGGTTGTCTGGGACGTCCTGCAGGCGCTGCGCGCGCACGATGACCGCTTCGAGGCGACCATCAACAAGATGGACCTCGACAAGTCCTCCAACAAGACCATCAGTGTGATCGGCGTCGGCGGCGGAGGCGATACCCGTGAGCGCAACGGTGACGCCAAGACGGATCAGGACGCCACTGAGGCGCTGTTCACCATGGCGAACGCGGCCGAGTGGGAGGATGCGATCTTCGCCCGTCTGGTGAAGAAGGTCGGCGACCGGCGCTACTGGGAGGACTGGGCGAAGGATGTCAAGGACATCGCCGACCGCCAAGTCACCCGCATCAACACCATCCTGAACGGGGAAGACCCGCGGCCCGCGGCTGAGTTCGACGTCTTCCTGACCGGGCTGCGCGGCAACCTGAACGACGGCATCACCCGCGCTGATGCGGTGGACATGCTGGTGCAGCATCTGATCACCAAGCCGGTGTTCAACGCGCTCTTCGAGGACTACGACTTCACCGGCCACAACCCGGTCTCCCAAGTCATGGACTCCATGCTGAGCGTCCTGGACGCCTACAACCTGGACTCCGAGACGAGCTCTCTGGAGGGCTTCTACCGGGACGTGCGCGTGCGCGCCGAAGGCATCACGGACTTCGCCGGCAAGCAGCAGATCGTCAATGACCTCTACGAGCGCTTCTTCAAGCTCGCCTTCCCCCGCGTGGCCGAGTCCCTCGGCATCGTCTACACGCCGGTGGAGGTCGTGGACTTCATCCTGCGCTCAGTCGACGATGCGCTTCGCGAGCACTTCAACGCCCGCATTACAGACCAGGGTGTCCACGTGCTGGACCCCTTCACAGGCACGGGGACATTCATTAGCCGGCTGCTCACCTCGGGTCTGATCGAGCCGGCCGACCTGTTGCGCAAGTACACGCAGGAGCTCCACGCCAACGAGCTCCTGCTCATGGCGTACTACATTGCCGCGATCAACCTGGAAGCCACCTTCCACGCCCTGCGCACCGATCAAGACCCGGACGCAGCGTATGAGCCGTTCAACGGCATCGTCCTCACCGACACCTTTCAGATGACCGAGGACGGTGACACCCTCGACACCCAGGTCTTCACCAACAACAACGACCGCGTCGTGGAGCAGAACGCGCTGGACATCCGCGTGATCGTCGGGAACCCGCCCTACTCCTCCGGGCACGGCAGCGCGAACGACAACAACGCCAATCTGGCCTACCCCACCTTGGACGCCTCCATCCGGGACAGTTACGCGAAGCGCTCCACGGCAACGAATAAGAACTCCCTCTACGACTCCTACATCCGGGCGATCCGCTGGGCGTCCAACCGCATCCTCTCCTCGGAACAGGGCGGCATCGTCGCCTACGTCTCCAATGGCGGCTACATCGACGGCAACACCGCCGACGGCCTGCGCAAAACCCTCACCACCGAGTTCCACGACGTCTACGTCTATAACCTGCGGGGGAACCAGCGCACTGCGGGTGAGCAAAGCCGCAAGGAAGGCGGCAAGATCTTCGGCTCCGGGTCCCGCAACACCGTCGCCGTGCTGATACTGGTCAAGCGCCCCGGGACCGTGGAGAAGTGCATGCTGCATTACAAAGACATCGGCGACTACCTTGACCGCGACACCAAACTCGCCACCGTCGCCAGCACCTCCCTCGCCGCCCTCGACTGGCACACCATCACCCCCAACGCCGAGGGCGACTGGATCAACCAACGCGACCGCAATTACGAGACCTACACACCCATCGCAGAAAAAGGTAACCCCCACACGATCTTCGCCATCCAATCCGGCGGGCTCAAGACCAATCGCGACGCCTGGGTCTACAACTCCTCTGAAGCCACGCTGAACGCCAACGTGGAGCGCACGATTGAGCAATTCAACAACGAGGTCAACCGTTACGCCACCGAAGGCAACGCAGCACCGGCCAAGAACTTCGTGGACCTCGACCCGGCCAAGATCAGCTGGAACCGTGCAGATTTTAGCCAGATATCGCGGGGTATCAAGTACGTCGTGAAGGACTCTGCACGCCGGATCGGGCAGTACCGGCCGTTCCACAAACAGCACGTCTACTTCGACCGCCAACTCAACGACATGGTTTACAGGTTGTGCGAGCTCTTTCCCAGAGCGGACCAGCCGAACTACGGGTTCTACCTGACATCGCCCTCCACCCACTACCCAACGTTCGAGGTCCTGGCGATCGATGCAGTCCCGGACCTGCACCTCCTCGACACTGGCCAGTTTTTTGCCCGCTACTCATACACCGATTTCGGGGGGGGGGGGGGGGCCCTTTGGCCGGGCTAACCCGAGGCACCACTTTCTGGCCGGGGGCTGGGCCCGACCCCCTCCGTCCTCCGGGGGACGGCGCCCCACGGCCAGCGTGTTTTTCTCCGCCTCCG
>Ga0153917_1000898_pt1 | contig 14938 bp, 16 predicted proteins | sample TSFL001MetaG_FD_104695 | JGI IMG/M metagenome (GOLD analysis project Ga0153917, IMG submission 104695) | Attine ant fungus gardens microbial communities from Florida, USA - TSFL001 MetaG | ecosystem: Host-associated > Fungi > Mycelium > Unclassified | place: USA: Florida, Paynes Creek Historic... | reverse complement strand
GCCATCCGTCCCTCCTCAGACCAGGTTGTTGCGAACGGCCCAGGCGATCGCTTCCGATCGCGTCCTGGTGGCCGTCTTGCGCATCACGCTGGTGATGTAGTTGTTGATCGTGTTGCGGGAGATACCGAGGATGACGGCGATCTCGTCGCTCGTCTTGCCTTCGGCGATCCAGTAGAGGCATTCGATCTCGCGGTCCGTCAGCTCCATCTCCCGGTCATGCCGCAGGATCGCGCCGCGGCAGCAGACGCTGGCGAAATAGCCGGTCATGACGCCGACATCGCGCAGCTTGCTCTGGGAGAGGATGAAATGCTCCGGGAAGAGGAGCAGCAGCGACATGCGCACCCGCCCGACATGGAAGGCGATGACGCAATATTCCCGGCTGATGCCGGCCGGCACCGCCACGTCGTCGGCAAGATGGCTGAAGCTCGGCTTCAGCAGCGTCAGGCACTTGTCCAGTTCGCTCATGCGAGACTGGCGGACGACGATGGCGCTCGCGATGTTGCGCACCAGGTCGAACGGCCAGTCGGATGCGACCACGGCCTCGAGCCCCGCTTCGGGCGACACGTCGTGACGGACGAGGAAATAATGCGAGGCGCTCACATAATCGGTCAGCGCCTTCAGGCCGGCGGGAAGGCCGGCGCGGCCCGCGCAGCGCGCGAGATGTTGAACCAGCAGTTCACGCGCACTCTTACGTTCACCTGACTCGGCAGAGAATCCATAGGATTCCCAGGCCGCGACATCCGGCCGGATCGATTCCATGATAGCCCCCTGTTCCAATTCCAAGCGGAGATCCTGCCTCCCTTCCGCCAAAGATCTGGAACCGTCCAAACCCCTCTCCGGTCAGGCCGCATCGGCAAGAATCACCAAACGAATCAGTGACTAAAGTGTACATCTCCCCTCGCTAAAAACCACGGCATCTTCTCGGGATTTACTTTCGCCGGCTTCTGTGAGTCGGCTCGATGCAAGTGATTTGCCTTACAGCGCGCGAATGCCGGCCGCGCCGGGCAGCGTCGGTTAAATTCTTGTTAACCATGGGATATTTGAAGAAGCGCCCGTCAATCAGTCATATGAGCGACCGCTCATGCGCGTAAAATTGCACGTCGGGTGCGACGGCGCGCAACGGCCAGGTGCGTGAAATTTTTTCCTAGCCCACGCCGCCATGAACGTCATTTTCTTTCGGCACCGATCAATTGCGAAGGAATTGCTGCAACCGGATTGAATGGGCGTTGCCGAAAAGCGACACCCCTACCGAAAAGTCGGACTTTTCCGGACACCAAAACGAAAGACGCGGCCGTTTCCGGCCGCGTCCCGAATGTCTTGCTTCGTGGGGAGCCGTCAGGCGGCTTCCTTCTCCACCGCCCACTTGCGCAGGATCTTGGCGGCGCGCTCCTCGCTGATCTCGACCATGCGGCTGAGGCGGCGCTCCGGGCCTTCCTTGACGCGGCGGTTGAAGGAACCGTCGCCATCGTCGCCGGCATTGAGCAGGTCGTCCGTGCTGTCGAAGCCGAAGTCCGCGCCGAAGCCGTCCATGAGCGTCGCCCCGGGGCCGCCGATGCCGCCGGCCGGCGAGAAGTCGGGGAGCTCGAGGCCCGCCGCATCGCTTTCCAGCGCACCGGCCGCGGCGCCGCCGCCGGTGACGGAGCGAACCGCCGGACGAAGACCGAACCAGACGACGAGGACGGCGACGGCGACGAAGGCGAGCGCATTGATGATGCCGCCGATATTGCGCGTCAGCGTCTCCACGAAGCCGGGGCCCGGCACCGCGTCGTTCAGGAGCTGGTGGTCGAGGAACTCCATGGCGGTGATCGTCACGACGTCGCCGCGGTCCGGGTTGAGACCGGCGGCGGAGGAGACGATCTTCTGCATGTCGGCGATATAGGCGTCGATCTTCGCCTGGTCGGCCGGCTCGCCGACCATGGCGGCGACACGGGCGCGGTTCACCACGACGGCGACGGAGAGCTTCTCGACCGCGAAGCCGTTGCGGACGGTGGCGACCGTCTTGCTGTTGATCTCGTAGTTGGTCTGCTCTTCCTTCTTGTCCGCCTCGTCGTTCGACTGCGGGCCGTTGCCGTCACCCTTGGGGCCGCCCTGCGGAATGTTCTGCTCGACGGTCGTCGCCTTGTTCGAGGCGTGCTGGCTGGACTTCTGGCTCTCCCGGGTCACGCGGACAGAGCGTTCCACGCGCGATTCCGGATCGTAGACCGTTTCCTGGATCTGCTGCGTATCGGTGTTGAGGGCGGCGGTGACGCTGGCGCGGAAATTGTCCATGCCGAGGAAGGGTGCGAGCGCCTTTTCGATATTGCGTTCGATCTCGCCCTGCACGGTCTGCACCGTGTTCAGCGAGCGGTTGAGCTGGCCGTTCTCCGGATCGTCGCCGGAGGCGAGGAGCTGGCCGGCGGAATCGAGGATCGTCACGCCGTCGACCTCAAGCCCCGGAACCGAGGCGGCGACGAGATGGCGGATGGCGGCGGCCGATTCACGGCCGGCCTGCGCGCTGGCGCGGATCATGACGGAGGCCGTCGGCACCTGATCGGCCCTGCGGAAATTGCCGCGCTCCGGCATCACGACATGGACGCGGGCGGCGGCGATACCGTTGATCTGCTGGATGGTGCGGGCGATCTCGCCTTCGAGGGCCCGGATGCGCGTCACCTCCTGCATGAAGGAGGTGAGGCCGAGCGAGCCGACCTTGTCGAAGAGCTCGTAACCGGCATTGGCGCTGCTCGGCAGGCCGCGCTCGGCGAGATAGAGCCGTGCCTTGCCGGTCTGGCCGACGGGAACGGCGATGCTCGATCCGTCCGTTCCGTTGTTGAAGTCGATATTGCCCTCGGCGAGCGCCAGGCCGATCTGGTTCAGGTCGGCCTTTTCCAGCCCGACATAGAGCGTCTCGTAGGCGGGCTTGTTCACGAGGATCCCGGCGGCGAGCACGAGACCGATCGACACGACGGCGGCTCCCGCCAGCATCGCGAGTTTCGCCTGCCCCAGCGATGCCAGGTTCTTGTAGACTTTCGTCAACTGTTCCAACAGATTCATTCTGTTCCCGCACGGACTAGTCGCCTGGACACCGGACTACCATGCCGGCGCGATCAGACGCATTTTCAATCTCGTGAGATAGAGCCGGCACATTTCCGCACGCGCCGACCTGCCCCATGGAATACGCGGACCTGACTGATCCGGGCCGGAAACTAGACCGTGAAACTTGCGCGAGCATTTCGTGCCACGAAGGAAGAGCGGGCGGGCGAACGCAAAACGGCGCCCCGAGGGCGCCGCCGGACAGTTCGTGTTTTTATCGAGTTCTCTCAGAAGGCCTCGAAATCGCCGGCCGCCTTGCCGATCGGCTGGGAATGGCCGTGGCGCATGCCGTTGCTCAGCGCCTTCTGCATGTCGGCAAGCTTCACCAGGTTCAGCGCCGTGGTGACGTCGACGACCCAGTTTTCGGGAATGCTGGCGGTGATCGTGTCGATGAACTCGGCAAGGCCGCGCGTCTTCTGGACGGCAAGGTCGATGCCCTGCATCACCATCATGCGCTCGTTGGCGTGTTCGGCTGTGTCCCCGTGCACGGCCGCGAGCTGCGGCTCGATGCGCTCGATCAGGTAGGCGACGTCGTGCAGTTCGGACACGATTCGCATCAGGACATCCGGAAGGGCTTCCTCCATGGCGGTCGCGGCACTCAGATAGTCGGCTTGCATGGATTACCCTTTTTCCCGTACGGCCGGCGAAGGCCGGCAACGCAATACAGTTCGTACTTTTTTCCTCGCGGCGAAGACGCCGCTCAGAAGAATTCGATCGAGCTCTCGACGGGCTTTGCAGGGCGGACCGGTCGCTGCTCCAGCGCCACCGTCTTCTGCGTCTCGACGCCCGTCAGGGCATATTGCCGGGCCCGGCCGCTCGACGGCCAGTATTCCAGCTTGCGCCCGTGCTCGCCGCCGGTGCTCTCGCCGACGATGCGGATGCCTTCGTCCATCAGGAACTGGCGCGCGAAGAGCGCGTTCTGCTCGCCGACATTGGAAAAGCGCGCGATCGTCCTCGCCCCGCCGAAGATCTTCGCCTCCAGCCGGTCGCGGCGCGCGCCCTGCTTCAGGAGGCCGTTGATCAGGAGCTCCATCAGATGAACGCCGTAGCGCGTGGCATCGCCCCCCGAGGCGAGCGCCTCGGCAGAGCCGGGCAGCAGGAAGTGGTTCATGCCACCGACGCCAAGGACCGGGTCGCGCATGCAGGCGGCCACGCACGAGCCGAGAATGGTGGTGAGCACCACATCCGGATCGTTGACGACCTTGTATTCGCCCTGAATGACATGGACGCGGCGCGCCCCGGCGTCTGATGTCATTTCAATGCCCCGAACACGGCTTCGATGGCTGCCTTCATCTTCTCGATGGTGAAGGGCTTGGCCAGGACGTTGTTCGCGCCGAGCGCCGCCGCCTTCTGCACCAGCGCGCGGTCGCCCTGCGCCGTCAGAATGATGAAGGCCGCCTTCTTGGTGTTCGGGTTGGACCGAACCGCCTGAAGGAACTCGATGCCATCCATCTTCGGCATGTTGAAGTCGGAGATGACGAGGTGGTGCGGCTGCTGGGTCATGATGGCCATGCCCTGCGCGCCGTCACCGGCCGCGGTGATCTGCTTGAAGCCGAGCTGCTGGAGGGCGTCACCCAGCAGCAGGCGGCTCGTCACCTGGTCGTCAACGATGAGTACTTTGATTTTTTCAGCGATAGACATTATTCGCTCCCTTCTCTACGGGCCGCAGTGATCTTCAAGATTTCCTCCCCTATGGAGGAGAGCGGAAACTGGTGCTCGACGGCGCCCAGCTCGAAAGCCACTCTCGGCATTCCATATACGATGCAGGTTTTTTCGTTCTGGCCGATGGTTCGCGCCCCTGCATGACGCATCTTCAGCAAGCCCGCCGCCCCGTCCCGGCCCATGCCGGTCAGGATGACGCCGACGGCATTGCGCCCGGCAAGTTCCGCAACCGAATCGAACAGCACGTCGACCGAGGGCCGATGACCGTTGACCGGGTCCCGATCCAGCAGCCGGCAGCAGGGCGCATGCGGATTGGCGACCTGGAGATGACGGTCGCCGCCCGGCGCCAGATAGATCTTGCCGATCTCCAGCCGTGCACCGTCCCTGGCTTCCTCCACGACCGGCGCGCAGAGGCGGTTCAGCCGCTCGGCGAAGCTTTTCGTGAAGGTCGGCGGCATGTGCTGCGTGATGACCGTCGGCGGGCAGTTGACCGGGAACTTCTGCAGGACCGCGATCAGCGCTTCCACGCCGCCCGTCGAGGCGCCGATGGCGACGATCCGCCGGCCCGGCTTGTAGCTTGCCGCCGCGTTCATGTTGGCGACGGTCGGCGCGAGCGGCGGCACGTCGGTGCGGATGAAACGACGCTGCGAGCGGGCGGCCGCCTTCACCTTCTCGGCAAGGTCGCCGAAGGGACGGGCGTCGCCCGGCTGCGGCTTGCCGACGCAATCGAAGGCGCCGATCTCCAGCGCCATCAGCGAGGCTTCTGCGCCGCGATGGGTGAGCGTCGAGACCATGATGACCGGCATGGGCCTCAGCCGCATGATCTTGTCGAGGAATTCGAGCCCGTTCATGTTCGGCATCTCGATATCCAGCGTCACGACGTCCGGATTGAGCTGCTTGATTGCGTTGCGGGCTTCCATGGCATCGCCCGCCTGCCCGACGACGTTGACGTCCGGGTCGGCATTGAGCACGGCCGTGATCAGGCCGCGCATGGTCGGCGAATCGTCGACGACGAGGACGCGCGCGGGTGCCATCATGCGCCCCTCCTGTGCTTGCCGGTGTAGCGATAGGTGGTGATGCCGATATTGTCGAACTGGTGCTTGGCCTCGCCCGAGACGCGCTCGGAATGGCCGATATAGAGGTGGCCGTTCTCGCCGAGCATGCCGGCGAAGCGCGACCAGATCTTCATCTGCGTCGGCTCGTCGAAATAGATGACGACGTTGCGGCAGAAGATGACGTCGAACGGGCCCTTGAACGGCCACTGGGCCATCAGGTTCAATTCGTTGAAGGTGATGAGCCGCTTCACCCGGTCGTCGATCTGCCATTTCTGCCGGCCGCCGCTCTCGCTCTCGCGGAAGAACTGCTTGCGCATGGCGGGGCTGACGGTTTCGAGCGCGGTCGCGTCATAGGCGCCGGCGCGGGCGATGGCGAGGATCTTCGGGTCGATATCCGTCGCGAGGATGCGGAAATCGTAATCCGCAACGTTCGGCATCAGCGACAGCACGGTGAGCGCGATGGAATAGGGTTCCTGCCCGTCGGAACAGGCCGCCGACCAGATGCGCACGCGCCCGCCGTTGCGGGCTCGGGCCAGAAGCTCCGGCAGGACGTCGGTGCGCATATGGTCGAAATGGTGGTTCTCGCGGAAGAAGCGCGTGAAGTTCGTCGTCAGGTGCGACAGCATCTCGCGGCGCGCGGCTGCGCCCGCCGGCGAGGAGACGAGCGCGCAATAATCCCGGAAGCCCTTGAGGCCGAGCTGGCGGATGTGCTTGGACAGGCGCGAGTAGACGAGCGAGGCCTTGGTCTCGTTGAGATAGATGCCCGCATCCGCATAGATCATGGCCGCGATCTCGGAGAGGTCCCGGCGCGTCAGCGGGTATTCGCCGCTCGCCAGGCACTCGTCCGGAGATTGTCTGACATCGATGGCCGGGGAATAGGTCATGCGGCTTCGCTTTCCGTATGCGGGAACAGGGAGTCCAGTTCGATGAGGCAGATCATGCGGCCCTCGATTGCGAGGATGCCGCGCGCATAGGCCTTTTCGACCTCGTTCGCGATATCCGGCGTCGGCTGGATATTCTCGGGGGTCACGGTCAGGATGTCGGAGACCGCATCGACCAGCAGGCCCACCACCTTCGGCCCGACCTGGGCGACGATGATGACGTGGCGCACCGTCGGCTCGGCCGGCTTCATGCCGAGGCGAAACGACATGTCGACGATCGGCAGCACGACGCCGCGCAGGTTGATCACGCCCAGCACGTAGGAGGGCGCATGCGGCATCGGCGTCGCCTGGGTCCATCCGCGGATTTCCCTGACCGACATGATGTTCACGCAGAACTCCTGGTCGCCGATCCGAAAGGCGATCAGTTCGCGTCCGTGGGTGAGAGTCTTGACCGCATTCGTCATGGCTTAACCGGTGGCAGCAAGCGAGATGTCTTGTTTCAGGGACTGGCCGCGCGAGGCGGCGACGACCGCATCGACGTCCAGGATGAGGGCGACGCGCCCGTCGCCGAGAATGGTGGCGGCGGCAATGCCCGGGACGTGGGTGTAGTTCGCCTCCAGGCTCTTGATGACGACCTGGCGCTGACCCTGGATCGCATCGACCATGAGGGCGCGCTGGCCGCCGCCTTCCGATTCGACGAGAAGCGCGACGCCGTCCATCGGGTTGGCCTGCGTGTTGCGGAAGTTGAGGATCCGGCCGACATCCACCAGCGGGCAGAACGAGTTGCGGATCGAGATGAGCCGCTGCGAGGCGCCGAAGGAATGGATGGCGGAGGCTTCCGGCTGCAGCGTCTCGACGATGGCCGTCAGCGGCACGACGAGCGTCTGGCCGGCGACCGTGACCACCATGCCGTCGAGGACGGCGAGCGTCAGCGGCAGGCTCATGGTGAAGACGGAGCCCTGCCCCGGCTTGGACGAGATCGAGATGCGACCGCCGAGCGCCTGGATCGAGCGCTTGACCACGTCCATGCCGACGCCGCGGCCGGACAGGTCCGAGACCTTGTCGGCGGTGGAGAAGCCGGCGTGGAAGATCAGGTTGTCGATCTCCTCGTCCGACAGGTTCGCATCGGCCGCGATCAGGTCGTTGTCGATGGCCTTCTGGCGCACCTTCTCGCGGTTGATGCCGGCACCGTCGTCGGCAAGCTCGATGACGATACGGCCCGAGCGGTGCTTTGCCGTGAGGCGGACGGTGCCTTCCGGGTTCTTGCCGAGGGCTTCGCGCTTCTCCGGCATTTCGAGGCCGTGGTCGACCGCGTTGCGGATCATGTGCGTCAGCGGCTCTGCGAGCTTGTCGATGACGGTCTTGTCGACTTCGGTGTTCTCGCCTTCCGTGATGAGGCGAACCGACTTGCCGGTGATGTCGGCGATTTCGCGGACGGTGCGGGCCATGCGCTGGAAGACCGGCTTCACCGGCTGCGCGCGGATCGCCATCACCGAATCCTGGATCTCGCGGGTGAGCTGCTGCAGCTCCTCGAGGCCCATGTTGATGGAGGACGTGCCGTTCGTATCGTTCTCGACCACGCTCTGCGAAAGCATCGCCTGGTTGATGACGAGCTCGCCGACGAGGTTGATCAGGCGGTCGACGCGATCGAGATCGACGCGGATCGTCTGGCCTGCAGCGGCGGCCTGGTTCGCCTGCGCGGCGCTGGCGGCCGAGGCGGCGGCAGCGGCCTTGGCGTTTTCCGCGGCGCGGCTTGCAACCTGTGCGACCTTGGTGGCGGTTTCGGCGGCGGCGACGGCAGCAGCGGCATCGCTTTCGATGACGGCCGGCTCATCGGCTGCGGCAGCGCCACCGTCGTCGAGCATGGAAAGGTCGAAGGGAACGGGCTGCATCGGCAGCTCCTCGTCACCGGTCGCCTCACTGACCACGTCTTCCTCGATGGTCTGGATATCCAGGTCGCAATCCCATTCGGCGAATTCGAAGACGGAGCGCACGCCGTCCTCGCCCTTCTCGGTCGTCACCGAGATCTTCCAGGAGAAATAGGCTTCCTCCGGGTTCATCTTGTCGAGCGTCGGCAGGGCGTCCATGTCGCAATAGACGCTCATCTCGCCGAGGCGGGAAACGTCGCGCAGCAGGAGGACGGCTTCGTTGCCCTTGGCGTAGAGGTCCTTCTTCGGCTTGAACGCGACCTGGACGGTCGGCACGTAATGGTCGGCCGGTTCCTCGTCGAAATCTCCGAAGGAGAAGGGAATCGGCTGGAAGCCTTCGTCGTTGACCGGCGGCTGCTCCACCACGGGCGCCGGCGCGGCGGCCTTGGGGGCTGCGGCAAGCTTCGGCGCGGGCTCGGCGGCGGCGGGCGCCTCGCCATGGGCCAGCGCTTCCAGTTCGCGGATCAGGGTGCGGCTGCGCGATTCGTCGACGCTTCCGCCGTCGCGCGCCGCATTGGTGAGGTCCGCCAGCACGTCGGCGGACTTCAGCATGACCTTCAGGACGTCCTGGGTCGGCTCCAGCTTGTTGGATCGAACGCAATCCAGTGTCGTCTCGAACACATGGGCGAAGGAGACGAGATCATCGAGACCGAATGCACCGGCGCCGCCCTTGATCGAGTGGACGGCACGGAACACGGCATTGACCGTTTCGGGGTCGCGATCACCGTCGTTCAGCTTCAAGAGACCGGATTCCAGTTCCGCGAGCTGCTCCTCGCACTCCTGGAAGAATATCTCTTTGATTTCGTTCATATCCATCGGGAGAATCCTGGATTTAGGCGGTTACGCGCTCGATTGCGTCGATCAGCTTGGTCGGATCGAAGGGCTTGACGATCCAGCCCGTCGCACCGGCCTGGCGGGCGCGGTTCTTCTTCTCGGCGTCGCTCTCGGTGGTGAGGACGAGGATCGGGATCGCCCGGTACTTCTCGTTGCGGCGCACGCCCTCGATGAAGCCGAAGCCGTCGAGGCGCGGCATGTTGATGTCGGTGACGATGACATCCGGGTTCGCGTTTTCCAGCACTTCCAGGCCCTCGATGCCGTCTTCGGCCTGGATGGTCTCGAAGCCCGCATTGTTGAGAGTGACCAGCAGCATGTTCCGGATCGTCCGGGAATCGTCCACGGTCAGGACTTTCTTCTTCATTGCCTAGCCTCCTGTGCCAGCAAGTGATCGATGTTCACGCCGATGAGTTGCAGCGTCTTGATGAAAGGGTCGGACACCTTGTTGAAGGTGAAGGGCTGCCTGTCCTCTTCCCAGCTCTTGGCGCCCGCCATCAGAACCTGGGCGCAGAGCGCACCCACCCGCTCGACCGCCGAGGCGTCGATGACGAGCGGATTGCCCTTGAGGCTCATGAGCTGCGCGTGCAGGGCCGAGGCCTCGTTGAGATCGAGAACGGGGGCAAGGCTTAGACTTTTCTGAGCGGCTTTCTTGCTCGCCATTAGGGTGTTCCTTGTCTGCGTCTGTCCAAAATCGTCTTGGCCGCGGGCGGCTGGCTTCCGTCGGAAAGCCGGCTGCGCGCCGTCGAGAACCAGTGCCGGGGCCGCTTTTCGACCATCTCAGCCTCCAAAGCCGGCGGCGCGCGCCGTCAGGAAATCGAGAGGAGAGGCCGGCGTCTCGATCCGCTCGGGCACGGCGCGCGCAGCGGGCCGGGCCGGGCGCGGATCGCGCTGGGCAAGATGGAATTCCCGCACCGTGCGGCCGAGCTCGAGAATGACGGTCTGGAGATCGCCGCCCATCGCGCCGACGCGGCCGGCGTCCGTGGCATCGGCCTCCAGCGCGCGGCCGGTCCGGCCGATCTCGGCGGTGACGCCTTCCAGCCCTTCGGCGTCGGCGGCGCTTTCGCGCGCGATGCCGGTGATGGCCTCGTTGATGCCCTCGACCTGGCGAACGATGTTGCCGATCGCGTCCTGGGTGCGGTGAACATGCTCGACACCGGCTTCCACCTGCGCCTTGGTGCCGGTGACGAGCTGCTTGATCTCGCGCGCCGCATCGGCCGAGCGCTGGGCGAGCGCGCGCACTTCCTGCGCGACGACCGCAAAGCCGCGGCCGCTGTCGCCGGCACGCGCTGCCTCGATGCCGGCATTGAGCGCGAGAAGGTTGGTCTGGAAGGCGATCTCGTCGATGACGCCGATGATCTGGCCGATCTTTTCCGCCGATGCCTCGATATCCGCCATGGCGGACATGGCTTCGCCGACGATGGAGCCGCTGAGCGCGACCGACTGCTGGGTCGAGGCGGCGGCGCCCTGCGCCTTGCGCGTTTCGCCGAGCGTGTTGCGCACGCGCTCGACGATGGCGCCGAGGGCGTTGGCGGTTTCGATGAGGTTGGCGGACTGCTCGGCGGAGCGCGCCGAGAGCGTGCCCGCGCCGGAGGCGAGCGTCGCGACGAGCCGGTCGCTCTCGTTTGCATTGTCCGCGACGGCGGTGAGGCGCGCCTGGATTTCGGCGAGCGCGTCGTTCAGGGTCCCGGCCAGATCGCGCCAGGCTTCGGGCATCTCGCCGGTGACGCGAGCGGAGAAATCGAGCTGCGAGAGGCCGCGGATGGCATCGCCGAAGACGCGGTCGAGTTCGGCCTGGTCTTCCTTGCGCTGCTCGCCGAGCGCGCGGTTATGCGCGTGGCGCATCTGGTTGAAGCGCAGCGAGACGCCGATCTCCGCATCGACCATGGCCGTGCGCAGGAAGGCGGAGACGAGATCGGTCAGTTCCTTGCGGCGGGCCTTGCCGCCGGGCAGGATGGATTTCGGCCAATATTCCTCGATGAGGCCGGTGACGACCGTCTCGACGACGACCGAATGGCCGGCAATGCGCCAGCGCGGGTCGAGGCCCATCTGGCTTTCGCTGTCGGCAAGAACCTTGACGCGCTCGGCATAGAGCCCGTCGAAGCGGGCGTCGGTCAGCACGCTCCAGTGGGAACTCTGGAGGTCGTGCAGGCGGTCGATCTGGCGCTCGCTCTGGAAATGGCGGGCGGCATCGGGAAAGGTCTGGAAGCGCTGGAAGAGATCGCGAAGGGCCGTCTCGACGTGCCGTTCGAGCGTCTGGCGGTGGCGGCGGAGCAATTCGCCCTGGTCGGCCTCGACGCCGGCAAAGCGCAAACGGTCGCGCAGGCTGGCTGCCTGTCCCGTTCGTGCCTGTTCTGCCGGCATTTCCTGCACCAATCTGCTCCCAAACCATGATGCCCGGCCGCCTCGCGGCGACCGCTGAATTCTTTCATGGAGGAGGGCTGGCCGAGCCGTGCTCACGGAGCGGCGCCCTGCCGGCAAAGCGGCCTGCGGCACCACTCGACGATCCATGATCAAATTCGGTGAAACTCGAATACCGGCTCGGTTCCGGTACGGCGGTTCGGCGTCATGCCTGGGTGAGAAACGGCGAATTTCCCATTCCGACGTGTAGAGCCCATGTTTATGGTTAATTCCTTGCCTGAAGGTTAATGGTTCATAGTCCACTTCTGGCATCGCTAAAATTAACTCGACCCGACGTTGCACAAGCCACGGGCAAGCTCGCGCGCGTAGGACGGCCATGCACACTGACAATGTCGTCAGGAGGAACGGGCAATGATTGTTCTGGGACTGGGCGCCACCGCCATCGCTTCGGCAACGCTCGCGGCCATCTGTCTTCTCATCGGGATCGATGCTGGGCGCGCGCCGATGAGGGCACGGGTTTCTAGCGCATCGCGACGGAAGCCCCGTCACGCGCCCCCTTGCTTTCCCCCGCGCGCCTGCCACATTCTGGAAGGCGACGGAATGAGACCGTCAAAGGGAGCACATCATGGGCATTGAAAGCATTCTGGTATTCCTCATCGTCGGCGCGATCGCGGGCTGGCTTGCCGGCCTTATCGTCTCGGGCTTCGGTTTCGGGCTGATCGGCAACATCGTCGTCGGCATCGTCGGCGCGTTCATCGCCGGCTACCTCTTCCCCGCGCTGGGCATCAGCCTCGGCAGCGGCATCGTCGCCGCGATCATCCACTCCACGATCGGCGCGGTCATCCTGCTCGTGCTCATCAAGGTCATCAAGCGCGCCTGACAACGCAGCGGGCGCTGCCGCCTACCAGTTGAGGCCCCGCAGGGCGCGGATGCTGGAGGGCGGCAGCCTCGTGCTGCTCGAGGTGATGCCGTTTTCCTCGCAGACATAGACATTGCGCGGCATCCAGCGGGATTTCGTGCTGCGCGGCACCTCGATGGCCTGCCGGCAATTCATGCCGTTGCTGTTGCTATATTCCTCGGTAGCGTCGGACGGGACGACGCCGGGAAGGTCCTTGAAAGCCTGCGCGTGACCGGCGGCGGCGGGCAGCAGGACCGCGAGGAGGGCAAGGATCGCTGGTGTCTTCATCGTCTTTTCCGGCAGCGTGCCGGCCTTCCGCATTTCACAAAGAGGTACCGCAGGCGGGCAACATGCGCTATAGGCCAGCGGATATTCAGATAGCTTAGATGGGGTTTTTCATGGCAAGTGCAATCCGGTATCACGAAGGCGACATCCCCGCCGCCGACGCCGCCCGCTATACCGGCGCCATCGCCATCGACACCGAAACGCTCGGCCTCGTGCCGCGCCGCGACCGGCTCTGCGTCGTGCAGCTCTCGCCGGGCGACGGCACCGCCGACGTCATCCGCATCGCCGCCGGCCAGAAGGAGGCGCCGAACCTCACCGCCATGCTGGAAGATCCGGCCCGCCAGAAGATCTTCCACTACGGCCGCTTCGACATCGCCGTGCTGTTCCACACCTTCGGCGTCACCACCACGCCGGTCTTCTGCACCAAGATCGCCTCGCGCCTGACGCGGACCTATACCGACCGCCACGGTCTCAAGGACAATCTCAAGGAAATGCTCGAGGTCGACATTTCCAAGCAGCAGCAGTCCTCCGACTGGGCGGCCGAGACGCTCTCGCCCGCGCAGCTCGAATATGCCGCCTCGGACGTGCTGCATCTCCATGCGCTGCGCGACAAGCTCACCGCCCGCCTCTTGCGCGACGGCCGCGCCGAGCATGCGGATGCGTGCTTCGCCTTCCTGCCGACCCGCGCCAAGCTCGACCTGCTCGGCTGGGACGAGACCGACATCTTCGCCCATAGCTGAGCCCCCTCGTGGAGAGCGACAGGCCGCATCAGACCGGGCCGACGCTGGAGCCGCTGCGCCGGCTGATCCGCGGCCGGCTCGAAAGGCTTCCCCCCGGGCTTGCCGAATTCATCCTGTTCGGCCTCAAGCAGGCCTGGGCCTGCCTTTTCGCCGGGCTGATGCTCGGCCTCATCATCCTCACCAAGCTCGTCTGGCAGCCGGACTGGCCGATCCATCGCTACGACGCGCTGTTCGTGTCGGCGCTCGCGATCCAGGTCACCTTCCTGGCGCTGAAGATGGAGACCGTCGAGGAAGCCAAGGTCATCCTGATCTATCACCTCGTCGGCACAGCGATGGAGATCTTCAAGGTCCATATGGGGTCCTGGGCCTATCCGGAGGAGGCGATCATCCGCCTTGGCGGCGTGCCGCTCTTTTCCGGCTTCATGTATGCCTCGGTCGGCAGCTATATGGCCCGCGCCATCCGCATCTTCGACATGCGCTTCACGCGCTATCCGCCGTTCTGGGCGACGGCGCTGCTGGCGGCCGCGATCTACGCCAATTTCTACCTGCACCACTTCCTCGCCGATATCCGAATCGCCCTCTTCGCCGCGACGGTGCTGCTTTTCGGGCGCGTGCGCATCTATTACACGGTCGAGGAAAGGCCGCGCTGGATGCCGCTCGTGGTTGCCGCCTTCTTCACCAGCATCTTCCTCTGGATCGCCGAGAACATCGGCACGGCAACGGGCGTCTGGCTCTATCCGGGCCAGCAGACATGGCACATGGTGCCCTTCACCAAGCTCGGCTCGTGGTATCTGCTGCTCTATGTCAGTTTCGTGCTCGTGACGATCGTCTGCCGGCCGGAGCCGCCGGATGCCGCGCCGGCCCGGGCGGGACAGGCTTAACGTCCAGTTAACGGCCTCGACGGTATTCTCCGGGCAAGACCGGAGGTTGCCATGTTGACACCCCTGCAGAGCGCGCAGTCCACCGCCGCCGTCTCGGCCATGCAATCGATCGTCGAGACGATCGAGGATCGCCGCCGCGAGGAAGCGGAAAAGGCGAGCGGGCAGAAGAAGGACGAGATCCGCGCCCAGGCCGAGCTGCGCTCGGACGATACCGCACGCCAGGCCAATGCCCGCATCAACGAGCATTTCTTCGGCAGCAATGCCCGCGGCGGCGACACGCTCGCCAAGCTGATCTCCCGTTTCAGCGAGACGCTCGGCGTCAGCCAGCAGGACGGCGAGACCGCCCG
>Ga0153917_1000896_pt1 | contig 14947 bp, 10 predicted proteins | sample TSFL001MetaG_FD_104695 | JGI IMG/M metagenome (GOLD analysis project Ga0153917, IMG submission 104695) | Attine ant fungus gardens microbial communities from Florida, USA - TSFL001 MetaG | ecosystem: Host-associated > Fungi > Mycelium > Unclassified | place: USA: Florida, Paynes Creek Historic... | reverse complement strand
CCGCATCAGCCAGATGATTCGCCAGTCGGAAATCGATTTTGGCCTGATTCTCGATCCCGCCGGGCAGAGCGGACTGGAAGTGCTGGCGTTTGCCGAACTGGAGATGGGCGTGGTGATGGCCGCTGACCATCCGCTTAGCACGAGGCCGCTACTGTCGCTCAGTGAGCTCAGTCATGAGCGACATATTGTGCCTGGCGCCGCGCTGGTAGTCCACGAACGTGTCGATGCGCTGTACCGCAAGCAGGGCCTGGCGCCGGAAAACATTATCGCCTGTAACGACATCCGCCTGATTCGCAGCCTGATCGCGCAGGGCACCGGCATCAGCGTGCTGAGCCTGCTGGACGTAATGACCGAGGTGCAGGAGAACCAGCTCTGCTTTGTACCGCTCAGGCACAGCGTGATGCGACCGCTGACCCTCGCGCTGTGTACTGCGCCGTCGCGCCAGCTATCGCGGGCGGCGCAGATGGTGATTCAGCGCATGACTGAGGTGATAGAGGCGATGGCCAGTGTCAGGCCCGCAGGCGGGCCGTAATCACGTTCAGTGCCCGGTTTCGGCATGCGGTGCGCGGGTTTTGCTGGCACCGGCACCGCCCGATGGACGGGCGATAATAATACCGAGAATACCGCCGGCAATCAGCGCGATCGCCACAATCAGCAATCCTGAGTGATAACTTTGCGTCGCATCTTTCATTTTTCCCAGCAGCGGCGGTAAACCCAGTCCGACAAAGTTTGCCACCGTATTGATAAAGGCAATCGATGCCGCAGCGGCTACGCCAGCTAATTTTTCTGTGGTCACGGCCCAGAATATTGGCGTCAGGGCAAAGTTAAGCCCGACGGTCAAGACCAGCAAAATATAGGCGAGCAGCAGGCTGCCCGAATAAATCGCGCCGGTTAATGCCAGGCCCGATAAAATTAATGGCAAGCCCATATGCCAGGCGCGTTCACCGCTGCGATCGGAATGGCGTCCGTTTAAATACATAAATACGCAGGCCATCACAAAGGGCAGGGCGGATAACAGGCTGATAATAAAATTGCTCTGCTCTGCGGCCATGCTTTTAATAATCAACGGCATGAACAGCGTAATGCCGATGGAACCGAACGCCTGTAAAAACCACACCAGACTAAGCAATAACACCGTACGATCTTTTAATGCCTGCAGCCAGGAGTGGTTCTTATTCAGGGTAACACCCAGATTGTCCTGTTCGAGGCGCTGACGCAGCCAGTGTTTTTGCGGTGTAGTTAACCAGACAGCATCGTCGGGCTTATCGGGTAAGCGCCACAGCACCAGACAACCAAGCACCACTGCGGGAATGCCTTCCAGCGCGAAAAGCCAGCGCCAGCCTGCGATATCGGCAATGCCATGCATATTGAGAATGGCACCGGAAATGGGCAGACCAATAATCGACGCGCCCACCGATCCCATATAAAAGAAAGACATTGCCCGTGCGCGGTTACTTTTAGGGAACCAGCAGGAAATATAATAGATAATACCCGGCGCAAAACCGGCTTCGGCCATACCGAGTAAAAAACGCATCACATATAACTGATTGGCGCTATGAACCAGCGCCATGCCGGTACTGACAATACCCCAGGTAATCATAATGCGCGCTATCCAGCGCCGGGCGCCGACTTTGGTCATAATGACATTGCTGGGAATTTCAAACAGAATGTAGGAAATATAGAACATGCCGACACCGAGGCCGTACATGCTGGTGGTAAGCCCGAGATCGGCATTCATTTGCAGCGCAGCGATAGAGATATTGGTTTTATCGAGATTAGCGACAAAATAACAGATCACGATAAACGGGATGATGCGCTTATTTAATTGACTCAACGTAGAACCAGAAACATCGGAACTTATCATATCCACCTCGTCACGCAGCATTACGCCACTCCGCGCCAGCAGACGGGCGCAAGGGTAGCGATGTCATGAATGATCTGTTTCGCTTGCTAAGCAATAAATGAAGTGCAGCCGAAAAATAAAAATCATTTTATTTCGGCCACGCGGCAGCATTAACTATGCCGATAGTGATATTGCACATGAGCGATATAAATCGTCATGAGTTAGCAGTGTAGTACAATCTATTTTGATTGTACTACAATAGAGATCACAGATTGGACGATTGGCAGGCGTTAAACGATCGCGGCGTAATCACCGGTACCCTCCGGCCAGGGTGTGAGCAGGTCGAAGCCGGTATCCGTGACGGCGATAGTGTGCTCCCACTGCGCGGACAGGGAGCGATCTTTGGTCACCACCGTCCAGCCATCGGACAGCACGCTGGTGCCCGCTTTACCGGCGTTAATCATGGGCTCAATGGTAAAAATCATGCCAGCCTGCAGCGCCAGCCCCTGGCCCGGCGTGCCGTAATGCAGGATTTGTGGATCGCCGTGGTAGATCTCGCCAACGCCGTGACCGCAATACTCGCGGACCACGGAAAACCCGGCCTTTTCAGCGACCTGCTGAATAGCCGCACCGATATCGCCCAGCGTTGCACCGGGTTTCACCACCCGAATGCCTGCCACCATTGATTCATACGTCACGTCAACCAGGCGCTTAGCGCGTACCGAAGGCTGACCGACGAAATACATGCGGCTGGTGTCGCCGTACCAGCCGTCTTTGATGACCGCCACGTCGATATTGACGATGTCGCCGTCTTTGAGCTTTTTCTCGCCCGGAATCCCGTGGCACACCACGTGATTAACCGAGGTGCAAACGGTACGGGTGTAACCCTGATAGCCAATGTTAGCCGGAATGACCTTTAGCTCATTGACAATATAGTCATGACAGCGGCGATCCAGTTCATCGGTGGTAACGCCGGGTTTCACCCAGGGCGCGATCATCTCCAAAACTTTGGCGGCGGCGTGACCGGCGGCGCGCGCCCGTTCAATCTCTTCAGCGGTATGCAGTTTAATACTCATTGCGCGATTCCCTGCGGAATAAAGGAAGGTTGGTCAAGCAACTGCGCCAGTTCAGCGCCGCCATCACGTTCGACCCGCATCAGCAGACGCGTCAGTTCCTGATGGCTGAGCTGCGGATAAAGTTCGGCCAGCATGCCGATTTTCATCCAGTGCTCCGCCTGCGCGTTGATCGAACGACTGAGCGCCGTGCTGGCGATGCGCAGATTCTCATGCATTAAATCCGAAATTTTGACGATACCCATGGCTGGCCTTTATATGAAACGTATATGCTATGTATATAGCATATCCACAACGGCATGATTTGCAAGTTCAGATTTTCGCCTGTTCGTAAATTTGCGGAATTTGTCAGAAAATCAAATACATTGTTTAGACCACTACGTTCTCGTCTCCACGCGGACCGGGATACTTTTTGGTCATAGAAAGATTTTTATGACCGGGCAGCCGCTGCGATTCTCGTGAAGAGAAATGAGGTGATACGAAAACGGCACGGCTTTTGCTTGACTCACTTTTTGGCATCAAAGGGTGGGGGAGCAATGGATGACGCACTGAGTTGGTTACAGGCCTCAAGGCAAAGCGATATTGCCAGCCTGCAACGCCTTCGCCAGACCGGCAAACTCATTACCACCGTCAGCGAGCTGGTGCATCAGCTTCAGCGCGAGCGGGGGGCGAGCAATCTGTGGATATGTTCAGAAGGCAGGCTTTACGGCGAGCAGCGGCTCGCCAGTGAGCAGGATGTGACGCGCTGCCAACGGGATTTTTGCCAGGCCTTACCCAGGGTTGAAGCCCAGCCGGGATACAGCCGCTTCTGCAACCTGATCGCCGCCGCGCTGCAGGCCCTGGCCGGATTACCGGCGTTGCGCCAGCAGATTACGCAACAGCAGATCGCGCACGCGCAGGCCGTTGCGGCGTTCAGTACCATTATCCGTAGCTTACTGAACCTGGTTTTTGAGGCCGCCGACACCGCCAGCCATCCTGACATTACCCGCGCGCTCATTGCGCTGTTCAGCTTTATGCAGGGCAAAGAGCTGACGGGACAGGAACGCGCCCTGGGAGCGGCCGGCTTTGCTGCCGGACAATTCAGCGCGGAGCAGCGCAGCGCCATGGTGGCCTTAATTGAAGCACAGGAACAAAGCTTTTCGACCTTCCAGCAGTTTGCCGATGAGGCGGTTTTACACCACTGGCAGCCGCTGGCGCAGGCCAGTCGTGAAATTGAACGACTGCGACGCATTGCCTGTACCGACGGTCGGCGGGACGACAGTGGCGCGCTGCACTGGTTTTCGCTGCTGTCACAGCGCATCGACCAAATGAAATTGCTGGAGGATCGGCTGTCAGCCACGCTGATGTTGCGCTGCCGCGAGGCGATCGCACTGGCACAGCATCAGGCAGCTGAACCTCTGCATGTGGCGCAGTCGGGCTGCGATTTTACATTATATGTCTCCGGGGTGGACTGGCTGCCCACCGAGTCCGGTGCGCTGAACAGCGACGGGCTGGCACCCCAGCTGGGTCGTTCACTGCTGTCGTTGATCACGGAGCAGTCTCAGCGTTTACAGCATCAGGCCAATGAGCTGGCCACCCTGCGCGCCACGCTGGAAGAGCGCAAACTGCTCGACCAGGCCAAAACCTGGCTGATGCAGCAGCATGGGCTGAGTGAAGAGCACGCCTGGCAACGGCTGCGTAAAAGCGCGATGGATCAGAATAAACGGCTACCGGAAATCGCCCAGGCGATCGTCACGGTGGCAGCCACAATGAAGAGATAACTCTAAAGCGTTAGCTGCACAATGCTTGTGCGTGGTCTGCGTCACAAACGTGCAAAATCGGTTAAAAAACCAGCCCGGCGAAAGCCCTGATCGCCACGCGCAGGGCCGTTTCAAAGCTGGCATGCAGTTTGCTTTACCCTATTAAGTGTATGCATTTGCTTTGCCAACGGCGGTAAAGCGAGTGCTTTTGGATAAAGGCGTCCATCTCCCTGTTAAAGCAGTGGAGAGGACGCCTTTTTTTATTTCCTGAGGGTGGCAAAAAATGAGCAAATCGCCAGTTTCACTGTCTCGACGTCAACTGCTGTTATCCAGCGCCGCCGCTGGCGGGCTGTGGCTGTTGCCGGGATTGCGCAACGCCGTATGGGCGGCGGGTTCCGATGCGCCAGAAAAAGCCACCGTGCGGGTGGGATTTATTCCACTGACCGACTGTGCGCCGGTCGTCATGGCCTCGGTGAAAGGCTTCGACAAAAAATATGGTCTGACGCTACAGCCCAGTAAAGAAGCCAGTTGGGCAGCCGTCCGCGACAAACTGATCTCCGGTGAGCTCGATGCGGCACACGTCCTGTACAGCATGATCTATGGCCTGCAACTGGGCGTTGCCGGCCCTCAGCATGCGATGGCGAACCTGATGACGCTCAATAACAATGGCCAGGCAATCTCCCTGTCGAACCAGCTTAAAGCGCAAAAGGTCACCGATGCCGCCAGCCTGAAAAAGACCATCGACAGCAAGGCCAAAGGCAGTCTCACCTTTGCGCATACCTTTCCGACCAGTACCCACGCGATGTGGCTCTACTACTGGCTGGCGAATGCCGGTATCAATCCATTTGATGACGTGCGCACTGTCGTCGTGCCGCCGCCGCAGATGGTGATGAATATGAAGATTGGCAATATGAGCGGCTTCTGTGTGGGCGAGCCGTGGAATCAGCGCGCCATCAGTGATGATATTGGTTTTACCGTCGCTACCAGTCAGCAGATTTGGCCCGATCACCCCGAAAAAATTCTTGGCACCCGCGCCGCGTGGGTGAAAGAAAACCCCAATACGGCGCGCGCGCTGACGGCGGCTGTCCTGGAGGCGGCACGCTGGATCGATGCCTCCGATGATAACCGCCGCGAAACGGCGCAGGTGCTGGCCGGACGCGCCTGGATCAACACCAAACCTGAGATTCTGCAGGGTCGCATGCTCGGCCAGTACGAAAACGGGCTGGGACACAAATGGCAAGACCCGCATGCGATGCGCTTCTTCCATGACGGCAGCGTCAGTTTCCCGTATCTGTCCGATGGCATGTGGTTCCTCACCCAGCTTAAGCGCTGGGGAATGCTGACCGAGGATCCGGACTATCTGGGCGTCGCAAAGCAGATCAACCGAATTGATATCTACAAACAGGCAGCGAGCGCCGTCGGCAACATCACGTTGCCCGGCAGTGAGATGCGCAGCAGCACCCTGATCGACGGCAAGGTGTGGGATGGCACGAATCCTGCCGTTTACGCCGCCAGCTTTGCCATTAACCACAAAGAGAGGTCGTGATGAAAAGCCAGACTCGCTCCCTGACGCAGCCTGAGACGCTGCCCACCCGGGCCACGGTGGTGCCCCTTCAGGTCACGCCAAAAAAGATGCGCTCGCCTGCGCGCCTGCGTCCGTTTTTGCAGCGTGCCATTCCCGCGCTGTGCGGTGTGATGCTTCTGCTTCTGATCTGGCAGATCGCGGCCCTTTCCAGCAAAGGCTTTCCCGGCCCGTACGCCACCTGGGAAGCGGCGAAAATCCTGTTCGCCGATCCGTTCTATAACAACGGCCCTAACGATCAGGGCATCGGCTGGAATGTGCTGGCCTCGCTGCAGCGCGTCGCTATCGGCTTTGGCCTGGCCGCGCTGGTGGGGATTCCCGCAGGCTTTCTGCTGGGGCGTTTTGCCTTTGTGGCACGCATGTTCAATCCGGTTATCGCGCTACTGCGTCCGGTCAGCCCGCTGGCCTGGCTGCCTATCGGCCTGCTGCTGTTCCAGCGCGCCGAACCGGCCTCCAGCTGGACCATTTTTATCTGTTCTATCTGGCCGATGATTATTAATACCGCCGAAGGTGTACAGCGCATTCCACAGGATTACCTCAATGTGGCGCGCGTGCTGCAACTGTCGGAATGGACCATCCTGCGCCGCATCCTGTTTCCCGCCGTTCTGCCTGCGGTGCTGACCGGGGTCCGCCTGTCGATTGGTATCGCCTGGCTGGTGATCGTGGCTGCCGAAATGCTGACGGGAGGCCTGGGGATCGGCTTCTGGATCTGGAACGAGTGGAACAACCTCAATGTTGAAAACATCCTGATTGCCATTTTGCTGATTGGCGTCGTCGGCCTGCTACTGGAGCAGGGACTGATGCTGCTGGCGCGTCGCTTTAGCTGGGATAAATAAGGGGAACACTATGCAACCTATCATTCGTGTACAGCAGGTCAGCCAGCGTTTTACCACTTCCGGCGGCGATTTTCTGGCGCTCGATAATGTCAGCTTTGATATTCATCAGGGGGAAACCCTGAGCCTGATCGGCCACTCCGGCTGTGGTAAATCCACGCTGCTCAACCTGATCGCCGGTTTAACCCGACCTACCAGCGGCGTCCTGTTATGCGATAACCGCGAAGTCACCGGCCCCGGCCCTGAGCGCGCCGTTGTGTTTCAAAACCACTCGCTGTTGCCCTGGCTGACGGCGTTTCAGAACGTTGAGCTGGCGGTAGAGCAGGTGTTTAAAGGCAAGATGAACAAGGCGGAAATGCGTGACTGGATCGAGCACAACCTGAACCAGGTGCAAATGAGTCATGCCATGCATAAACGCCCCGGCGAGATCTCCGGCGGCATGAAGCAGCGTGTCGGTATCGCCCGCGCGCTGGCAATGAAACCTCGCGTGCTGCTGCTCGACGAACCCTTCGGTGCGCTGGATGCCTTAACGCGCGCGCATCTGCAGGACAGCGTCATGCGCATCCAGCAGGCGCTGAACACCACCATCGTCCTGATTACCCATGATGTGGATGAAGCCGTGTTGCTGTCCGATCGGGTACTGATGATGACCAACGGTCCGGCGGCGCAGGTGGGCGATATCCTGACGATCGACCTGGTCCGGCCGCGTTCACGCGTGGCGCTGGCGGATGACGTGCGTTATCACCAGCTGCGCCAGAAAGTGCTGCATTTTCTCTACGAAAAACAGACTTCGGCGGCATAAGGACGACACCATGAGACAACGGCTGCTGGTTGCGGGTAACGGGATGGCGGGCATGCACATGGTAGAAACTCTGTTGCAGCTGGCGCCGATGCGTTACGACATCACTGTGATTGGCCGTGAGCCGCACGGCAACTATAACCGTGTGCTGTTGTCGCCGCTGCTGGCCGGAGAAACCACCGTTGAGCAAACGCTGATCCACGACCCTGACTGGTATCACCGTCACGGCATAACATTGCGGGTGGGAGAGACGGTGGAACAGGTGAATATTGCTGAGCGGACCTTACGCACCGACCAGCGCCTGCTGCACTGGGACCGCCTGGTACTGGCGACCGGATCGCAGCCCTGCAGGCCGTCTGTTCCAGGCAGCGACCTGCCGCATGTCAGCACGTTTCGCACGCTGCAGGATGTGAACACTTTGCTGGCCGGGCACGGTCCGGTAGTGGTGGTCGGTGGGGGCTATCTGGGTATTGAAGCCGCCGCCGGACTTCAGGCGCAGGGACGTCAGGTCACGCTGATTCATCGTCAGTCACGTTTGCTGGACAGACAGCTGGATATCAGGGCAGGGGAATTACTGCTGGCTCAGCTCCGGGCGCGCGGCATTCGCTGTGAACTGAATGCCAGCCTTGCGGCGATCCGCACGGATAGCGTGATCCTCCACGATGGCCGTGTGCTGGCGGCGCAGCAGGTGGTGATGGCCATTGGTGTCCAGCCGGCGATCGCCCTGGCGCAGGCCGCCGGTATTCCCTGTCAGCGCGGCATTCTGGTGGATCGCCAGTTGCGCACTGCGCACGCCGGAATTTATGCCGTAGGCGAATGTTGTGAAATCAGCGGCGAGACCTTCGGTCTGGTCGCGCCCTGTCTGGCCCAGGCAAAGATTCTGGCGGCGCAACTGGCCGATCGGCCTCAGGGAGGTTTCTACAGTGCGGCCACGGGCACCCGTCTCAAAGTCAGCGGCATTTCCCTGTTTAGCGCTGGTGACGTTCGCGAAGCCCCGTCTGTCACCAGTTTTGACCCGATCGCCGGGCACTATCGCCGCCTGTTCCTCAAAGACGGCCGACTGAACGGCGTGCTGCTGTATGGCGACTGCCAGCAAAGTGGCGCGCTGCTGAACCAACTCCATAATGCCGGACCGGTTTCTGTGAATACGCTGTTCGGCCTTGATGAACCTGAAACGCAGCCGCTGGCTGCAGGAAACCCTGTGATGAGCCAAACGAAACCTGTATTAGCCGTGGTGGGTCACGGCATGGTCAGCCACCATTTTCTGGAGCAGCTGGTCGCCCGTAACCTGCATCAGCATTATCACATTGTGGTCTACGGCGAAGAGCGCTATCAGGCTTACGATCGGGTTCACCTTTCTGAGTATTTCACCGGTAAAACGGCAACAGAGTTGTCGCTGGTGAGCGAGGATTTTTTTGCCCGGAACGCAATTGAACTGCGCAGCGGTTGCCGGGTAGAGGCGATCGATCGCCAGCAGCGCAGCCTGCGTGACAGCGCGGGACGTGAGCTGGCCTGGGATAAGCTGGTGTTGGCCACCGGCTCCCGCGCCTTTGTACCACCGGTACCCGGCCATGACGCCGGGCGCTGCTTTGTCTACCGCACGCTGGACGATCTGGATGCCATCGCAGCTTGTGCCCGCCAGAGTCAGCGCGGCGTGGTGATCGGCGGCGGGCTGCTGGGGCTGGAAGCCGCCAATGCGCTGAAGCAGCTGGGGCTGGAGACGCACGTGGTTGAGTTTGCGCCGCGCCTGATGGCCGTGCAACTGGATGACGGCGGGGCGCTGATGCTGCGGCAAAAGATCGACTCGCTGGGCGTGACGGTGCATACCTCGAAGCAGACCGAACAGATTGCCACCCAGCCTGACGGCAGTCTGGTGCTGCACTTTGCCGATGGCGGCGAGCTGGCCACCGATCTGGTGCTGTTCTCTGCCGGTATCCGCCCGCGTGATGAGCTGGCCCGGAGCGCCGACATCAGCGTGGGGCCGCGCGGCGGCATTACCATCAATGATCAATGCCAGACGAGTGACAGCGACATTTATGCTATCGGCGAATGCGCGTTGTGGAACGGGCAGATTTTTGGCCTGGTAGCGCCTGGCTACCAGATGGCGCGTGTGCTGGCCGGGCATCTGGCGGCCGAACCGGCGCAGTTCACCGGTGCCGACATGAGCACTAAACTGAAGCTGCTGGGCGTAGAAGTCGCCTCCTTTGGCGATGCGCACGGCAAAACGCCGGGCAGCCTGAGCTACCACTGGGCCAACGGGCCAAAAGGCATTTACAAGAAGATCGTGGTTAGCGCCGACAATGCACGACTGCTGGGCGGCGTGCTGGTGGGAGACAGCAGCGACTATGCCACGCTCCTGCAAATGATGTTAAACGCCATGCCGCTGCCGACGGCAGCGGAAGCGCTGATTTTGCCTGCGTTGAATGGCGCGCCGGCCAAAGGGTTGGGCGTCGCTGCGCTGCCGGACAGTGCCCAGGTGTGTTCCTGCCATAACGTCAGTAAAGGCGATATCTGCCATGCGGTGCAGAGTGGCTGTGGCGATATGGCCAGTATAAAAAGCTGCACTAAAGCCGCAACAGGCTGTGGCGGCTGCGCCGCGCTGGTAAAACAGGTGATGGAGCTTCAGCTGGAAAACCTGGGCGTCGCTGTTAAAAAAGACATCTGTGAGCACTTCGCCTATTCCCGTCAGGAGCTGTATCACCTGATCCGTATTAATGGCATCAAAACCTTTGACGATCTGCTGGCCAGCCACGGACGGGGTTGTGGTTGCGAGGTATGCAAACCGCTGGTGGGGTCGCTACTGGCCTCGTGCTGGAACGATTACCTGCTGAAAACGGCACATTTACCGTTACAGGACACGAATGACCGTTACTTTGCCAATATCCAGAAAGATGGCACCTATTCGGTCGTACCGCGCGTGCCGGGGGGCGAGATCACGCCACAGGGCCTGATTGCCATCGGCGAAGTGGCCGTGCGTTACGATCTCTATACCAAAATTACCGGCGGCCAGCGTATCGATCTGTTTGGTGCGCGGCTGGACCAGCTGCCTGCTATCTGGGAAACCCTGCTGGAAGCCGGTTTTGAAACCGGTCATGCCTACGGAAAATCCCTGCGTACGGTGAAATCCTGCGTCGGCTCGACCTGGTGCCGTTATGGCGTGCAGGATTCTACCGCCTTCGCCATCGCGCTGGAGAACCGGTATAAGGGTCTGCGCGCACCGCATAAGATCAAGATGGCGGTGTCCGGCTGCACCCGCGAATGTGCGGAAGCACAAAGTAAAGATATCGGGGTCATCGCCACGGAAAACGGCTGGAACCTGTACGTCTGCGGCAATGGCGGCATGAAGCCGCGCCATGCGGAACTGTTTGCCAGCGATCTGGACGATGACACGCTAATCCAGTACGTCGACCGGATTCTGATGTTCTACGTGCGCACGGCGGATCGCCTGCAGCGTACCAGCGTCTGGATGGATAACATGGAGGGCGGGCTGGACTACCTGCGTGAGGTGGTGATTCATGACAGCCTGGGGATCGCCGCCACGCTGGAACAGGAAATGCAACAGGTGGTGGACACCTGGCAATGCGAATGGCAGACCACGCTGGCCGATCCCTCGCGACGTGCGCTGTTTACCGCCACAGTGAACAGCGATCAGCCGGATGAAACGCTGCACTATGCACGCGTGCGCGGACAGCGCCAGCCACACAAGGCTAGTGGTATTCCCCTGATGCATCTGCCCGCCGAACCCTGGAGCGAAATCTGCCCACTGGAGGCCATTCCGCCAGAGGCCGGCATCGGAGCCCGTCTTGGCAGCGTCCGTATTGCCTTATTCCGCATGGGTGATGACTGTTATGCGCTGGAGGATCGTGAGCCGGGCAGCGAAGCCAGCGTACTGTCACGCGGTATCCTTGGTGATGTTGCGGGGGAGCCGGTGGTGATCTCGCCGCTTTACAAACAGCGTGTACGCCTGCGTGACGGACAGAGCCTTGATAATCCCCAGCATCAGCTGCGTTGCTGGCCGGTTAAACTGGAGGACGGCCAGGTCTGGGTCGCAAACCGTCCGCTTAACCTGATGGCGCAGGCATCATGAAAACTACCTGCGCTTATTGCGGGGTGGGCTGCGGCGTCGAGGTCACGCAGCCGCAGAGCGCGTCGCCTCAGGTCAGTGGCGATACCCGTCATCCGGCGAATGCCGGGCGGCTATGCGTAAAGGGCGCGGCACTGGGCGAAACCCTGACACAGGCCGGACGGTTGCTGCATCCTCAGCTTCATCACCAGCGGGTCAGCATGGAGACGGCACTGGATGCCGCGGCTGATGGTTTGCGCAGGATTATCGATGCGCATGGCCCGGAGGCGGTGGCTTTCTACGGTTCCGGCCAGTTGCTCACGGAAGATTACTATGTGGCGAACAAGCTGATGAAAGGCTTTCTCGGCGTCGCCAACATCGATACCAATTCACGCCTGTGTATGGCCTCCGCGGTGACAGGCTATAAACGGGCATTTGGGGCGGATGCCGTACCGTGCTGTTACGAGGATCTGGATGAGGCCGAGGTAGTCATTCTTGTCGGCTCGAACGCCGCCTGGGCCCATCCGGTGCTGTTTCAGCGCCTGAAACAGGCAAAAGTGCAGCGCCCTGAGATGCAGGTTGTGGTTATCGATCCGCGCCGCACGGCCAGTTGTGAATTCGCCGATCTGCATTTACCGCTCCGGCCGGGCAGCGATCCGGCCCTGTTCTCGGGCCTGCTGCACTGGCTGGAACAGCATGACGGCATTGACGTCACGATGCTGCCGCATCTGGACGGTGTAGACACAACCTTACGGGCCGCGCGGCAGTGGGATGGTGCGGCGGTGGCAGCCCATTGTGATATCAGCCATGAAGTGATCGCCGCGTTCTACGGGTTGTTTACCCGGCATGAGCGCGTACTGACCTTATGGTGCATGGGCATTAACCAGTCACAAAGCGGCAGTGACAACAACAATGCTATTCTCAATGCGCACCTGCTGAGCGGCAAGATTGGCCGACCCGGCTGCGGCCCGTTTTCGCTGACCGGACAGCCGAATGCGATGGGCGGGCGGGAAGTAGGGGGGCTGGCCAACCAACTGGCGGCGCATATGAGTTTCACCGCAGAAGATTGCGACCGTTTACAGCGTTTCTGGCGCAGTCCGCGTATGGCGCGTGAGCCCGGCCTGACGGCGGTTGATCTGTTTGACGCCATTGACCGTGGAGCAATCAAAGCTGTGTGGATTATGGGCACCAATCCGGCGGTTTCGATGCCAGAAGGCAATCGCATTGCCCGGGCGCTGGCTGCCTGTCCGCTGGTAATTGTGTCAGACGTGCTGGCGCAAACGGATACCACCGCCTTTGCGCATATTTTGCTACCCGCGCAGGGCTGGGGGGAAAAGAACGGCACCGTGACCAATTCTGAACGCCGGATTTCCCGTCAGCGCGCGTTTATGCCTCCGGCCGGAGAAGCTAAACCGGACTGGTGGTTACTCGCGCAGGTCGCCCAGCGTCTGGGCTTTCATGAAGGCTTTACCTGGACGCATCCGGCAGCCATCTTCCGCGAGCATGCGGCGTTGTCGGGGTTTGAGAACAACGGCCAGCGCGCCTTTGATATCAGCGGTCTGGCCGGTATGAGCGACGCACAGTGGGATGCGATGAAGCCGGTACAGTGGCCAATCAACGCTCGTTATCCCGAGGGCTGCGCCCGGCTGTTTAGCGACCGGCACTTTTACCATCCTGATGGTAAAGCCCGCCTGTTGCCACCGGCCACGCCGCAGCCAGTGGTGTGCGAAACGGCTTACCCGTTATTAATGAACAGCGGACGGATCCGCGATCAGTGGCACACCATGACGCGTACCGGCCTGGTTCCCCGGCTCATGCAGCATTGTGATGAGCCATTTGCAGCCCTGCATCCGCAGGACGCACAACGCTATGGCCTGTGCGCGGGCGCACTGGCACGGGTGCAGTCCGACGCGGGCTGGGTGACGGTGCGTGTGACGCTGGACAGCGGTCTGCGGCGCGGTGAGATCTTTGTCCCTATGCACTGGAACCGACAGTTCAGCCTGCAGGGCACGGTTGGCGGACTGGTGGCTTCAACCCGCTGTCCGGTCTCGGCACAGCCTGCATTTAAACAAACCGCTGTGCGTATCCACCCGCTCAACGCCAGCTGGCAGGGCTGGCTCTGGCAGCGCGATGCAAGCCCGCCTGATGCGCTGCGCTACTGGGCGCGAACGCCCTATGAGGGCGTGCAACGCTTTAGCCTGGCCGGAGACGGTTCGCCAGAAAAATGGCTCATGGCAACGATCCCGCTGGCCGGGCTGCAACTGCAAACCGCCCATGCGGCGGAACCGCATTACCGCCTGCTGGCCAGGCGCAACGGTGAGCTGCGCCTGGTCTTTTATGCAGGCGCGTCTTTACCCGAGATCAATCATGAGTGGGTTGCGCAGGCTTTTCGCCAGGCACCGGTGAATGCGGCGGAACGGCATGCTCTGCTGGCGGGACAATCGGCACAACGTGCCGTGGCTGGCCGGACGATCTGTAGCTGCTTTGGCGTCGGGGAAAACACGATCTTACAGGCGATTAAACAGGGCTGTCACAGCACCCAGGCACTGGGTAACGCACTCAACTGTGGTACCAACTGCGGCTCCTGCCTGCCTGAGCTAAAACACCTTCTGCTTTCCGTTGCTGTACCGGAGGAAGAATGATGATCGCGATTAACGCTTTAGACAAACTGCTGGCGCCGGACAACGCGTCCAGCCCAGGCAGAGTCTGGCTGGTAGGGTCGGGCCGGGGGATGTGGAGCTACTGACAGTCAAGGCGCTGCGCCTGCTGCAACGTGCGGATGTCGTGGTCTATGATCGCCTGGTCAGTGAAGCGGTGATGGCGGAAGTCGCCAGCAGCGCACTCTGTATCGACGTGGGTAAACAGCCGGGTCATCACGGCCTGAAGCAGGCTCAGATTAATCAACTGCTGGTGGACCTGGCTGCCAGCGGGCGCAATGTCGTGCGTTTAAAAGGCGGCGATCCCTTTATCTTTGGCCGTGGCGGTGAAGAGATGGTCAGCCTGCAGCAGGCGAAT
>Ga0153917_1000895_pt1 | contig 14973 bp, 17 predicted proteins | sample TSFL001MetaG_FD_104695 | JGI IMG/M metagenome (GOLD analysis project Ga0153917, IMG submission 104695) | Attine ant fungus gardens microbial communities from Florida, USA - TSFL001 MetaG | ecosystem: Host-associated > Fungi > Mycelium > Unclassified | place: USA: Florida, Paynes Creek Historic... | reverse complement strand
GTAAGAACGGCGGGCCGGTGAGTGCTGGTGGAATGTACCAGGTCGGCGAAGGTGGCATGCCGGAAATTTACCAGGCCAGTACCGGTAAGCAGTACATGATACCGGGCGACAACGGCAAGGTGATCAGCAATAGGGAAATGACTTCCGGAGGCGGGGTGAGCGTCATTATCAACGTTCAGAATATGACTGGAGCCACATTTGATGCTCAGGCTACGAGTAGTGGAGATGGTACAATAACCGTGGATGCCATCATTGCTGATCTAAATAATGGTGGTCCAATTTCTCAGGGCATAACAAGTAATTTCAATGCCAAAAGAACACCACGTGGTCAAAATTGAGAGGGAACATGGATAGTATTTTGCCTGGCGAATCAAAAAGCATGCCACTTGAAAGCGGGAAGGTTGTCAAATACTCAGCCAACCGAGCTGTTAATTTTGAGTTTTTGCTAACAGATGGCACTTACATTACCGGTGTTATTCCTGCTGGTGAGACACTTGAGTTTAAGAGTAACGGCTCTATTCAAGAATTTAACATTAAAATTTTTGAAGCTCCGAGACGACCAACTGCCATAGATTAAACCCGCTCCGGCGGGTTTTTTAATGCCTGGAGTTTAGATGCCAATTATCGACTATCCCGACTGGCTGCCCCTGGCGCAGAAGGCCAGCAAAAACATGACGCTCGATACCGGGTTCCAGACCGATCAGCCAGCGGTCGGCCCGGCTATCTTCCAGAACCTTACTGACGACCTGAAAGTGACCTGGTCACTGACATGGATCTTCACGCTGGACCAGGAGCGCGCGTTCCAGCAATGGCTGCGCAGCCCGAACTATCTCAACCGGGGCCTGAACTGGTTTCGGATGAATATCAACTTGGGCGGCAGCGGCCTGCAGCTGCAGCAGCTTCACTTCACGCAGATGCCGGTGCAAACCAGCATCGACGGAGGGGTGGTGACCTGGACGGGGACAGTTATCGCGAACCACCTCTATAACGCCGACGACGAGTTTGACGACATCATCGTTGAACTGCCGCCGCCGTGGGATTCGTGGCTGGATATCGTGGTTACAGGTTATCCGGACGGTCGCGACCCTGAAAGTATTCCGAGGGTTCCCTGATGCCTTCATATCGTGAATATAATCAGAAGCGCCCGATTAGCGGCAGTTACAACACCATCACGTTCTATCACCCCTCCTTTGGTTACGTCCGCCTCGTCGACAAGCAGTTCTTCCCGAAGACGCTTGGCGGCCAGACGTACACGCCCGCGCGGTTTGAAATCGAAGAGAGCCAGCAGAGCGGAACTCCGGTAATCGACGCAACGGTGAAACTTGGTCGATTATCTTCAGATATCAAAACGCTGATGAAGAAGTGGAGTGGTGTTTCCAGGCTGTCGCCTATCACGGCAACTCGTCAGGTTTTCGATAGAGTTGATACTTCTACGCCAATGAAGAATTGGACATTATTTGTAAAAACTGTCGATGTTGTTTCAGATAACGCATCAGTAACTTTATCAATGACAAACCCGCTAAATAACAACATTGGCCAACCATATGATCCAGTCGAATACACGGGACTTCAGTACCTCTGATTTTATCAGCAGTATGATCGGCGTGCCGTGGTCTAACCGCGCCTGCTCATTCGAAAAGACTGATTGCTGGGGGCTGGTTGTGCTGTATTACCGACATGTGCTCGGAATTGAGCTGCACCAGACGCCGGGTTACGAAGCCGGTGAGGACTTCTTCACCTGCTATCAGAGTGACGTCGTTTTCTGGCGCCAGGTCGATAAGCCTGTTGAGAGCGGCATATTTGTCGGGTACCGCGGCGCGCAACCGGCACACGTTGGCCTGGTACTGAACAGGCAGGCATTACACTCGCGGGGCGAGAACGGAAGCGTGCGCATGGACTCGTTGCTGGTCATTCATCGGGCATTCACCAAAGTGGAGTTTTTCGAATATGGCGCTGGTTGAGATATCGAACTTTCCAGGAACGCCTAAGCTGCGTTACAGGGTGCCAAACGGCACCCTTTTTTATGACTGGCTGGCGGCCAATGACGCTACCTTTCACCGCGATCTACTGATCGTCCGCAACGGCGTAAAGCTGGGCGACGATGACGAACTGGCGTTTGAACTGAGCGAGCTGGACCACGTTCAGATTTTCGACCAGCCTAAGGGCATTGTCGGCGACATCCTCAGCCCGATCTTCAAAGTGGTTGGTCAGGTATTTTCGTTCCTGGCACCGAAGCCGGCCATCGCAAACACCGGTGGAAATTCTGTCGACTCGCCGAACAATAGCCTGACCGGTCAGACAAACACCGCCCGCGTTTACAAGGCCAAGCCGGACATTTACGGCCAGGTTCGTTCATTTCCTGACCTGATCCAGGAATCGGTTTTCGAATACGTTCACCAGACGTCTACGGATGGCGGCCTGAAGTACGTTACTGAGTGGATGTGTATCGGGATCGGTAAATACGATTACGAGTCCGTGCGCTACTCAGAATCGAGCCTGGGCTCACTGGCAGGCGCTGAATTCCAATTCTATCCGCCTGGTGTGGTTATCCCCCAGATCGTCGAGGGATATGGCTTTGATGACGTTGACGGACAGGAGGTTCCCGGGCAGAACGAGGCCAGCGATTTTCCGGTAGAGAGCGCCACTGCAACAACTGTGGTCAGCGGCACGTATTCAGGCGGCCAGATTGCGATGAAAATCAAAAAGCAGGCCGAGTTCGATTACTTTATGGGGCTGGTTCTGCCGCATGCGGTGACCTTCACCATCAACGTGACGTACAGCACTGCGTCAGGCAACGTTACTACCGATGCGACATTCTCCGGAACGCTGATCTCCGCAGTTGAAACTAACGACGGCGCCGTGGTTAACCCGGTGCGCTGGTACACGTTTACGATGAACCAGCTGGAGGGGCCGCAGGACATCCCGGCGAACGCCACGATCAACACCACGAAATTCATTCTCAACGATAACGAGGCGCTGGTGGTCGGCCCGTTCTTCTCCCCGGTCGAGTCGACGCAGCTGTGGCTGCACACGCAATCCAGCCTGGGCGGGAAGAAAGAGACGAACTGGAAAGTTGTCATCTGGAAAATTGATGACGACTACAACCAGGTTCCGGGCACGCAGCAGACCTTCACGTACAGGCAGACGACGCCGCACCAGTCGACCAGTGAGGTTTTCTACCGCACCGACAAAATCACGCCGACCGGCGGCTTCGGGAAGTACGCGGTCAGCTTCCAGCGCACGGATAACTCTGGCGACGCGTCACTGCTCAAGGTCGAAGAGATCCACAGCATCAACATCCGTACGAACGTCGTTCACCCGACAGACACGCTGGTGCGGGTAAAGGTGAGGGCGACAGAGAACGCCCTGGGCAGCCGTGAGCGGAAATACAACGCACTGGTGACCCGCAACACCATCACGTACAACCTGGACACGCAGACGGTGGATTACACGCTGCGGCCGTCTCGCTCGTTCGCTGATGCGGTGGCGCATACATGGCTCATCATGGGTGAGCAACCGGTAAGCAGCATCGACCTCTACGGGCTGTATTCGATTGCCGAAAGCCTGCCTGACGAGCGTCTGGGTTACTTCGACTACACGTTTGACGATGAGAATGACTCTCTCGGTGACCGCGTGCAGGCGATCTGCAATGCGGCTTCAGTGGTGGCGTACTGGGATGACGGCGTGCTGACGTTCACCCGGGATCAGAAAGTTGATTACCCGGCGGCAGTTTTCAACCGGGCCAACATGAAGACTGACGAATACAAAATGACGTACGAGGCCACACTTCCAGGCGGTTATGACGGCGTGCAGGTGTCCTACGTTCACCCGACCACGAACAACAAGACGTACATCAACTACCGCGTGCTGAACGGCGCTATCGTCGAGCAGGAGGCGGAGAACCCGAACAAGCTTGAGATTGTCGGCTTTCGTAACGAGTACCAGGCGCGTGAGCGCGCGCTGCGAGAAACTAAACGCCTGATCTACTCCAGGGTGAAGATGAACGCCAAGGTGTTCGAAGACGGAATTATCCAGGTAGGCAGCGTCATTCAGATGCCGGATATCTACGACAGTAATCAGCAGCAAGGTTACATCAGCGGCCGCGCCGGGAATAACTTCGATACCAGCGAGCCGATCACGTTTACCGGTTCAATGTATGTGCTGGTGACCGACAATCTGGGCAACCCGACACTGCGCTATTCAGCCACCGCCCGTAGCGACACGAAGTACGGATTCACCGCGGCTATCCCCAACATTCAGCTCAACATATGGAATGGAGATACGGTGCAGCTCCCGTCGCGCTATCTCATCGCGACAGTGGAGGAGCTGGACAGTCAGCTATGGACGGTTAACAGCATCAAACCGAACACCGATAACACGGTATCTCTGACCGTCGCGGAATACAGCGACGCTATCTACCAATAAGAACCGTCCCCGACCAACCGACCCGGCCATCGTGCCGGGTTTTTTAATGGAATCAATATGGCTACGCAACCAACTCAAGATGCAGTACCGAGTGAATCGCCTCGCGACCTGAAGTTCAACGCAGGGAAAATTGACGAGTTTGTTACCTCTCAAGGCTGGACCTATACCGATCGCTTTGGCGTGAAGCATTACACCATTGAAGGCATTAACTATTTGTCACAGCAGGCCATGGCCGCCTATGGCTACGTGATTCTTACCGGAAAGACTTTCACCACCGGCGCGACAATCAACAACCCGAATGAGGTGCTTCTGAACACCGCCGACGGCGAATATTACAAATGGACTGGTTCGTTTGCATCCGGCCCGAAAGTTGTTCCTGCCAACTCAACGCCGGCCAGCACTGGTGGTATTGCGCCTGGTGCATGGCTTGGCGTTGGTGATTCTTCGTTGCGTGCTGCGCTCGCTGCACTAAGCGGCGCTGGGCTTATTGGTTTTGATTATAATGTTGCTTATGCCGCAGGTACGGTTGGTTCAAATCTCAAAAATGTAATTGCCAAAGGAATCTCTGTTGCTGATTTGCCAGCGGCCAGCGATTCAATAATGGGGCACGCTTATAACGTTAATGGGCAAACACTGTGGGCAGATACTGACGCGTTTGGATTAAAGTATAACAAAATTGGCATGCTTATGCGGCATCTGGCCATGCTTGGACAGGGCGGAACGCGTGAATATGCGCGATGGGCTGACCAGATTATTTACGAAGATAATTTTACAAATTTATCAGGGTGGACAGGGTTTACATCTACGGCAATGCAGGTTTCCGCTAACAAAGTATATGGTAATGGTCAAGGCGGTAACTCAGGGATGTCACATTCGCTAAACGCAGGTACTACAGGTAAGTTCAGAATGCGCTGTTTAGTAAATTATGTGAGTACAGGGGCATCATATAGCGGTGGGGTGTTTGTAGGTATTAATAGTGGCGCAGTTGGTGCTTACCCAGCAACTGGGTTGGCAGATGCCTTTGGTATATATTTTACCTATAATGGCATTCAGCAAATGCTAAACGGTACAGCATCAAATTTAACCAATACAACTCCTGCTGCGCCAGGGCTCTATGAAGTTACACTTATCGCAGACGATAAATATATATCTGTTGCGGTACATAATACCAATGAAGCTTTTGGGTACGAGTATGTTGCACGACAGCTTCGAACCTCAAAATCATGCAACAACATCGTGTTATTTAACTCTGACGCGAGACAGTTAACTGGTCACAGCATTCAATCTCTTTGCTTGGGTGTCGGCTCAAATGCAACTGTAAAGAGCAGTTATGAGGGGAACTACCCCTCTATCGTGTGGACCGGTGATGGTACAAATGATTTTCGTATCGTAACACCAGTTGGGTATGATAGCCGCAAACCTAGGCCGGCAGTCATGCTATTCCACGGCAATGGGACGAACGAAAGATCGTGGGCTACTAACTCCAATTACGATAAAATTAGCAAGGCATTTGTTTCTGATGGTTTTATTGTGATAAGTGCTGCAGTGAGTGGTAGTTATTCGACTTGGGGCAATGCCTCTGCTCAGGCGTGCTATTACTCTGCTTATAGAAATTTATTGCAGAACTACAATATTAGTGCATTTAGTGTTTTTGCAAACTCAATGGGCGGGATTGAATTCTTTAACACCCTTGCGAGTGAAAATATTGGAGTGCCTTGTTGTTTTGTAGGCACATCACCTACTGCCAACTTATTGTCTTGTTATAATAGCTCCACTTTAACTTCATCTATTAAAATGGCGTATGATATAGCCAGTGACGGAAGTGACTACACAACTAAAACCGCAGGTTTTGACCCTATCCTTAAAAGATCTGACGAGTTTCTCGGTGTTCCCCAGTTATGGCTCACTGCAAGTGATGACACCATAGTCCTGCCGATAGAAAACCGTGACGTTATGATGAAGTTATCCGCTATTTCTACCAGAAAAATATCTAAAGTGGACGGGATAACTGGAGGGCATTCTTTCGACGTGTCGCCATATCTGACAACTATTGTTAATTTTGTCAGGAGTTATTCAGCCTAAATAAAAATGCACGGTTGGATGGGTTCAAGTCGATGCAGTTATGGCATTATCTATAAGCCACACTTCAAATAAAACAGCGGCCAGGGAAGGCCGCTTAAAATGTTTCTGAGAATCTTTTCGCTAGAGCTATTACTTCTTTGAGAGACTGAGTATCACTCTCGCCTTTAACATCCTGCTTGAGATCTGCTACGCAGAATACATAACCATCTGAGGTTTTTTTAATATTTAGCTTGGCTTGATTTTTTACAAGGTTATTATCGCCATCAGTCGTAAGGAAACGGAACGTAAAATCTCCAGTTTTAGACTTGAAGGACTTAATTTCAGATACCATCAACTTATCGCCAAGTCCAAGCCAATCACCCATGTCTCTCCCGTCTTCCAGCGCCTCGGCCTCGAAATCTGAGTTCTCAAAGTAAACTTTGGTCAGGGTTTCCGCCATTCGCCTTTCATCACTTTTGCCAAGCAATTGTTTTATCATGTCTATCACCTCAAACTTAGCTCACAACTTTATTGCGTAGTTTACACTCTCTTTGTACCATTTCGTATTCAAAAACCAAGACAAACTGCACTACGGACAAAAAATGCGCAATAACGCACTGGATGCTGCCAAACTGTTGGCTTGTTTCTTCATCATAGTAGTCCACGTGGGTAACTACCCAGAGTTACCACAGCCTTTTGGTGAGCTTTTCAGAGTTTCATCAAGATGGGCGCTTCCATTCTTCTTCCTTGCGTCTGGTTACCTGATGGGAGTCTCCGGACATGAGGATCTGGGTAAAAAGATAAATAAGCTGGTTAGTATTCTTTTCTGGTCATCAGTTATGTATGTACCAATCCTTTATAGAATGGTTCAAGGTGATACTTGGCGGGTAGTCGGGAAGGTACTTTCTAATGAGACTTTGCATGGTGGAACATTCTTCCATTTATGGTTTATTAATGCGCTCATTCTAGGTGTTATCTTGACCAACTATTTTATTAAAAATTGTAGCGTAAAGTATTCTTTATTCTCATCAGTGGCAATTATAATTGGGTGCTGGTATGGAGATCTTGCGAAGTCACTCCATTTTGATATCTATATTTTCTACGCATTGAGAACATTGATAGCATTTTCACTTGTTTATCTGGGCTACTACTTTGCTAAGAGTGGATTTCTAAAGCGAATCTCAAACGGTGTAGCTGTATCTGTCATCATTTTTGGTATTGCATTGATGATTGGTGAAGTATATGTGCTCGGTACTGTATACAACGCCGATATGATTGAAAGACAATTCCCTTTGTTTTCAACCCCAGTGTGCGTGGCACTGCTCAGCCTGTGCGTAAATGCTAAAATTAGCGAGAACGTTTTTTCAAAAATTGGTAGGGATTATTCCCTTGGTGTGTATCTTTTACATCCTTTAATTCTCTATATTCTCATGCATGATGTTGGTCAGTATATTGCTAGCAACTCTATACTGAAATTAATTATTAGCTTTATTTCATCAATTGCTTTACTCATGGCAGCCAAGAAAATCCTACCGATAACATACCGAAAACTGAATGGAATAGGTGTGAAGTAAATAACAGCGAAGGCTGTTCAGGTGGTTTTTCTACCATTTAAGCTAAGCGTTAGCGACTGCGTGCCTTCAAAGTGACCAGTTGTACATGTTCGCTAACGTGAAAAAACAGTGTGAATTAAAGTATAAATTGCGCCCCTGTGGGGCGCAATCTTAAAAACTTATATCGAATTGTTTGTTCTTTTCTATGTCTGGCTGAATTTTAATGCTTATGTTCTTATCTATCACACCATTTGATTTTAATGTCCATGATATTTCCCTTCCTCTAGTCACGGGAATAGGCCAGTTGTCCGCATCCCTGCTAAATGGGACATATAATATCATCTCCCTCTTATTTTCTGTTACCGCCATCTTTACTTGATTTATCATATCCTGCGTAACGGCGTTGGCTTGCTTGTACGTCAGTCCGTTATACTGAGGATCTTTCAAGGAGTGGCTTTGATTTGTGCAGGCGTTTACAAGGAATAACAATACTAAAGGAGTTAAATAAGAGGCATAATTATATTTTAGTAACGATGCAATCCCGAATGACGAGAGTATAATCATAAACATAAGGACACCCCACATTACTGCGGGTTTATTTATGTATGCAGGGCTAGACTTAGCACTTATCATAACTAATGATGCAAATATGATAAACATAGAAATCAATGACATGACCACAGTTTTGCATCTTTCTTTACGATATTTAAAATCGGATTTACAACTTAATGCACACGCCACTAAACCTATAATAATGACAACGATGAAAACACCACTCATCTGGGAGAGAAGTTCTGCAGCATTGTGAATCGCGCCTGAAATATCAAGCGTTGATTTACTCATTCTCTCTGCACGTCCGCCATTTGCTTCAAATATTGTAGACAAGAACCATATGATCAGGACGAAAATGTGTAGTGGGTAATTTTTAATGGTGTTAAGAATTTTGAATTTTGACTCAATTAACTCAACAAGTAGAACGGAACCGCATGTAACCGCCAGAATGACACTTGAGAATATATTGGAAAAAATTGATAGGTAAGCTGAAAGTATGATGAAACCTGAAAGGACAGGATTTGTAATCAGAAGAGATTTAATTTCATGACCTTTACGAAGAAAATAAAGTGTAACTGAACCATTGATCAATGCTGGAAGTAAATAGTGGTAATAACACGTTATGTTCAACTCCCACAGCATGTAAGTGCTTTTGCTATCATTAAAGGTTCGAAATAATCCGAATAAGCATAGATAATGGAAGATCGTAATTACTATGCCTGAATACTGAGAGCAACCCATTTTTTCAATGGTGAATAAATAAAACTGTCTTAGATAGACAACAACCATGACGGCAACTAATGCCGCAGTAAAAAATGTAACGGACTCAAGAAATGTAAGGCCAAGCGGCATCAGTGTAAAGGATGCTGCGTTGATCAGGAGTGGGAAAGATACCTCGGGAACAACCTTGATTGGGTTGAATCCATGCCACTCAGGCCATGCCTTTCTTCCCAAAGAAAGATTGTACCATTCATCACCTGTGAAAATAGTGGTCGGATGGATGAACCCAAAAAATACGAAAACAGACAGCAGCACAAAGAGATAGAATGACCATTCTATCTTGCAACCTTTAAATCCCTTAGACTCTAACATTACATCCTCCCAAATATCATTTCTTCAAAACATATCGAGGTCGGTTCTTTACCTCAACATAAATCCTGCCAATGTATTCGCCCAGAACACCAATCCCAATCAACTGAACCCCTCCAAGGAATAGTATTGATACCAGCATAGAGGGATATCCGCGAACCGGGTTGCCGAATGCTAGCGTGTCAACGATCATCCATGCGCCATATAGAAAGGCCATGCCAGCAACGAATAAACCAATATACGTCCACATGCGCAGGGGGAATGTAGAAAAACTGGTGATACCCTCAAGAGCGAGGTTCCAAAGTTTCCAGCCATTGAATTTTGTATTTCCAGCAACGCGCTCTGCTCTGGCATATTCAACCACGTCAGTGCGGCCGCCAACCCAACTCAACACGCCCTTCATGAAAAGGTTGCGTTCTGGCATTAGCTTGATATTTTCAACCACATCCCGAGACATAAGGCGGAAGTCGCCAACGTTTTCCTCGATCTGTGGATTGCTGATTTTGTTGTGCAACTTATAGAACCACTCTGCGGTCTTGCGCTTGAGTCGCCCATCCGTGGACCGGTCAGAGCGCTTAGCCAGCACCATATCCGCACCGGCCTGCCATTTCTCTATCAGGTGCGGAATAACCTCGATAGGATCTTGCAGGTCAACATCAATTGGGATTACTGCCTCACCGGTGGCATGATCCAGACCCGCAAACAGAGCTGGCTCCTTGCCAAAGTTACGAGTGAATGACAGGGGGACCACAAGCGGATCGGCAACAGCAAGCGCCTTTATAATTGATTCTGTCGCGTCTTTACTACCGTCATTGATAAATACTATCTCAACTTCATGCTGTTGTAGCTCTTCAAATTCTCGCACGGTCTTATAGAAGATTGGAATTGCTTCCTCTTCATTAAACACCGGAACGACAAGAGAAATTTTCATTTCGCATCCCTAAAGACAATGAATTTTGAGTATATGAATCCGGCAACCAGACTAAATGCCGAGAAAGCTATGAGAGTGACAACTGGTGGAGCTCCGATTGCATCCGCGATAAATCCTGTCAGGGCAGCCATAACGCCCATGAAAATGACGAAAGCGATGTAACGAGCAGAAGTGGCCTGAGATTTGAACGTCCATTTTGCATTTGCAAAAAAACTAAAAGTTACCGCAATACAAAAAGCAACAACGTTCGCAACTGCTTGATTAGCACCGATGAAATGCATAAGCGCACCGAAACACAGCCAGTGAAGAGCAGTGTTGACCACCCCCACAGAAACATAGCGAGAAAATAGCTTTAACATTATAGAAATCAGTTAATTCTGAAAGAACGGGAGTTTAGCATTAGATGATCACTTGATCGACCATCAATATTGGCGATACTGTATATATGTACAGTTATTTGTTGAGGTGATCATGCTACGCATAGCAGACATAGTTGCCGCATCTGTTGCGCATGCAGAGTCTTTCCTTCCTCCATGTGCAAGCATTGTTGAAACCCAGGAAGGATATGATGTTGTTGATAAGGCAGCTCTAATCAGGCGGGGAGAAACATTGCTCATCTGGTTTTGCGGTCGTCAGCAGCATGCGCGCTGGGAGGGGAATGCGCTCATCACTGATGATGGCGAGGCCATCGAAGGAGATGCGCTGGATGACCTTCGCCTGGTTGGTGTAGTTACTCATACCATTCACCGGGTACACACGGACGAAAACCCCTTCATGTAGTATTCAAAGTGAGCAATCAGCTTTCTTCCTCCGGAAATTTACAAATACCAAAAAACCAATAGCGTTACAGAGTTAGAAACGAAGCGGCCAAGAAGTAGCCATTTAGGAACAAACGGCCATCTTGATCAGTATCTCGGTTAAAACTACTGTATATAAAAACAGTATCAGAGGTATGCATCATGGAGTTCTTCAGACCGGCAGAATTACGCGAAATTATTGCTATCCCGCTGTTCAGCGATTTGGTGCAATGCGGGTTCCCCAGCCCGGCTGCTGATTACGTTGAGCAGCGCATCGATCTCAATGAGTTGCTAGTGTCCCATCCCAGTTCGACGTATTTCGTTAAGGCGGCCGGCGACTCAATGATTGAGGCCGGGATCAGCGACGGCGATCTGCTGGTGGTGGATAGCTCGCGAACAGCTGAGCATGGAGACATCGTAATCGCCGCGGTAGATGGAGAATTCACTGTTAAGCGTCTGCAGTTGCGCCCAACCGTTCAACTGATTCCCATGAACAGCGCTTACTCACCGATTATTGTCGGTAGCGAGGACACTCTCGACGTGTTCGGCGTCGTGACTTTCATCGTAAAATCTGCGAGCTGAATATGTTTGCGCTCTGTGATGTGAATTCGTTCTACGCATCATGCGAGACGGTGTTCAGGCCAGATCTGAGAGGGCGGCCGGTGGTCGTTCTCTCGAATAACGATGGCTGTGTAATTGCACGCAGCGCCGAGGCCAAGGCCGCAGGAATTACAATGGGGGAGCCATACTTCAAGCAAAAGGACCTATTCCGGCGCGCTGGAGTTGTTTGCTTCAGTAGCAATTACGAGCTTTACGCTGACATGTCGAATCGGGTTATGACCACGCTTGAGGAGATGAGTCCTCGCGTCGAAATCTACAGTATCGATGAAGCTTTTTGCGACCTGACTGGCGTTCGCAACTGCCGGGACCTTACAGAGTTCGGCAAAGAAATCCGCGCTACCGTTCTGAAGCGGACGCACCTTACAGTTGGTGTTGGCATTGCCCAGACAAAAACACTCGCCAAGCTGGCAAACCACGCCGCCAAGAAATGGCAGCGCCAGACGGGCGGGGTAGTGGACCTGTCCAATATCGATCGCCAGCGCCGACTCCTTGCCCTGGTGCCAGTAGAGGATGTATGGGGCGTCGGCAGGCGCATCAGCAAGAAGCTGAACGCCATGGGCATTAAAACGGCACTGGACCTCTCCGAGCAAAGCACCTGGATTATCCGCAAGCACTTTAACGTGGTACTCGAGCGAACGGTCCGGGAGTTGCGCGGTGAGCCTTGTCTTGATCTGGAAGAGTTTGCACCAGCAAAGCAGGAAATCGTCTGCAGCCGGTCGTTTGGTGAACGCGTGACCGAATACGAACAGATGCGCCAGGCTATTTGCAGCTATGCGGCGCGTGGGGCCGAAAAGCTTCGCGGCGAGCATCAGTACTGCCGCTTTATCTCTGCCTTCGTGAAAACCTCACCATTCGCGCTTAATGAGCCGTATTACGGTAACAGCGCTTCAATGAAGCTTCTCACCCCAACCCAAGATTCCCGCGACATCATCAACGCCGCGGTAAAGTGCCTGGACAAAATCTGGAAGGATGGTCACCGGTACCAAAAAGCAGGAATCATGCTTGGGGATTTTTTCAGCCAGGGAGTGGCTCAGCTCAACTTGTTCGATGAGAACGCGCCGCGCGAAGACAGCGCGCAGCTGATGCAGATCCTTGATCAGCTCAATGCCAAAGGAGGTAAAGGTACGCTCTACTTTGCCGGGCAGGGCATTCAGCAACAGTGGCTAATGAAGCGAGAAATGCTGTCGCCTAGATATACGACGAGATTTTCAGATCTGCTTAGAGTCCGATAAATTTTCTTGATGTCTTGGTCCGCTTTATTCCAGAAGGGGACGAAGAATTGCTATTGCAAAAAATTAGTGGTTAAAAAGATGGCAGAATGAAGGAAGAATGTGCCAATATTGCTGAGGTTTAAAGGGATTTAGAGGCAAGATATGGGATTGTCTAATACAGTAAAGAAAATCGTTATATTAACCATTCCGTTCAGCCTGGTCGCGGGATGTGCGCCGTTGCATCCTTCCGACTGCCATAAGACCACAGCTACGGGTATTTGCAGTTCAGGACGCTGGGATGATCAGGATGAATGGGGTAAGCAAGCTCGGGCAATCAGGGCGGCAATAAATGACAAACTTGATGAGCCACGGATCTGGAAGGGAAAAAAATGCAGGTTGCATATTGAATTTGCTCAGGATGGCACGGCTTTAAAAATATCAACCAGCAATGGTAATAAAGCCTATTGCGAAGCGATTGAATCAGCAGCCCATAAAGCTAAATTCCCGGCTTTCAACAATTCGGAAGTCTACAGAGATTTTCAAAAATCCGGCTTTAATATGGAAGGATAGCAAGGCGCCTATCTAAATGTTCACTTCTCGCTCATTTAGAACGCGCCTGGTATCTTTAACTTTTTATTGTGCTGCCTCGATTAGCTCCGGGCCCTGATTTTTCACATTACCAACGGCACGCGACACTGCGTGCCAGATAAACTTGTGGGCGTCCACTGTGCCGTCGGCAACTATCTCTTCCGCTTCTTTCCCGCCTATATCCTGACGCATCCACTCCCTTGCAGCTTCCGGCGACAGAACAAGTGGCCGTCGGTCGTGAATATCGACCAGTCCTTTGTCAGCTGCAGACGTCACAATCAGAAAACCTTCTGCTTCATCGCCGCGCTCAAACGGTGTGCTGCCGATCGCCGCCATGAAAATGGGCTGACCGTCAGCGCGGTGAATGAAGTAGGGCTGTTTCTTGTCGCCTTCCTTCTTCCATTCGAACCATCCATCGGCGAAGCAGATCGCCCGACCGTGTTGCCAGAGAGGTTTAAACATTCTGCTGGTGGCCGCCGTCTCGACGCGCGCGTTAATCAGTGGGGCTTTATCCCACCACCCTGGCGCGTATGACCACAGGACAGGATCAAGATGCAGCTGCTCGTCTCGTTCGCTCAGCAGCAGGACTTTGGTACCGGGCGCGACGTTGTACCGGCCAATCGGTGCCGGGTCATATGCGATGTCGCGATCGGCTTCGTCGGCCAGGTAAGCGAGATATTCTTCACGGGTTTGTGCTTGTGCAAAACGGCCACACATAGAAACCTCCAGTCAGTCAGACTGAAAGTATAGGGTAGGGAGAAAAAACAGGTGCGCACCGAAACGTTATGATTTTGAAACAGGGGCATGATGATGGAAGTCATTGAGGCGGTAAAGTGGGGCGTTGCGAAACTGGAAGGAGCTACGCAAAGTTGGGGGTGGGTATGGATCGAACCGATCCCGAAGTTCACTCGTCACCCACTCGAAAAACGTGGCAACGGTTTGATCTTGAATGGATGTATTGGTAAGCATTGAAACCCGTATTTCACGGGTTTCTGATGTGTAAGTGCTTGAATGGTATCAAGAAAGACTGATTGTAGCGGAAACAGGAATCGTATTCGGTCTCTTTTTATCTGTATGTTTTTCAAAGCGTTGTTCAGTGATGACTCGAAATCACCCGCAACTTTCTCGAACTTTCCATATCCTGT
>Ga0153917_1000892_pt1 | contig 14998 bp, 14 predicted proteins | sample TSFL001MetaG_FD_104695 | JGI IMG/M metagenome (GOLD analysis project Ga0153917, IMG submission 104695) | Attine ant fungus gardens microbial communities from Florida, USA - TSFL001 MetaG | ecosystem: Host-associated > Fungi > Mycelium > Unclassified | place: USA: Florida, Paynes Creek Historic... | reverse complement strand
TGTAAGGCAATCGATCACCCCGCAGACGAAAGGGCTGATTCTCAATACACCGCATAACCCGACAGGCACTGTTCTCAGCCAGAAAAATATAGACGATTTAGGCGCTTTATTAAAAGAAATAGAAGAAAAAAGCGGCCAGACGATTTATGTGCTGTTTGATGAACCGTACAGTCAATTAGTCTATGATGAAGAGCTGGCAAATCCGTTTCAATCGTATCATCGTGTGATTTTGGCCAGCTCATTCAGTAAAGATCTCGGCATAGCCGGAGAGCGGCTCGGGTATATCGGATTGGACAGCCGAATGCCGGATGCGGGCCTTTTGATCAACGCTTTTGTGTATTGTAATCGAACGCTTGGATTTGTGAATGCCCCTGTTATGATGCAGCGGGCTGTGGCACGAATGGATGATTTAAGAGTAGACGCAAGCGCGTATAAAGAGCGCCGGGATTTAATGGTAGACATTTTAAGAGAAGCCGGTTTTGAATTTGAAATGCCAAAGGGGGGCTTCTTTGTTTTTCCGAAATCGCCGATTGAAGATGAAGTCGCATTTTGCATGCATGCCGCCCAAAAATACAAATTATTAATTGTACCGAGCAGCGGTTTTGGAATGAGCGGGCATTTTCGCTTATCCTTCAGTGTGCCGATCGAGCAGATTAAAAACTCACGGAATATTTTCGTTTCTTTATATAAAGATTTTGCTTAAGAAGGCAAAGAAAAAGAAAACAGTTTCCATGCTGTTTTCTTTTTTTATATTCACAAAATCCTTACTTCTCCAATTCAGGCGTCAGCAGAATTGACAAGCAGTGCGTGCAATTAAGGCTTTCTCTATAATAAAAGTCTAAAAATTAAAAATCATTTTTGGAATGAGTTGTGTTACAATAAAATATACAATTTATAATCAAACTTTGACTTTTGGAGGTGGTATGATGGGGCCCTCTGCTTAGGCAACAATACACCGCGTACCTCAATGTTAAGGAAAAATGATTATATCAGGAGGTGACTCCTTATCCTTTAATGAAAGGATAAGGTTAAATGGACGATATTGACAGTCTGATTTTAATTGGCGTGCTCATTGCTTTAACCGCGTTTTTCGTTGCAAGCGAGTTTGCGATTGTTAGAGTAAGGAGATCCAGAATAGATCAGCTTATCACAGAAGGAAACAAACGGGCGATACTCGCAAAGCGTGTCATTACAGATTTGGATGAATATTTATCCGCATCCCAGCTGGGCATTACATTGACATCAATTGGACTTGGCGTACTGGGTGAACCGGCCTTTGAACGGCTGCTGCATCCATTGTTTGAACCGCTTGGCTTGCCGGACTCGGTTTCTCATGCAGTCTCTTTTGCAGTCGCGTATGGCTTGATCACATTCCTGCACGTCGTTGTAGGTGAACTGGCCCCGAAAACGGTCGCGATTCAAAAGGCAGAGCAGCTGACCTTGCTGATAGCGGGTCCTTTGCGTTTATTCTATTTGCTCCTGTTTCCGTTTATTTGGATCCTCAATGGATCGGCGCGGCTTTTATGCGGAATGTTCGGTTTAAAGCCTGCGTCAGAACATGACGGTTCCCATTCTGAGGAAGAACTCAGAATGCTGTTGTCTGAGAGCTTAAAAAACGGAGAGATTAATCCGTCTGAATATAAATATGTGAATAAGATTTTTGAATTTGATAATCGGATCGCCAAAGAAATTATGATACCGCGGAAGGAAATGGCCGCTGTGTCAACTGAGATGACGATGGCCGAGATGCTTGAAGTCATGCTGAAGGAAAAATACACGCGCTGGCCAGTCACAGCTGGGGACAAAGACAGTGTGATCGGTTTGGTCAATACGAAGCATTTGTTTTCTGATTTGCTGTTTATGACAGAAGAAGAACGAATGAAGATGACGATCCATCCGTATGTGCGGCCGGTCATTGAAGTCATTGAAACGATCCCGGTTCATGATTTGCTGATTAAAATGCAGCGCGAGCGCATTCATATGGCCATTTTGTCTGATGAATACGGAGGAACCTCGGGACTTGTGACGACAGAGGATATTCTTGAGGAAATTGTCGGCGAGATCAGAGATGAATTTGATGAAGATGAACAGCCGCTGATCCAAAAGCTTGGTGACGGCCATTATGTGATGGATGGAAAGGTTCGGATCGATCAGGTGAACAGCCTTCTTGGCGCATCGATTCAAGAAGACGTTGATACGATCGGCGGACTGATATTAAAAGAAAACATCGATATTGAGGCTGGTGAATCCATTCGTATCGGTTCATATACGATAAAGGTGCTGAAGATGGACGGCCGATTAATCAAGCAAATCGATATAAAAGAAGAAGCCGGCAGCACAACAGGGATTACGGCGCACCACAAACTGCCGCTGCCCGAGCCTGTGATGCTGAACAGTGCAACCTTGAGCGAGAAATAAGCTCAAGGTTTTTTTACATTGAGATTGTCCAGCCGCACCAAAATGCCAATAATGACCCGCAAATTGTCAGGGCGATGTAAAGGATGCTTTCCATTACACGTTTGGCCATTAGGAGTTGAACACTTTCAACGCTGAAAGTGGAAAAGGTCGTAAAGGCGCCAAAAAACCCCGTTCCGATGATAAGCGAAACCGAAGCATTTGTAACGTGAAGCCCTGTACATATTCCGAGCCCGAGAGCTCCGAGAATATTGACTGTCAGTATGCCAATGGGCAGGCTGAGACCTTTGGCTCTGGCGGTTATCGCATTGCCAAGCCAGAAGCGAAGCACGGCGCCAAGTCCGCCCCCTATGAAAATACCCGCTAGTGTCATCTTTCCTGCAGCCCCTTTCTTTGCTGAATGCCTGCTATGCGCCGTCCCGCAAAAACACCAATCAGTGCAAATATGATCCCTGATATCAATGAGACTGCCAGATACAAAACAGCCAGTGAGGGTTGTCCTTGCAAAAGCATCACTGTTTCCTTAGAAAACGTAGACATTGTTGTGAAGCCTCCGCAAAAGCCGGTGCCTAACAAAGCTGACAGCAGAGGATGTTTTGCCCCAATCATAAAAAATCCGGTCAAAATTCCTAATAGAAGGCTGCCTGCCGCATTTTCCAGCCAGGTTGCCGCAGGGAACTGACCGGTGTGTATCCATAAGTTTAATCCGTATCGGAGGCAGGCGCCAAGCGCGCCTCCGATAAAAACCGCGCTATATCTTTTCATGTTTGCCATCCTTTATGATCAAATCCGGGTAATCTGTAACGATGCCGTCCACACCCATGGCTCGTAATTTTGCCGCTGTCTTTTGATTGTTGACAGTCCATGCAAATATGTTTAAGCCGCTTTTATGGACGGAACCGATCATCAGACGGTTGAGCCGTGTGAATTTTATATTGACATAGTTTGCAAAAGAGCGGAAGGCCTTCAGCTGATTTCTGGACAGCATGCCAAAATTGGGTCTTGTAATGACCGCTGTCGGAATCGATGGATAAAGCTCGCGGAACCTTTGGACGGAGCGGAACTGAAAGGATTGGACAATATTATTGATAGAAAAAGAAAATTGCCCTAACAGCTGTCCAACCTCTTCTTCAATTCCGACTTGAGACGGATGGCCTTTTAGTTCAATTAAAAGGCCGATTTTTTTGTGGTAGCGCTTGAGCACTGCTTCCAGGGTCGGAATACGCTCTCCTTGAAAAGCGGGACCGTACCAGCTTCCTGCATCGAGTTTCTGCAATTCCTCCAAGGTAAAATCCTTAACAAAGCCCGATCCGTTTGTTGTTCGGTCAACTCTGTCATCGTGTATCACAACAATCTGCCTGTCTTTTGTAAGCTGGACATCCAGTTCAATCATATCTGCATTCATTTTCACCGCAAGGTCAAATGCGGCAATCGTATTTTCCGGAGCGTAACCTGATGCTCCGCGATGGGCAATGGTGTACAAGCTAAGTCAGCTCCTCGTATGGGCATTTCTGTTATTGTATCAAATCCATATATGCACCGCGATACAAACTGGTGAATTTTTTCTGCTATATCGGAATGGTCCAGGCTGAGTACAGCGTATAACTAAAAAAAGACATTCAGCGTATCTAAACATATTTCGTCAGAAAATTAGGCCGTTCGACATATTCACAAAACATTCTGTTCCTTTATAATAGCAAAAAAGGAGGCGAGATCATGGGAAAAGGGAGAATCAGAGTGGAGGAAAGAATTAAAGCCGAAACGGATGCTGAAATGCAAAAAGCAACTCTCCTTGATCAGACACAAACGAAAAAAAGTAAGTGACTGTCCCTATTGAATCTGGCTGATAGATGAATTGAGAAATGACCCCGGCGTTTCGCCGGGGTTTTGTGCTTGCAAAAGACATTTAAATAAGCATCTTTACGAATATTTTAGTATAATAAACAATCGATTGGGATAGAGGGGAGACAGTCATGCCAGATTATTTGCAACAGTATTTTACGCTTGATAACATCATACAAGTCGGCATCAGCTTGGCGATTTTGCTGGTGTTTCTTATACTGAGAAAATTGTTCACGAGATATTTCTTTAACCTGCTTTTTAATTTGACAAACCGGCCGAAAACAGAAATTTTTAAACAGGTGGTTCTGGCGTTTGATAAGCCTGCCAGATGGTTTTTTGTTGCCCTTGGGCTGTTTTTAGCGATCCGGTATTCACCGTTTTTTGACGAGCAAATGCCTGTCATCAGCAAAATATACCGTTCGCTGATTGTGGCGCTCTTGTCCTGGGGGCTTTGTAATTTGACCGCAACGTCGTCGTTTATCTTCCATAAAGTGAATCAGCGCTTTGATTTGGACATGGATGACATTTTGGCGCCGTTTTTATCCAAGCTGCTCCGTTTTGTGATCATAGCGCTCAGTGTCAGTGTGATCGCTCAGGAATTCAATTATGATGTCAACGGATTTGTAGCGGGCCTTGGTCTTGGCGGATTGGCTTTTGCGCTTGCTGCGAAGGATACCATCAGCAACTTCTTTGGCGGTATTATTATTATTACTGAAAAGCCGTTCACGATTGGTGACTGGGTGGAGACGTCGACGGTAACAGGGTCAGTCGAGGATATTACCTTTAGGAGCACGAGATTCAGAACAGCACAGGGGGCGCTTGTAACAGTGCCCAATTCTACGCTGTCGATGGAAGCGATCACGAACTGGACAAGAATGACCAAACGTCAGATTACGTTTTCCATCCATGTGTCCTACGCTACGCCGATTGAGAATCTTGAACGTTCCATTCGTTCTCTCAGAACAATGCTGCTAGAGCATGAGGGCGTTGATAATGAAACAATCATGGTCAACTTTGATACGTTTGCCGACAGCTACTATAATTTATTTTTTAATTTCTATACAAAAACAACGGTTTGGGCTGAAAACCTTGATATTCGAGAGGATATCAACTATAAAATTATTGAGATTTTAGGTGCGGAAGGCGTCCAGTTTGCATATCCCGGCCAAATGGTTGTTGTAAAGCAAAAGCACGAAAGCGACCCATTCCAGGTGAATCTAAATAAAGAGGAAAAGGAACGGGCTTAAAAGAGAGACTTCGTCTGACAGAGGCGGAGTCTTTTTCATGGTAAAATAAGAGAAAAAGGCGGTGTTGAGTTGGAAGCATTCAAAAAAATTCTAAATGAAGCACAGAGAATTGTCGTGTTGACTGGAGCGGGGATGAGCACAGAATCAGGAATTCCTGACTTTCGTTCAGCAGGAGGCATTTGGACGGAGGATGCCTCAAGAATGGAAGCGATGAGCCTTGATTATTTTTTAAGCCATCCGCGTCGGTTTTGGCCCAAATTCAAAGAATTGTTCCAGATGAAAATGAGCGGCAGCTTCGAACCGAATGAAGGGCATTTGCTTTTAGCTGAGCTGGAGAAACAAGGGAAGAAGGTCGATATTTTCACGCAAAACATTGACGGTCTTCATAAAAAAGCCGGGAGCAGGCATGTATACGAACTGCATGGTTCTATCCAGACAGCAGCTTGTCCGGCATGCGGCGCCCGATATGACCTTCCTCATTTACTGGAGCGGGAGGTGCCGGAGTGCACGGCGGCCGGAAATAATGGTGACATTTGCGGAAGGGTATTAAAAACCGATGTTGTTCTCTTTGGGGATGCCGTCTTGCACTTTGACACCCTTTATGAAAAGCTGGATCAAGCAGATCTTTTAATGGTTATCGGCACGTCTCTCGAAGTAGCTCCGGCGAGATTTGTGCCTGAGGATGCAAGTCTGATTCCCGGTATGAAGAAAGTCATCATAAACCTTGAACCAACGTATTGTGACAGCCTGTTTGACATGGTCATCCATCAAAAAATCGGCGAGTTTGCCCGAAGTTTGGGCATAAAAAAGTGAGCCGCCTTATGCGCCTCACTTTTTTATTCATGAACAGGAACCATTGTGTCCTCTAACACTCCGAAGGAATAGCCTTTTTCTTTTAATTTATTGATTAGCACCGGCAGCGCGTTTACGGTAGCGGGAAGATCATGCATGAGTATTACATTTGGGCGGCTTGAAGAGCTGTGTTCCATATTCTCAAGCTGCTGTAATACGGCGGTCACATACTGTGAATTCCGGTATTTCCAGTCCATGCTGTCGATCGTCCAATCCCAGTACACAAACCCATCTTTCTCCAGATTGCGAATTTATGAGGCGGTTAGTGACGGCTTGCTTCCGTATGGCGTTCTGACAAGATCGGTTTTATATCCTGTAATGTCTTGCAGCGTGTCACGCGCCTCCTGCATTTCTTTTAACGGAGATGTCTCTGTTTGATAGAACAATCTGTTATTATGAGTCACGCCATGTAAACCGAGTGCATGGCCTTCCTTTTCTGCTCTTTTCACCGCCTGCTTGAATTCATTCATCCGCGGTGAAAGCATGAAAAATGTCGCTTTTACATCAGCACTTTTCAGGACGTCGAGCAAGCGGGTTGTAACGGCTGAAGGGCCGTCGTCGAAGGTTAAGTAAACTGTTTTATCTCCCATGTTCTGCTTTGTCTGCAGATGTTTTATCAGCAGGTCGGGGGAGTCGTTTTTCAGCTTAAGGCTTTCCTTCTCATCTCGAAGCTGGCCGTTTGTTGTGACTGTGACTTCCTTCGCTTTCGTTGAACTGTTGGAATAACCCAAAATCACCATAAGCAAAAGCAGCACACATAAAACTGCTAAACTTGCAAATTTAAAAGCAAGCGAAACTGCAGAAGGAGAAGCTTCTCCTCTCGTTTGTCGCATAACAATCTCTCCATTGGCATAAAATCTCTACATAATGCTGTACAGCAGGCAGCTTATGAAGATGCCATATGTTTACAACCTATGTATTACCAATCAAGTATACAGGAATAAAACTGGAAAGAACATAGAAAATTTGTCGAAATATCAGATTTTAAGGAAAAAATAAACTCCTTTCCGCTATAGATCTCTGGATCTTTCTGTTTTTCAGCATGTCCAGTATGATAGAATTAGTGACAATGACAGCTTGAAATACATCAGGGAAATCTCGAAAAGGGAGGGCTTTTATGAAGGTTTTAGTCAATGGCCGGCTGATTGGGCGCAGTGAAGCATCGATCGATTTGGAAGATCGCGGTTACCAGTTTGGTGACGGCATCTATGAAGTAATCAGGGTGTACAAAGGAGTATTGTTTGGATTACGTGAGCATGCAGAGCGCTTTTTCAGAAGTGCAGCTGAAATCGGAATTTCACTGCCGTTCAGCATAGAAGATCTCGAGTGGGACCTGCAAAAGCTTGTACAGGAAAATGCGGTCAGTGAGGGAGCGGTATACATTCAGACAACTAGAGGCGTGGCCCCGCGAAAACATCAATATGAAGCAGGCCTTGAGCCGCAAACCACTGCTTACACGTTTGCTGTGAAAAAACCGGAGCAAGAGCAGGCATACGGAGTGGCGGCCATTACAGATGAGGATCTTCGCTGGCTAAGATGTGATATCAAAAGTCTGAATTTACTATATAATGTGATGACGAAGCAAAAGGCCTATGAAGCGGGAGCATTTGAAGCCATTTTACTGAGGGACGGCGTTGTTACGGAGGGTACATCCTCTAACGTTTATGCCGTTATCAACGGGACGGTGCGAACACATCCGGCTAACCGGCTCATTCTCAATGGAATTACCCGGATGAATATTTTAGGGTTGATTGAAAAGAATGGGATCAAACTGGATGAGAATCCTGTCAGTGAAGAAGAGTTGAAACAGGCGGAAGAGATCTTTATTTCGTCAACGACGGCAGAAATTATTCCTGTCGTGACGCTAGATGGACAATCGGTCGGAAGCGGTAAACCCGGACCAGTGACAAAACAGCTTCAGGCTGCTTTTCAAGAAAGCATTCAGCAGGCTGCAAGCATTTCATAAAACAACGAAGAAAAGAGCCCGCTATTTGCAGCGGAGCTCTTTTTATTTTTTCACAAATCCAATCAAAATGGAGATCATTGGCGATATATAGAGGAAGAACGCAAACGGGAAGTAGTCTATGACGGGAACACCAAGCGCGCTCGCCATAAAAGCGCCGCTGACGCCCCAAGGGATTAACGGGTTAATTAATGTTCCGCCGTCCTCCAATGATCTTGTCAAAAATTTTCGCTGGATGTTTTGTTTGTCATATAAGGATTTAAATGATTGTCCCGGTATTAATATCGATAAATACTGTTCGCCGGTTGCCAAATTGACGCCGATGCTTGAGCAGACAGTTGCTGCAACAAGACTGCCTTTTGAGCGGATGCCTTTCATGACGCCTTCCAATAGTGCAGAAATCAATCCGATTTTCTCCATCAATCCGCCGAGTGCAAAAGCAATCATAATGAGAGAGACTGAGCCCATCATGGATTGCAGTCCGCCTCTGTTGATAATTTTAGCGGCTGCCTCATTGTCAGTGTCGAAACTCGTGCCATTTTGCAGAGCTGTCATAAACGCCTGCAGGCTGCTGTCGGGCACAAAAATAGCAGTCAAAATTCCCGAGGAAATAATTCCGGCAGCCAGAACGGGAATGACTGATACCCGTTTAATTGCCAGCAAAACGACTAAGAGCGGGGAAAGAAGGGCCCACGGTGTCACGGTTGCGGCATCTTTGATTACGGTTATGACTTGTTGAATATCATCGGTTGAAGCAGCGTTCACTGACACTGATGAACCGAGAAAATAAAAAAGAACGACAGTGATGAGCAAAGCTGGAATGGTTGTGCCTGTCATATGGCGAATGTGTTCGAAGATCGGTATTTCGCCTATTCCGGCGGCAAAGTTGGTTGTGTCCGACAGCGGCGACATTTTATCACCAAAACAAGCGCCGCATATGACTGCGCCTGCCGTCCATTCAAGCGGAACGCCTGCCGCGCTCGCTACGCCAATCAGTGCTACTCCGATTGTGCTTACAGTTGTCAGGCTTGAGCCAACAAGTGTGCTGATGATCATGCATGAAAACAAAGCGGTCAGCAGAAGGTGGCTTGGTTCAATAAAGGATAGTGCATACACCGTCACAGACGGTATAGCGCCGCTGTACATCCATGCGCCGATTAAGATGCCGATCAGCGCCAGAACGATAATCGGCTGTACGCCGTTTTTGATCCCCTCTACAATCCCTTTTTCAATACTCTTCCAGGAAAATCCGAACCATAGACCGGCTGCTGAAAGCATGACAACACATAAAAACAGCGGGATATGCGGTTCTACATGAAGAAAGAATAAGCAAGAAATAATAATGCATAACATGAATATAAATAAACCGACGGCTAACGGAAACGTCAGCTTTTTTTGAGAATCCAATATAACACCCCATAATTATCTTTAATGCTTTTGTGCTTTTGGGCACGAAAGCATTATAACAGAAAAAAACGAAAATCTATGTTTTTTCACAATTATGAATATAAAAGAAGTGAGCACAGAGCGTGCTCACTTTACAATCAGGACGGGTATATCCGATTTCGCTGAAAGCTTTTCACTTACACTTCCAAATATTAATTTTTTCAGCCTGTTTTGGTCTCTGCTTCCGGTTACGATCATATCGGCAGAAATGCGGTTCGCATGCTCGATAATTGATTCAGCCGGATCGCCTTCTAATATATCGATATCTCCATCTGCCTGCTGTTCATTCAGCATCATTCTGGCTTCGGCGATGACTTCTTCCGTACGGTCTTCATAGATGATTGGTTCAGGCGAAGCAACATCTGATATCAGCGGATCGGGAACACCTGTCATGCCTCCGCTGATATAGCTTGCCTCAGCTGCGGGTCTGGGCGGATCGATGACGGTTTGATTGTTTTTCATATCATGTGAATGGGCGACGGTAATAGCGGCATTTACGGTTTTAGCAAGATCAATAGCTGTCTGAAGCGCTTTCTTACTATTTTCACTTCTGTCAAACGCAACGATGATACGGTCAGCATGGAACATCCTTCTCACCCTTTCAAAGCGTCTTACAACACTACTACCCGAATTTGAGCACAATTAACCTTTTCCTATTCAAGTAATGATTGACAAAAAAAGGTTTTGTTTATATGATGATAAAAAGATGAAATCAGAATGGAAGGAGGGTTTGCTATGCCAAGGAATTTGCGTGTTTATCAAACAGTTTCATATTGGCGCGGCAAACCCTATGTTCTGTTTTCATGAACGGTTTTTTAGGCCTGGCCGCGCGCTGAAAAGCGCTGTGCATAACATATCGGTTAAAAAAGGCATGGAGCTGACGCTTCATGCCTTTTTTATATACAAAATCTAAGGAAAGACAGGTGTATGGGATGTGAAGACAAATACAGAGGTGATGGCTGTTCGTGCCAAATTGGATGAAAAAAGCTGCAAGGAAAAAATAGAAGGCGGCTGATGAGGAGATGGGGATAGATGTTTTCAGTATTGAAAAAGCTTGGCTGGTTTTTTAAGGTGTACTGGCTGCGCTATACGATTGCGATTGTCCTTTTATTAGCAGTCAATGTCATTGAAATGTTTCCGCCTAAGCTCTTGGGGAACGCCATAGATGATATGAAATCGGGGGCGTTTACTTCGGAAGGGCTGATGTTTTATATCGGTATCTTTTTTGTACTGACAGCAGTCGTGTATATGATGTCTTATTTTTGGATGCACCAGCTGTTTGGCGGTGCAAATCTGATGGAGAAAATTCTTCGTACGAAGCTGATGGGGCATCTGCTGACTATGTCGCCGCCGTTTTATGAAAAAAACCGGACAGGCGATTTAATGGCACGGGGGACGAATGATCTTCAGGCCGTCAGTTTAACGACAGGGTTTGGCATCTTGACGTTAGTCGATTCTACGATGTTTATGATGACGATCTTTTTGACGATGGGGTTTTTGATCAGCTGGAAGCTGACCTTTGCCGCCATTATCCCGCTTCCAGTCATGGCGATTGCAATCAGCCTATATGGAAGTAAAATTCATGAGCGGTTTACGGAGGCCCAAAATGCGTTCGGGGCGTTGAATGACAGGGTGCTGGAATCTGTTTCCGGCGTTCGGGTGATTCGTGCGTATGTACAGGAAACAAACGATGTTCGCCGGTTTAATGAGATGACCGCTGATGTTTATCAGAAAAATATGAAAGTGGCTTTTATTGATTCACTGTTTGAGCCGACGGTGAAGCTGCTTGTCGGCGCAAGCTATCTGATTGGGCTCGGCTACGGAGCGTTTCTTGTGTTCCGGAACGAGCTGACGCTTGGAGAGCTTGTGTCCTTTAATGTTTATCTCGGTATGATGATTTGGCCGATGTTTGCAATTGGTGAACTCATTAACGTGATGCAGCGCGGCAATGCGTCATTAGACCGGGTAAATGAAACCCTTTCTTATCAACCGGATGTGACAGATCCAAAACAGCCCGCTGATCTTAAAGAGCCTGGAGATATCGTTTTCAGCAATGTCAGCTTTACATATCCAAGCTCAACAAGCAGCAATATTCAGGATATTTCATTTACTGTACGAAAAGGGCAGACGGTCGGGATTGCCGGTAAAACAGGGAGCGGAAAAACGACAATTATTAAGCAGCTTTTGCGCCAGTACCCTCCAGGTGAAGGGAGCATCACATTTTCAGGCGTACCGATTCAGCAAATCCCTCTTGACCGGCTCCGCGGGTGGATCGGATATGTGCCGCAGGATCATTTGCTGTTTTCGCGGACTGTAAAAGAAAATATTTTATACGGAAAACAGGATGCAAGTGATGAAGAGGTTCAGCAAGCCATTGCCGAAGCATACTTTGAAAAAGATTTGCACATGCTTCCAGCAGGTCTGGAGACAATGGTCAGCGAAAAAGGCGTGGCACTGTCAGGCGGACAGAAACAAAGAATTTCGATTGCAAGAGCACTCATGGCGAATCCAGAGATCTTGATTCTGGATGATTCGCTTTCCGCGGTAGATGCCAAAACAGAGGCTGCGATTATCAGGAACATAAGAGAAAACCGCAAAGGAAAAACAACATTTATTTTGACGCACCGATTATCGGCTGTAGAGCACGCTGACCTGATCCTTGTGATGGACGGCGGCGTAATTGCTGAGAGAGGCACGCATCAAGAACTGCTGGCCAATAATGGGTGGTACCGGGAACAATATGAAAGACAGCAGCTGTTCACTGCGGAAGAAGGGGGAGCAGGGGCATGAAAATAGGAAAAACGTTATGGAAATACGCACTCCTTTATCGAAAATTGCTGATCACGGCCGTCCTATTGCTAGCTGTCGCCGTCGGTGCAGAACTGACCGGACCGTTTATCGGCAAGAAAATGATAGACGACCATATCCTCGGCATTGAGAAAACATGGTATGAAGCTGCGGAAAAAGATAAAAATGCCGTTCAGTTTCACGGAGTCTCATATGTCAGAGAGGACCGAATGGAGGAACCTGTTTCAAAATCAAAAGAAGCGCATATTTATCAAGTGGGAATGGCGTTCTATTTTGTTGATCAGGCTGTCAGCTTCGACGGGAATAGAACGGTTTCTGACGGGAAGCTGACGATCTCAAACGGAGACGAGAGTCGAACATATACTGCCGAAAAGCTGACTAAGCAGGAACTTTTCCAATTCTATCAGCCGGAAATAAAGGGAATGGTGTTTCTGATCTGCCTGTATGGAGGCTTGCTAGTATTTTCGGTGTTTTTTCAATACGGACAGAATTATCTGCTTCAGATGAGCGCCAATCGGATTATTCAAAAGATGAGGCAGGACGTGTTTTCGCACATACAGAAAATGCCGATTCGATATTTTGACAACCTTCCGGCCGGAAAAGTCGTTGCGCGGATTACCAATGATACGGAGGCTATCAGGGATTTATATGTCACCGTCCTTTCTACATTTGTGACAAGCGGAATCTATATGTTCGGGATATTCACGGCTTTGTTTCTGCTTGATGTGAAGCTTGCGTTTGTATGTCTGGCAATTGTGCCGATTATCTGGTTATGGTCGGTCATTTACCGAAGATACGCGTCATATTACAATCAAAAAATCCGCTCAATCAACAGTGACATTAACGCAAAAATGAATGAGTCAATCCAAGGCATGACCATTATTCAGGCTTTCCGCCATCAAAAGGAAACGATGAGAGAATTTGAGGAATTAAATGAATCACATTTTTATTTCCAAAACAGGATGCTGAATTTAAACTCCTTAATGTCCCATAATCTGGTCAATGTTATCCGCAATCTTGCGTTCGTCTGTCTAATCTGGCATTTTGGCGGTGCGAGCCTGAATGCGGCTGGGATTGTTTCTATCGGAGTGCTGTACGCGTTTGTCGATTATTTGAACCGGCTCTTTCAGCCGATCACAGGAATCGTCAATCAGTTTTCAAAGCTGGAGCTTGCTAGGGTCTCCGCCGGGCGTGTTTTTGAACTGCTTGAAGAAAAGAATACGGAAGAAGCAGGTCAACCGGCGAAGGAGCGTGCGCTGGGACGGGTTGAATTTCGTGATGTGTCATTTGCCTATCAAGATGGTGAGGAGGTATTAAAACATATTTCCTTTACTGCGCAAAAAGGCGAAACCGTAGCGCTCGTCGGTCATACCGGATCAGGAAAAAGCTCAATTTTGAATCTTCTGTTTCGTTTTTATGATGCGCAAAAAGGTGATGTTCTGATTGATGGAAAAAGCATTTACAACATGTCAAGATAGGAACTCAGATCTCATATGGGCATTGTGCTTCAGGACCCGTACTTATTTTCGGGCACGATCGGATCTAACGTAAGTCTGGATGACGAAAGAATGACTGAAGAAGAAATGAAAAAAGCACTGCGGCAAGTCGGTGCCGAGCCGCTTCTAAAAAAGCTTCCGAAGGGCATGAATGAACCCGTGATTGAGAAAGGCAGCACGCTATCCTCTGGAGAGAGGCAGTTAATTTCTTTCGCCAGAGCTTTGGCGTTTGATCCCGCGATTTTGATTTTAGATGAAGCAACGGCGCACATTGATACAGAGACAGAGGCCGTAATCCAGAAGGCGCTTGATGTCGTCAAACAAGGACGCACCACCTTCGTCATTGCTCACCGGCTTTCAACAATCAGAAATGCGGATCAGATTTTGGTTCTTGATAAAGGAGAAATCGTTGAGAGAGGGAACCACGAGGAACTGATGGCATTAGAAGGCCAATATTATCAAATGTATGAACTGCAAAAGGGACAGAAACATTCCATTGCATAACGCTCAAAAAACCCAAAACAATCGTGTTTTGGGTTTTTGGTTTATGTAGTCAATAAGCCAGTCCGACACGGTATCCGACATACTTACCTGTAACGAGCTCACGATATAGAAAGTCAGCAGTATCGCCGACCGAAATGCTTGTGCCGCCCTCAGGCAAAACGTTACGCTCCGTACGGTAAACGCCGGTTGCTGTTCCGTCCGGGAGGTAAGTGGGGCAGATGATTGTCCAGTCTAATGATGATTCTTTAAGCATTTCGTATACTTTTGCATGCTCCTTGGCTGCGCGGGTCTGCTTTCGTTTCGATTCATTTGTTTCAAACCGGAATTTTCCCGGTTCATATCGGGAATCAAGAATGCCTGCGGTGCCGATCGAAATAAGCCGTTTGATATGTTGTTCCTGCATCGTGGAGAGAATGTGTGACATA
>Ga0153917_1000891_pt1 | contig 14998 bp, 10 predicted proteins | sample TSFL001MetaG_FD_104695 | JGI IMG/M metagenome (GOLD analysis project Ga0153917, IMG submission 104695) | Attine ant fungus gardens microbial communities from Florida, USA - TSFL001 MetaG | ecosystem: Host-associated > Fungi > Mycelium > Unclassified | place: USA: Florida, Paynes Creek Historic... | reverse complement strand
CAAGGAAACGCAGGCGAACCAGTGCGCGGCGCTCGCCGCCATCGCCGCCAAGAAGCTGAACCGCGCCGTGAAGGTGCGGCTCGACCGCGACGAGGACATGGTCGCCACCGGCAAGCGGCACGATTTTGCCATCGACTACGATGTCGGCTTCGACGAGGAGGGCCGCATCCTCGCCGTGGACTATACCTTCGCGCTTCGTGCCGGCTTTTCAGCCGACCTGTCCGGCCCGGTGGGCGACCGGGCGCTGTTCCACTGCGACAACGCCTATTTCTTCCCGCATGTCCATGCCAAGACGGCGCTGCTGCATACCAACACGGTGTCGAACACCGCCTTCCGCGGCTTCGGCGGCCCGCAGGGCATGGTGGGCGCAGAGCGCGTCATCGACGAGGTGGCCTTCGCCGTCGGCAAGGACCCGCTCGAGATCCGCAAGCTGAACTTCTACGACGAGATCGGCGTCGAGGGCACCCGCAACCTCACGCCCTATCACCAGAAGGTCGAGGACTGCATCATCCAGCGTATCGTCGCCGAGCTGGAGCAGAGCGCCGACTATGCCGGCCGCCGCAAGGCGATCGCCGAATTCAACGCCGGGAGCCGCATCGTCAAGCGCGGCATCGCGCTGACGCCGGTCAAGTTCGGCATCTCCTTCACCAAGACCGAATCCAACCAGGCCGGCGCGCTGGTGCATGTCTATACCGACGGCTCCGTGCACATGAACCATGGCGGCACGGAAATGGGCCAGGGCCTGCATCTGAAGGTGGCGCAGGTCGTGGCGGAAGAGTTCCAGATCGATCTCGACCGGGTGAAGATCACCGCGACGACCACCGCCAAGGTGCCCAACACCTCGCCGACCGCCGCCTCCTCGGGTGCGGACCTCAACGGCATGGCGGCGCAGAATGCCGCCCGCCAGATCAAGGACCGGCTGATCGATTTTGCCGCGGAAAGCCATCAGGTACCGCGCGATCAGGTCGTCTTCCTGCCCAACCGGGTGCGCATCGGCAATGCCGAGATCGCCTTCAACGATCTCGTCAAGCAGGCCTATATGGCGCGCGTCCAGCTCTCGGCGGCCGGCTTCTACAAGACGCCGAAGATCCACTGGGACCGCTCCAAGGGCCGCGGCCACGCCTTCTACTACTACGCCTATGGCGCGGCCTGCTCCGAAGTGTCCGTCGATACGCTGACCGGCGAATATATCGTCGAGCGCACCGATATCCTGCACGATACCGGCCGCTCGCTGAACCGGATCATCGATATCGGTCAGGTCGAGGGCGGCTTCATCCAGGGCATGGGCTGGCTGACGACGGAGGAATTGTGGTGGGACGGCAAGGGGCGGCTGCGCACCCACGCGCCCTCCACCTACAAGATCCCGCTCGCCTCGGACCGCCCGAAGATCTTCAACGTGGCGCTTACCGACTGGTCGGAAGCCTACGAGCCGACGATCCACCGCTCCAAGGCGGTCGGCGAACCGCCGCTGCCGCTCGGCCTTTCCGTGCTGCACGCCCTGTCGGATGCGGTGGCGAGCGTGGCGGATCACAAGGTCTGCCCGAAGCTCGATGCTCCCGCGACGCCCGAGCGCGTGCTGATGGCCATCGAGCGGCTGAAAGCCGGTAAAAAGGGGTGAAACGATGCCTGTCGCGCGCGAAGATATCAGGGATTTCCTTCGCCGCGAGCGAGCGGTCATCCTTGTCGAGGTGACGGGAGCCGCGGGCTCCACGCCGCGCGACACCGATGCCTGGATGCTCGTCTCCGAGCGGGCGATCTTCGCGACGATCGGCGGCGGGCAGCTTGAATACATGGCCATCGACCAGGCAAGGCGGGCGCTGCGCTCCGGCCTTGCCGCCGAGCCGATGAACGTGCCGCTCGGCCCGGAGATCGGCCAGTGCTGCGGCGGCCGGGTCGGCCTTGCCTTCACCGCGGTCGGGCCTTCGCTGGCAAGCGACCTCGTCGCCCGCAGCGAGCGGGAAATGGCGGCGCGCCCACATGTCTATGTCTTCGGCGCCGGCCATGTCGGCGATGCGCTCGCCATGGCGCTCTCGCTCGCGCCGCTGCGCGTCATCCTGGTGGATACGCGCGAGGACGAGCTGATGGCCTCCACGGTGCCGCGCATCGAGACGTGCCTCACCCCCATGCCCGAGGCCGTGGTGCGCGATGCGCCTGCCGGCAGCAGCTTCGTGATCCTCACCCACGACCACGCGCTCGATTTCCTCATCGCCGCCGAGGCGCTGAGGCGCACGGATGCCGCCTATGTCGGCATGATCGGCTCGAAGACGAAGCGCGCCACCTTCCGCAACTGGCTGTCGCGCGAAAGCGGCTCGCCCGGCCTCTTCGAAAAGCTCGTCTGCCCCATCGGCGGCACCGCCCTCAAGGACAAGCGCCCTGCCGTCATCGCCACGCTTGCCGCCGCCGAGATCATGACGGCCGCGCTGTCATGGACGGCGGAGCAGGTGAAGGCTGCCGAAACGTTCAGTCGATAGTTTCCTCGAGCGCCGCCGGCTCCTCGTCGAGCAGCCTGCCGATCAGCCGCTGACAGCGCTCGGCCATGAAGTCGATCATCAGGCGGACCTTCGGGTCCTGGAAGCGCTTGTGCGGGTAGATCGCGGCGAGCTGCACGGAGGCGGGCGGGCTGTCCTTCAGGATCTCGACCAGCCTTCCGTCCTTCAGGTGGTTGTTCACTTCGAAGCGCGGCTTGTTGATGATGCCGCGGTCCTCCAGCGCCCATTGGGTGAGCACGTCGCCGTCGTCGCTGTCATAGGGACCGGCGACCTCGAACTTGCGCGGGCCTTCGGGCGTCACCAGCGTCCAGAAATATTCCTTCGAGCCGGGATAGCGCAGCAGGAGACAGTCGTGCTTGTCGGCGATCAGCGCGTCTGCATTCGCGGGCATGCCGCGGCGCGCCAGATACGCGGGCGAGGCGCAGAGCACGCGCTCGCATTTGAGGATGCCGCGCATGCGCAGGTTCGAATCCTCCAGCACGCCGAGCTTGAAGGCGACGTCCACGCCCTCGGCGAGGATGTCAACATTGTGGTCCGACAGGCGCACGCGCACCTCGATATCGGGATACTTGTCGTGGAACTCGGGAATGCCCGAGGCGATGAGCCGGCGGCCGATGCCGAGCGGAGCGGTGATGCGCAGAGACCCCTTGGGGTTGCGCGAAAGGTCCGCGATCGCCGCTTCCGCCTCGTTCACCGCCTCGATGATCTTCACCGCGCCCTCGTAGAAGACGCGGCCGTGCTCGGTCGGCGAGAGCTTGCGCGTGGTGCGGTTGAAGAGGCGCACGCCGAGATGGCGCTCCAGCTCCTTGATGCGATTGCTGGCGACCGCAGGGGTGACGCGCTGGTCGCGCCCTGCCGCGGAAAGCGTACCGAGTTCGACCACGCGAACGAAGACGCGTACATTATCGAGATAGGACATGGCCCTTTCTACCACATCGGCGTATGGAGCAAAGTGGGCTTCATCTTTTAGTTTTTTTTGAAAGTGTTGGTGATTCACCGGGATTTCCGGGAAAATCACTTGATGGCAAACAAGCCCATGGAAAATGGGAGGAGGTCCCTATGTACGAATACGCCATTGCCTGGGACTGGGTCATGTTCGCCGTCCGCTGGCTGCACGTCATCACGGCGATCGCCTGGATCGGCTCGTCATTCTATTTCGTCGCCCTCGACCTGGGCCTGAAGAAGCATCCCGATCTGCCGCCGGGCGCCCATGGCGAGGAATGGCAGGTCCATGGCGGCGGCTTCTACCACATCCAGAAGTATCTCGTGGCGCCGGCCAAGATGCCCGAGCACCTCGTCTGGTTCAAATGGGAAAGCTACGCCACCTGGCTCTCCGGCTTCGGCATGCTCTGTCTCGTCTATTACGCGGGCGCCGACCTCTACCTCATCGATCCGAACGTGCTGAACGTCTCCAAGCCGGTGGCCATCGCCATCTCGCTCGGTTCGCTCGCCTTCGGCTGGATCATGTACGACCTGATCTGCAAGTCGCCCTTCGGTAACGACAACACGCGGCTGATGGTGGCGCTCTATTTCATCCTGGTCGTCGTCGCCTGGGGTTACACGCAGCTCTTCACGGGTAGAGCCGCGTTCCTGCATCTCGGCGCCTTCACGGCGACGATCATGTCGGCGAACGTCTTCTTCATCATCATGCCGAACCAGCGCATCGTCGTCGCCGACCTCATCGCCGGCCGCACGCCCGATCCGAAATACGGCAAGATCGCCAAGCAGCGCTCCACGCACAACAACTACCTGACGCTGCCGGTGCTGTTCCTCATGCTGTCGAACCACTATCCGCTGGCTTTCGGCACGCAGTTCAACTGGATCATCGCCTCGCTCGTCTTCCTGATGGGCGTCACCATCCGCCATTACTTCAACACCCGCCACGCCAATGCCGGCAACCCGACCTGGACCTGGCTCGCCACGGCCCTGCTCTTCGTCGCCATCATGTGGCTCTCCACGGTGCCGAAGGTTCTGACGGGCGAGACGGCCGACGCGAAGGTTTCCGCGACGGCGCAGCCCTTCATGACGGCGGAAGCCTTCCCGAAGGTGCGCGACACGGTGCTCGGCCGCTGCTCCATGTGCCATGCCAAGGAGCCCGGCTGGGAAGGCCTGATCGCGCCGCCGAAGGGCGTGGTCCTCGAAACGGACCACGATATCGCCAACCACGCGCGCGAAATCTACCTGCAGGCCGGCCGCTCGCATGCCATGCCGCCGGCAAACGTCACGCAGGTCTCCGACGAGGAGCGCAAGCTCTTCGTCGCCTGGTACGAAAGCGCCGTCAGCGGGGAGAAGACGCAATGAGCGATCTCCTGATCCGCGGACGGGTGCTGACCTTCATCGCCGAGCCGCAGGGCATCGACGACACGGCTGCCTACCGCTATTTCGAGGACGGCGCCGTCCTCGTGCGTGGCGGCAAGGTGGTGGACACGGGCGATCATGCTGTCATCAGCAAACTCGCCGGCGCGGATGTCGAGGTGGCCGATCACCGGCCGAACCTCGTTCTGCCGGGCCTTATCGATACGCATCTGCACTTCCCGCAGACCCAGGCCATCGCTTCCTACGGTGCGCAGCTCCTCGAATGGCTGAACACCTACATCTTCGTCGAAGAGCAGAAATTCGCCGACGCCGCCCATGCGGGCGCCGTGGCGGACCGCTTCTTCGACGAGCTTCTGTCGAACGGCACCACCACTGCCGTCGCCTATTGCTCGGTGCATCCCGAGAGCGTCGACGCCTATTTCTCGGCGGCCGAGGCGCGGGGCATGCGCATGGTCGGCGGCAAGGTGATGATGGACCGCAACGCGCCCGACGCGCTGCGCGACACGCCGCAGAAGGGCTATGACGAGACGAAGGCGCTGATCGGGAAATGGCACGGCCGCGGCCGCGCGCATTACGCGATCAGCCCGCGCTTCGCCATCACCTCGACGCCGGAGCAGATGGAGATGAGCCAGGCGCTCGTCGCCGAAAATCCGACCTGCTATGTCCAGACCCACCTTTCGGAAAACCACGACGAGATCGCCTTCGCGACCTCGCTCTATCCGGACGCCAAGGACTATACGGACATCTACGCCCGCTACGGCCTCCTGAACGAGCGCATGCTGCTCGGCCATTGCATCCATCTCAACGACCGGGAAATCGGCGTGCTCGCCGAGACCGGCAGCGTCGGCGTCTTCTGCCCGACGTCGAACCTCTTCCTGGGGTCCGGCCTCTTCGACCGCGACCGTTTCGACAAGGCCGGCGCGCGCTGGTCGGTGGCGACGGATGTCGGCGCGGGCACCAGCTTCTCCATGCTGGAAACCATGGACGAGGCCTACAAGGTGCTGCACCTTCGCGGCCAGAAGCTGACGCCATTCAATTCCTTCTACCGCATGACGCTCGGCAATGCCCGGGCGCTCGGGCTGGAGAAGCATATCGGCTCGCTCCATGCCGGGGCGGATGCGGATATCGTCGTGCTCGATTCGAGCGCCAAGACGGGGATGGAATACCGCATGCGCACGGCGAAATCGCTGCTGGAGGAACTCTTCATCCTCCAGACCATGGGCGACGACCGCTGCGTTGCCGAAGTCTATGTCGCCGGCAAGGCGATGAAGGGCAGGGGCGCAAAGCGCGCGGCGGCCGCAAGTCGTCTGCTCGAAACCGCCTGACGGATCCGGGGCGGATCGCCCCTCATCCGGCCTGCCGGCCACCTTCTCCCCGCAAGCGGGGAGAAGGAAAAGCGTGGCACGGCTTTCCTTCCCTCTGCAGGAATTGCTGGAGGAAAACGGCGCATCATCCCCCTTCTCCCCGCTTGCGGGGAGAAGGTCGCGGCAGCGGGATGAGGGGCCGTGCTGTCCGGTCGACTACGCCAGCCGTCCGCCCATCGCCCGCGTCACGCCCTCCGCCGCCGCCCGCACTACGGGGCCGAAAGCATCCACCTTGCTGTCGGGAAGCCGCACTGCCGGGCCGGACACCGAGATGCCGGCAACCGCCTCGCCATATTCGTCGAAGATCGGCGCCGCCACGCAGCGCATGCCGAGCGTGTGCTCCTCGTCGTCGATCGACCAGCCGCGGGCGCGGATCCTGCCGATATCCTCCAGCAGGGTCGGGATCGTATCGCGGGTCTTGTCGGTGAAATGCTGCAGCGTGCGGCCGGTGAGCAGCGCCTCGATCCGGGCGTCGGGCCAGGTCGAGAGGATCGCCTTGCCGATGCCGGAAGCATGGATCGGCCCGCGCCGGCCGGGGCGGAAGAAGGCGCGCATCGGCGCATGGCTTTCGACCTGCGAGATGAAGACGACGTCGCCGTCGTCCTCGATGGCGATATTGGCGGTCTCGCCGCAGCCTTCCATCAATTGCTTGAGGAACGGCCGGCTGATCGTGCCGAGCTTGCGGAAGCGCAGATAGGCGGTGCCGATCTCGAAGGCCTTGACGCCGATCGTCCAGGCGCCGGTCTCCCCGTCATGCGTCACCATGCCGTGCTGGGCGAGCGAGGTGAGCAGCCGGTGCACGGTGGAGGGCGCCATGCCGGAAGCGTCCGCAAGGTCCGTCAGCGCCGCGCCGTCGGCCGCGGCCACCAGATCGAGCAGCTTCAGGCTCCGGTCGAGCACCTGCACCGAGGACGGCGCCGCATTTTCCGCCGGCTTCCGGCCGGGCCGTCCGCGCGTCTTTTCCTGATGCTCTGCCATGATGGTCTTCTCCTGCCTGCCTTGCCATTCCCATAGCCGGCCCGGAGCGATTGTTCCAGTTTCGTTGAAAATGTTTATTTCCGTATAATGGGATTGATTTCCATTTTATGATTGCGCCGAAACGCGGATGCGCTACCTTCCTTCTCGAGAGACGGAGGAAAACCCATGGCTAAAATGCGTGCTGTCGATGCGGCGGTGCTGGTTCTGGAAAAGGAAGGCATCGATTGTGCCTTCGGCGTTCCGGGCGCTGCGATCAATCCCTTTTATTCGGCGCTGAAGGCGCGCGGCTCGGTCCGCCACATCCTGGCCCGCCATGTCGAGGGCGCCAGCCACATGGCCGAAGGCTATACCCGTGCCCGCGCCGGCAATATCGGCCTTTGCATCGGCACGTCCGGCCCTGCCGGCACCGACATGATCACCGGCCTCTATTCGGCTTCCGCCGATTCGATCCCGATCCTCTGCATCACCGGCCAGGCGCCGCGCGCCCGCCTCGACAAGGAAGACTTCCAGGCGGTCGACATCGCCAAGATCGCTGCGCCCGTCACCAAATGGGCCGTCACGGTCATGGAGCCGGGCCTCGTGCCTTACGTCTTCCAGAAGGCGTTCCATACGATGCGCTCCGGCCGCCCCGGCCCGGTCCTCATCGACCTGCCGATCGACGTCCAGCTTGCGGAGATCGAGTTCGACATCGACGCATACGAGCCTCTGACGCCCTACAAGCCGGCCGCCACCCGCGCCCAGGCCGAGAAGGCGCTCACCATGCTCAATGAATCCGAGCGCCCGCTGCTCGTCGCCGGCGGCGGCATCATCAATGCGGATGCCTCGGACCTTCTGGTCGAGCTTGCGGAAATCACCGGCGTTCCCGTCATCCCGACCCTGATGGGCTGGGGCGTCATCCCGGACGATCACCCGCTGATGGCCGGCATGTGCGGCCTCCAGACCTCGCACCGCTACGGCAATGCCACGCTGCTTGCCTCGGACTTCGTCTTCGGCATCGGCAACCGCTGGGCAAACCGCCACACCGGCAATATCCCGACCTATACGGAAGGCCGCAAGTTCATCCATGTCGACATCGAGCCGACGCAGATCGGCCGCGTCTTCACGCCGGATTTCGGCATCGTCTCCGATGCCGGCGCGGCCCTGCAGGTCTTCGTCGAGGTCGCCACGGAATGGAAGGCGGCGGGCAAGCTGCGCGACTGGTCCGGCTGGGCCGGCGAATGCCGCGAGCGCAAGCGCACCATGCTGCGCAAGACCCATTTCGACCAGATGCCGCTGAAGCCCCAGCGCGTCTACGAGGAGATGAACAAGGCCTTCGACCGCGACACCTGCTACGTCTCGACCATCGGCCTCAGCCAGATCGCCGGCGCGCAGTTCCTGCATGTCTACAAGCCGCGCAACTGGATCAATTGCGGCCAGGCCGGCCCGCTCGGCTGGACGCTGCCGGCAGCGCTCGGCGTGCGCGCCGCCGATCCGGACCGTCCGATCGTCGCGCTGTCGGGTGACTACGACTTCCAGTTCCTCATCGAGGAGCTTGCGGTCGGCGCCCAGCACAAGCTGCCCTACCTGCATGTCGTCGTGAACAACTCGTATCTCGGCCTCATCCGCCAGGCCCAGCGCGGCTTCAACATGGACTTCGAGGTCTCGCTCGCCTTCGACAACATCAACGCGAATGCCGACTCGGAAGCCGGCTACGGCGTCGATCACGTCGCGGTCGCCGAAGGCCTCGGCTGCAAGGCGATCCGTGTCCGCAGCGCCAACGAGTTCCAGGAAGCCTTCAACACGGCGCAGAAGCTGATGAAGGAGCACCAGGTTCCCGTCGTCATCGAGTTCATCCTCGAGCGCGTCACGAACATCGCCATGGGCGCCGATATCAACGCTGTCGTCGAGTTCGAGGAACTGGCAGAACGCGGCGAGGATGCGCCGACGGCAACGCTGGCCGCCCTGCTGGATTGAGTTAGAGGGAGAATACAATGCCGAAATTTGCGGCCAACCTGACCATGCTCTTCAATGAAGTGCCCTTCATGGAGCGCTTCGCCCTGGCCGCCAAGGCCGGCTTCGAGGGGGTCGAGTATCTCTTCCCCTACGATTTCGACAAGGAAGCCCTGCGCGCCGAATTGAAGAAGCACGGCCTCACCCAGGTCCTGCACAACCTGCCGGCCGGCAACTGGGCCGGCGGCGAGCGCGGCATCGCGGTGCTGCCGGATCGTGTCGACGAGTTCCGCCGGGGCGTCGCCTCCGCCATCGACTATGCGACGGCGCTCGGCTGCAAGCAGGTCAACTGCCTGTCGGGCATCGCGCCGGCCGGTGTGCCGGACAGCGTGCTGCGCACCACCTTCGTGTCCAATCTGAAACTGGCGGCGAGCGAGCTCGGCAAGCACGGTATCAAGCTGCTGATCGAGCCGATCAACCATTTCGACATTCCCGGCTTCTATCTCAACACGCCGGATCAGGCGGCCTCGATCATCGCCGAGGTCGGCTCCGACAACCTCTATATCCAGTACGACCTCTACCACCAGCAGCGCACCGAGGGCGAGCTGATCGGCACGTTCAAGAAGCACCAGGCGCAGATCCCCCACGTGCAGCTTGCCGACAATCCGGGCCGCAACGAGCCGGGCACCGGCGAGATCGCCTGGCCCTTCGTGTTCAGGACGCTCGATGCGCTCGGTTACGACGGCTGGATCGGCTGCGAATACAAGCCGCGCACCACCACCGGGGAAGGCCTCGGCTGGCTGGCCGAAGTCGGCCGCTGAGCCTCAAACCATTTCAAGACTGGGAGTTAGATCATGGCAAATATCGGTTTCATCGGCCTCGGCATCATGGGCACGCCCATGGCGCGTCACCTTCAGGATGCCGGCCACACCGTCATCACCTCGAAGTTCTCGATCGCGCCGCGGCAGGAGCTTGTCGATAACGGCCTGAAGATCGTCGACAGCCCGAAGGCGCTCGCCGAGACCGTCGATACGATCATCCTCATGTTGCCGGATACGCCGGAAGTCGAGGACGTGCTCTTCGGCGAGAACGGCGTCTCCTACGGTCTTTCGGCCGGCAAGCTCGTCATCGACATGAGCTCCATCTCGCCGATCGCGACGAAGGAATTCGCCAAGAAGATCCGCGCGACCGGCGCCGAATATGTCGACGGCCCGGTCTCGGGCGGCGAGGTCGGCGCGAAGAACGCCTCGCTCTCCATCATGGCCGGCGGCTCGCAGGAGAGCTTCGACCGGGCGCTGCCGCTCTTCCAGCTCATGGGCAAGAACATCACGCTCGTCGGCGATTGCGGCGACGGCCAGGTGACCAAGGTCGCCAACCAGATCATCGTGGCGCTCACCATCGAGGCCGTCGCCGAAGCCCTCGTCTTCGCCTCCAAGGCCGGTGCCGATCCGGCGCGCGTGCGCTCGGCGCTGATGGGCGGCTTTGCCTCCTCGCGCATCCTCGAAGTGCATGGCGAGCGCATGGTCAAGCGCACCTTCGATCCGGGTTTCCGTATCTCGCTGCACCAGAAGGACCTCAATCTGGCTCTCCAAGGGGCCAAAACGCTCGGCGTCGCGCTGCCCAACACGGCATCCACGCAGGAGCTTTTCAATCAGTGCGCGGCCCACGGCGATGCGGGCCTCGATCACTCCGGTCTCGTCACCGCGCTGGAGCGCATGGCGAACCACGCCGTCGCATGACGGCCTGACCGGGCGGGGAGGGGAGCCCCGCCCGGTCACCCCATCCTGAGGAGGAGAGACAGCCCCTCGTCCCGCCGCGCCGTCTTGGAGGAGAGGGCGCTGGCTTGCGGATGAGGGGCTGTGTTTATATGAGCTACCCGCATGACCCGGAGGAACCCCATGCCCATCATCGCCGACCCGCGCGCCTTTCTCGAACATCTCTTTTCCGTCGCGGTCGATGCGGCCGATCCGGAAAAGGTGCTGGCCGCCAACCTGCCGGAAAAGCCGAAGGGCCGCACGGTGGTGATCGGTGCCGGCAAGGGCGCCGCGCAGATGGCCCGCGCCTTCGAGCGCCTGTGGGACGCGCCGCTGACGGGCGTCGTCGTCACGCGCTACGGCTATGCGGTACCCTGCGAGCGCATCGAGGTGCTGGAGGCGGCCCATCCGGTGCCGGACGATAGCGGCCTTCTCGCCTCCGGCCGGCTGATGGCCGCCGTGCGGGGCCTCACCGAGGACGACCTCGTCGTCGCCCTCGTCTGCGGCGGCGGCTCGGCGCTGCTGCCCGCACCCGCCGGCGACCTGACGCTTGCCGACGAGATCGCCGTCAACAGGGCGCTGCTCGCCTCCGGCGCGCCGATCAGCGCCATGAACGCCGTGCGCAAGCAGGTCTCGCGCATCAAGGGCGGCCGGCTGGCCGCGCTCGCCCATCCCGCCCGCGTCGTCTCGCTGGTCGTCTCCGACATTCCGGGCGACAATCCCGCCCTCGTCGCCTCCGGCCCGACCATCGCCGACGAGACGACCCGTGCCGATGCGCTCCGCCTCATCGAGCGCTATCGCCTCGACCTGCCGGACGCCGTCATGCGCCATATCGAGGGCGGCACGGACGAGCCGCCGCTGCCCTCCGATCTGCGCTATGCCCGCAACGAGGTGAGGCTCGTCGCCTCCGCCGCCGTCTCGCTGGAAGCCGCCGCCGCCGCCGCGAAGGAAGCCGGCATCGAGGCCGTCATCCTTTCCGACGCCATCGAGGGCGAAGCCTGCGAAGTCGGCCGCGTGCATGCCGCCATCGCCGCGGAAGTCGTGCGCCGCGACCGGCCGTTCCACAAACCCGTCGTCATCCTCTCGGGCGGCGAAACCACCGTGACGATCAGGGGCAAGGGCAAGGGCGGCCGCAACGGCGAGTTTCTGCTCTCCTTCGCCTGCGCCACGGATGGCCTCGAAGGCCTCTATGCGCTCGCCGCCGATACGGACGGCATCGACGGCTCGGAGGACAATGCCGGCGCCTTCGCCGACGGCACCACGGTCTCGCGCCTCGCCGACAAGGGCAAGGATGCCGCCGAATTCCTGTCGCGCAACGACAGCTGGACCGCCTTCGACGCCCTCGGCGACCTCTTCGTGCCCGGCCCGACCGGCACCAACGTCAACGATTTCCGGGCGATCCTGATTCAGTAGTCCAAGCGGGAAAGCTCCGGCACGCCGGAGCCTTTAACCCCGCTCCACCCGCTGTCGTCATCCTCGGCCTTGTGCCGAGGATCTGCCAACGCATTGAATATCGAGACGTTGCAGATGCTCGGGACAAGCCCGGGCATGACGGAGGAGAGGTTTGCGGCTCTATTGAACATGCAAAAAAGCCCCGGCGCTGCCGGGGCTTTTCGTTTGTCTCCCAAGGTCTCAGCCTTCGAAGAATTCCTTCATCCGGGCGAAGAAGCCCGCCGATTCCGGGTTGTTCTCCTTCGAGGAAATCTCCTCGAATTCCTTCAGCAGCTCGCGCTGGCGCTTGGTGAGCTTCTGCGGCGTCTCGATCTGGATCTGGATGTAGAGATCGCCGACCTGGCTGGAGCGCAGCACCGGCATGCCCTTGCCCTTCAGGCGGAACTGTTTGCCGGCTTGCGTGCCCTCGGGCACCGAGACGCGCGACTTGGTGCCGTCGAGCGTGGCGACGTCGAAGGTGCCGCCCAGCGCCGCCGTCGTCATCGAGATCGGCACGGCACAGTAGAGGTCCGCCCCGTCGCGCTGGAAGAATTCGTGCGGCTTCACCGACAGGAAGATATAGAGGTCGCCCGCCGGTCCGCCGCGAACGCCGGCCTCGCCCTCGCCGGAAAGGCGGATGCGCGTGCCGTCCTCGATGCCGGCCGGAATGTTGACCGACAGCGAACGCTCTTCCGTGATGCGGCCGTTGCCGTGGCATTTGGTGCAGGGATCGCTGATCGTCTGGCCGCGGCCGTGGCAGGTCGGGCACGTGCGCTCGATGGAGAAGAAGCCCTGTGCGGCGCGCACGCGGCCGGAGCCCTGGCAGGTAGCGCAGGTCTTGGGGCTGGTGCCCGGCTTGGCGCCGGAGCCGGTACAGACGTCGCAGGTGATCGATGTCGGCACGCGGATCTGCGCGGTCTTGCCGGCATAGGCCTCTTCGAGAGAGATTTCCATGTTGTAGCGAAGGTCGCCGCCGCGCTCGCGTCCACCGGAGGAACGCCGCTGGCGCCCGCCGCCCATCATCTCGCCGAAGATGTCCTCGAAGATGTCGGAGAAACCGCCGCCGCCGCCGAAACCGCCACCGCCGAAGCCGCCGCCACCCATGCCGCCGTGTTCGAAGGCCGCATGGCCATAGCGGTCATAGGCCGCCCGCTTCTGCGGGTCCTTGAGCATTTCATAGGCTTCGTTGACGTCCTTGAACTTCTGTTCTGCGGAGGCATCGCCCGGATTCTTGTCGGGGTGGTACTTCATCGCCATCTTGCGGAAGGCGCTCTTCAGCTCCTTCTCGTCGGCGGTCCTGGAGACACCCAGCGTCTCGTAAAAATCAGCTTTTGCCATTCGGGTTCACGTCCGTTTCGCGGGAACGGTCTTGTTATTATGGATGGGGAAGCTTGCCTTGGCCTCACGCATGCGAAAGGCGGAAGCCGGGCGAAGGGAAGGCCATGACGTCATCGCCGCGATAAACGGGAGTGATCATGCTGCCTTGTTTCCCTTCGTGCTGACTTCCGCCTTTTCACTATCCGTTGCACCGGCCGCGTCGGACGCGGCCGGCATGTCAGGAGGCTCAGGCCGACTTCTTGTCGTCCTTGACTTCCTCGTAGTCGGCATCGACGACATTGTCGCCGTCATCGCCCGAGGCGGCGCCCTCTTCGGCCTGCTGGGCCTCGTAGATCGCCTGACCGAGCTTCATGGAGACTTCCATGAGCGTGTTGGTCTTGGCCTTGATGTCCTCGGCGTCGGGCTCGGAGGCTTCGACCGAGGTCTTGAGGGCGGCGATCGCCTCCTCGATGGCCTTGCGGTCGTCTTCCGTGACCTTGTCGCCGTATTCCTTGAGGGACTTCTCCGACGAATGGATCAGGCTTTCGGCCTGGTTCTTCGCCTCGACGCCCTCGCGGCGCTTCTTGTCGGCCTCGGCATTGGCTTCGGCATCCTTGACCATCTTCTCGATGTCGGCGTCGGAAAGACCGCCGGAAGCCTGGATGCGGATCTGATGCTCCTTGCCGGTGCCCTTGTCCTTGGCCGAGACCTGCACGATGCCGTTGGCGTCGATGTCGAAGGTGACTTCGATCTGCGGCATGCCGCGCGGTGCCGGCGGAATGCCGACGAGGTCGAACTGGCCGAGCAGCTTGTTGTCGGCGGCCATTTCACGCTCGCCCTGGCTGACGCGGATGGTCACGGCCGACTGGTTGTCCTCGGCGGTCGAGAAGGTCTGGCTCTTCTTCGTCGGGATCGTCGTGTTGCGCTCGATCAGACGGGTGAAGACGCCGCCCAGCGTTTCGATGCCGAGAGACAGCGGGGTCACGTCGAGGAGGAGGACGTCCTTGACGTCGCCCTGCAGAACGCCGGCCTGGATGGCGGCGCCCATGGCGACCACTTCATCCGGGTTCACGCCCTTGTGCGGTTCCTTGCCGCCGAAGATCTGCTTCACGGCTTCCTGCACCTTGGGCATGCGGGTCATGCCGCCGACCAGGATGACTTCGTCGATCTGCGACGCGGTCACGCCGGCATCCTTCAGCGCCTGCTTCACCGGGCCGATGGTCTTCTGGATCAGGTCATCGACCAGGCTTTCCAGCTTGGCGCGGGTGATCTTGATGGTCAGGTGCTTGGGGCCGGAAGCATCCGCCGTGATGAAGGGCAGGTTCACTTCGGTCTGCTGCGAGGACGACAATTCGATCTTGGCCTTTTCGGCGGCGTCCTTCAGGCGCTGGAGCGCCAGGCGGTCGCTGCGCAGGTCGAT
>Ga0153917_1000890_pt1 | contig 15000 bp, 11 predicted proteins | sample TSFL001MetaG_FD_104695 | JGI IMG/M metagenome (GOLD analysis project Ga0153917, IMG submission 104695) | Attine ant fungus gardens microbial communities from Florida, USA - TSFL001 MetaG | ecosystem: Host-associated > Fungi > Mycelium > Unclassified | place: USA: Florida, Paynes Creek Historic... | reverse complement strand
TGGCTGAAAGAGAATCGCAGGATCGTGACACGCTTCGACAAGCTTGCAAAAAGCTATGCCGCCATGGTCTCACTGGCTTGTTCCATGCGGTGTCTACGACAACTCTTTTCGTACAGAGCCTAGTTTCCGGATCTACGATCCATCAGGTCAGAACCCAGTCGAATCATCGCCGTATGGTGGGGCCTATCGACTGTCCCTACGTCAGTGAGTGCCAGTTTCACTGCTACCAGATTCGGGGGGCCAATTACTGGCAAGCCATGCCCAAAAATGCGCGTTTGCAGTCCTCGCCGAACTTTCTCGGAGATTTGCCCTGAAAGGTCAAACCACCCATTTTCGGCAATTTGTTTCAGCGACCTGAAAAGTGCGCGACTTTCTTAAAAGCACAAAAAAGGCCTACATCGCTGCAAGCCTTGATATCTGGTGCGGAGACAGACGGACGGTTGTTGGTCGTGAGGGCCCGGTTTTCGCGGGGCTGGAATTTGGTGGATTTTTTGATGTACCTCATAGGGTATCTACAAACAAATCAGCTAGTTATGGCTTTCAGTGGCATCGAATCTGGACTTGCAGAAGATCCAGTGAGAGATACGCCACCTGCTTCAAATGCTAGGCGAGGAACGACAGAAAAACGATCCATTGCTGCCCTTCGTGAGGGGCAGCCACCGGGTAAAAGTAGACCCCAAAATTAGTCCACGAAATTAGGGACGATTCACTTGAAAACAACTGGTCTATCCCCATATCCCTATGACAGGGTACTCCGTGCCTACCAGGATGAAAAAAATGGCGAAAGACCAAGAGTTTAAGATAGGCGATATCGTGAGGCTGAAGTCGGGCGGGCCCGACATGACGGTCCAACGATTTGACGTAGCTTATGCGTACTACACGTGTCAGTGGTTTGCAGGGAAAAAGCTTGAGAGCGGAGATTTCAAAGAAGCATCACTGGAGCGCAAGACTCCTGGAGCTTTTTGATGGACGCAGGCGCTGTGGCGCAATGGATGCTATTAAAAAATTGAGCGCGATGCGTGCGTGTACCAAGAAGATGTCGTTGATCATATCCTCAAGTCCGGGCATGAGGAGCTCCTAATCGAGAACGCGGATGGCAATCAAGTTCTCGGAAGAGCGGTTCTCACCGCGTTCCGCAAGCTAACCCCGGATAACGTCGTATGGGTCAAACCAGATCGTTACTGGCGTTTTCGTGTTGCTGAGGACGAGCCTGGACGTGACGCTAGAGGTTAGTGCGACGCAATGCGTTCAGCAAAACATACTAAAAAAGGAATTCGTAATGACGAAGCTGTTCGGAAAGCGATTCTCTGAGCTTGAATCTCAGATATTGGCCCTTGAAGCTACCAAGACGATAAAACATAGCGACATGATGGGGTCATACCCTTCAATTGATGCAAACGAATTGCTTAATTGGGTGGTAAAGGCAAAATCCCTCTTATCCAACGTTTGCGGTGAAAAATCTCACCACATGATGGTATTTATCGAAGCAGAGAAGCCACTTGCATATTCGAATAATTTCGAAACACTTCAGCGTGTTAAGGCCGTCTTTCTTGCTGCCAAAGAAGATTACGAGGGCGGCTATCTCAACACCGTGCGAAACCTAGTTCAGGCGGAAGTATTCGGAAGCGAACTAGAGCAAGCCGTTGAGTTACTGCACGCAGGGTATGCATCAGCAGCCGCAGTGATTTCTGGAGTAGTACTAGAAACCACAATCCGTAATCTTTGCACCGATCACGATATCACGCATGGGAAGCTGGACAAAATGAACGCGGACCTCGCGAAGGCTGGCGTTTATAATTCCCTTCAGCAAAAACGCATCACCGCGATGGCTGGAATCCGCAACGCAGCAGCCCATGGCGACACGGCCAAGTTCAACCCCGGGGATGTAAAAGGGATGATAGATGACGTTGAACGCTTTCTCGCAATTACCCTGCAGTGATCAACGCTCCATAAAGACATACCAATTCCGAATGCGTTTGCTAGGGCGATTGTTCAGCAATACGAGCTATGTTGCTGGCTACCCGGAGACCCCAGGCCGATGATTATCCGATAGGAACCACAAGTTTCCTCGCACAACGGTGTGTCGTGCTTGCTCAGACAAGCTGAGAAACAACAACCTCGAAAGCCTTGGCCACAGTCAGTATCAACCAAAAAAGATACAGGATCTGTATCGTGCCTTTTTCTTGAGCGGATGAGTGTTTAAAGTGCCATCGCCTTGCCTTTTTAATGGTTTGACTCTTAATAATTGCCATGAAAACCCTTTGGCGCAGAGGTTAATCTGCTTGGATCAAGGTGGACCACTATTTTTGTTGAGAATATTTTATTATTCCGGAGTATACGAACGATAGGCTCTCGATTAGTTCGGTGACTAACTTGTCTAGATCTGCGGTAACGGACTTGAACCTTTCAAGCGAATCTGCTATCACGACATTCTTGATTTCATCATAAGACATAATGTCTGTAATCATGCTTACAGGGATTGATTCGGCTATTGAATTTTCAATTGTTTGTAGTATGCATAAGTTTTGGCTTGAGTAGCCAGCTTGATGAGCAACTTTGTTTCTGGGGGCTCTTAGGTGATTGATAGTGTCTTCCATGCGCTTTAGGGTTGTAAACGCTTCGGGTGAGAACTTTGATAGTTTCTCGTAAATTATCTTATTGCCGCCCAAACGCTCAATTTTGCAGTTTTCCATCAGCATGGTAGATCCTGCCAATAGATAAGAGCGGTCGACTACGCTGGTAAGGCGCAGTAGGAAATTCTCTATATGAAACCCATGGTGCTCAGAGAAATTATAAACTGAGTCTGGGTACGTGTTTTTGCTTAGGTATTCAAGAGTGATTTTTATATTTTTGAATGCATTGTCAATCTCGGCGGTTCTCGTGAAAACTTCCTGGGAATATTTCTCAATAGCCGATGCCTGGTAAGTGTTCTTGCCGTTCGATAATGCATCTAAACCTTTGGATAACGATGAGGTAACTATCGGAAAAAGTTGTTTGATGCTTGGGTTTTCTGAGTGAATAGCGGCATATCCTTCTTGATATGGATAACATAGTGGACGGCTTCAGGTCGACGCTGTTAAGACGAATGCACGACTACTCAGCATCTGAGCTTCTGTCTCGCAAATGTTACGAAGCCTTGATGCAATTCATAGCATTTAGTAGCCTTCACATTTAGATTCTTTAGTATTATGCATACGTGTTCCGGGTAGTCGTATGCACCTCGATATTGATCTGGAATGCATGTAAGTCTCGGTCCACCTTTGACATCATGCGAGTTTGTCCCTAGAAGATTAGTGAATTTAAGACATTCTTCCCATAATTCTTTGCGCTTTTCTTCAAGTTCGTGATCGAGAAAATGATGCTCAACATTGTCCCAGTTTTCCACAAACCTATCTATTTCAGAGAGATTAATTTCGTGAAATGAATTCACTAGGTCATGATCTCTGAGAAATGGAATAGAGTGACCATTTGAGGGGAAGTCATGCAAAAATCTCTTGAAGAGTTTCGTGTCTACTGCTTGTCTTTCTTTGCTTTCTTCTAGGGTGTACTCATTCTTTTTATGGAGTAGATATTTGTAGGTCAAGTTATGCCCCAGTGCAAGAGCAATAAGGCCCAGTCCCACAAGGGGGTCAACGGAGCTTGCTTGAAGCTCTGCAAGAGTGAAGTGCTTTCCGCTATTAAGGTTGATAGTATCCACTAGGAAGTTGTAGAAAATTTCTTTGAAGGCAGTGGGTGTGGCCAGTGTAGTGCCGCCTAATGCAGCGATGTACCAAGTTAATTTGTTTGTAAAGTCAGGAAATAGCCAGTGGTTGCTTGCTTTTTGTATAAGCTCTCTGGCGTCTTTTTTTGAAAACACGAGGTGTTCAGCTCCATCATGGATTTAGGAAATGGTATAGCTTTTTGCCACATTACTTCCAGGCTTGCAGTATGTCCATCGTCTTATTTTTCAGGAGTCGGTGCTCAGTGGCAGTTCTTTCGCTTCTGGAGCCTCTTCAGTGTAATAACTGTTTCGTTTTTGGCCACCCCTTAGGCTCGAGGTAGTTCTTGTTCAAAAACCTGACGCATGATGTCGAGGTACCGTTGGGCGCCCAAGCCTAGCGTCTGTATGAAAAGCCTTGAGACGAAGGTCAGGCGAGGCGAAAACAGCCGAGGAAGCGGAGTTTACGGATTGTAAATGAGCATTCCTAGGCTGTTTTCAACGCAGCATCACCGAGTATCAAGGCTTTTCGTACAGAGCCTAGGCCAGTTTCTCTTGAGAAATGGCACGTGAGGCCAGCGACGAAGATATCGTTATCTTTGATCATACATCGCGGCAAACGCAAGCCACTGCTGGCTGATTTGCCGCGTATAGAAGTTGTCCACGCACATGCTTGAATGATATGCAGGTGTGGCCCCCATCGTTGAAGATGGTCAGCGAGCTGCTAGTCTGCTGGCCAAGCTGCTAACCACCAGATACGTAGGCGGCTCGCCGCTTCACCGTTTCGAAAAAGTGCTGGGGCGTCTCGGTATCGATATTCCGCGCCAAACCCTGCTGCGCTGAGTGAATCAGTGCAGCGAGCACACCGCATGCAGCCATTTCTTATATGAAAACCGCATAATGATTGATCTACAATAAAGCACTGCGCAGGATCGCATAGTGCTTATTTACCTCAGACAGAGCTCTGGGCAAGCGCTTATCAATTATTACATTCAAGTGCTCAATAGTATCCACTCTTGGATCATTACCAAAATACTTTTCATCAAAAAAGCTTGAATCCTCCATAATGCGCGAAACCCGCATGAATCTAATAAAATCAGAGTACCAACTTGCGCGCGCAACAGCATTGCTCGCAACAAAATAGTTCGACACCGCCATTGCAAAGCTTTCTAACGCATCAAAAACAAATGGCGCAGAAAACTTTCTATCCATACTCAATAACGCGTCTGCCAATGAATTCACCAGATCTCTTTCACCCACCAGCTCGATTCTTCTCTGCTCTAAAAAATTCAAAACCTCAGCAATGGGAACTTCTTTATTTTCTAAAGAAAATCTTGCCGAGACGAAAGACTTCATATAGTCACGATGAATTTCTTGCACACGATCCTTCAAAGGCTCTACATGATAATTGAAAAGATCCGCCCTCCCCGCTTTATATCTATCTGCAAAATTTAATACCAAATCAACAATATCTTTAATCACGAAACTAGCACCACAGAGTCAAAATTCAAGAAAATAGCTACCACAGGGAGTAATTCCAAGCACAGCTCCACCAACAGAGCAAGTGACATACAAGAACAAATACCACCTTAAGGCAAACTACAAATTTGCGAAGACTGAATCGCCCCTGTTTATTAGACACCTACAAACCTCAAACTCGAGCCTTGGTAAACGTCCGCTTCTGACCGTAGACAGACCCTAGCTAGGGCCTGCCATGGATCGGTTAACGCGCCTGAATATGGCTAGCCATCCTTACTCAAATCAGGAGGTACTAGTTCATATTGCCAAAGGGTCAAGACGAAGTAACTGGAGTCACTACCCCATCAACCATTCGCAAACGCCCGCTGTTGACCAGAACAACAATTCTTTCGTCAATAACCCCAGCAATTTTCGCCGTTGCCCGTCCAAAGCCCAGAAGCGCCAGCGCTCCTGAGATAACGTCCTCCCGATTCATCGAGAATCCTAAGGTGACCGTTTCTACAATTGCCTGATCAAGCTCTTCCGGGGCGACCCATTCCACCTTACGTTCCGAAGATTCAAAATGGGCCCGGCTACGGATATGGATAGCATTGTTCTCAGCTGAATACATGAAGCCACCTCGTCCGTGGAACAACCTGTGCTGCACGCCAAGACGAATAGCCTGCTCGACCGCGTTAGTAATCCTCGAACCAGCCCTTGTCACACCGAACGCCTCCATGAGCCGGCGAGTGACTTCGGTTGTGTGCACCGGAGCTTCGACCTCCACCACAGTACGAATCATCTGCATTAGGTGCTCTGGCTTTTCCTGATGCAGCTCATTCAGCGTGGCTACGGGTGCTAGGCGAGCTTTCACGTACTGCCTGCTTGCACCCGGCATAGCTTCAACAGCCGGCGCGCCCCGGAAAATCTCATGCTTCGGTTCTGGCGCTACCAAGGGAACCGCAAGCCTCCCCTCCGCGATCCTGGCACGAGCCGCTTCAATCGCTGCAACGACGCGCGTGATTTCCTGCTGAGGATTGCGGAACCAGTCCGTGCTCCAGATCCGATGGAAGTTCCAGCCCAGCCCCTCCAGAACACCTTGGCGTAGGCGATCACGATCACGCGCCGATCGTGAACTGTGATAGGAAGCGCCATCGCATTCAATCGCCAGGACATAGCGCCCCAAATACTCGGGATCCTTAACGGCAATATCAATGAAGTAACCTGCAGTTCCAACCTGCGGCTCTACCACGTAGTTTCGGTCTCGCAGTGCCTCGATCACTTCAAGCTCGAACGGCGAGTCCGCTGCTTTACCGGTCTCGCATGCGACTTCCAATTCGCCTGTCTCGGCATACTTGAGAAAATTCTTCAGTGCCCTGACGCCCTGGGGAGCGTTGGAGTCGAGTTCAAGCTCTTCGGCCTTGAAGTTACAAAACACGCGCATCGCAAGTTTGGCCCGGGTGATCAGAACGTTGAGGCGGCGGTGGCCGCCCTCCCTGTTTACTGGGCCAAATTCCTTGGCGATACGGCCTGACTCGTTACGCCCATACCCGATGCTGATGAATATCTTGTCACGTTCATCACCCTGAATGTTTTCTAGGTTCTTGACGAAGAATGGCTCACTCCCCTGGGCGGTAAAGAACGCTTCCGCTTCCGGCGCCTGCCGACGCAGCAACTCGATTTCTACCTGAATCAGATCACGCTGCGCCACGCTGAAGGCTGCCACTCCCAGCGACAACTCTGGCGATCGGATCGCGTGTTCCATGACGGCTTGTGCAACAGCCTTGGCTTCCCCCTTGTTCGTGCGGGTACGGCCCCGGTCGTAGACGGCCTCAGGCAAGTAGTCGAAGCTGATACCTGTGGCATCAGGATGCTGACCCGCAGATGGGAAGACCACCAGTTTGCTGTCGTAAAACTCGACGTTAGAAACCGCAATCAACGACTCGTGTCGGCTCCTATAGTGCCAGCGCAAATAGCGCTCCTGGCTACCAGCGGCCTTAAACATGCTCAGAATACTTTCAATGTCGGCGGTAGCGCCCTCTTCGTCGTCCATCTCGACATCACGACTGAAGAAGTCGGTAGGCGGCATCTGGCGGGTGTCACCCACAACCACAACCTGCTTGCCGCGCATGATGGCGCCAAATGCATCGACGGCTTTCACCTGTGAAGCTTCGTCGAACACCACTACGTCGAACTCGACTTTGCCTGGTGGAAGGAAGTTGGCAATCGACATGGGGCTCATCATGAACACAGGTTTTATTTGCTGGATCGCCCGTCCTGCCTTCTCGATCATTTGCCGGATCGGCATATGGCGGCGCTTCTTGTTCAGCTCGGCTCGCAGTATCGCCATCTCACCAGGCTGGTTGATATTGGGCATTCCCTCCCACGTCTGTTTGGCCAGAGACGTCTGTGCATGATTGAGGGAGGCAAGATCGAGCGACTTGAAACGCGCAATCTGGTGCTCATGCTTGATCCGGTCAAACTGCTGAAGTGCCGGGCTATGGGCGTACACCGATTGCACCAGGCCTGTGTACCAAGAAAGATCCAGAATGGCAGTCAGGCTTTCGTGCTGGTCGCTCCTGATGGCAATGCCAAGCAAATCGCCCAAGTTCGCGGTGAGCATCTGTCCCGCGAGCACGTTGAATCGCGAAATCTGGTAGAGCGCGGTTAGGTTGCCCTGCCATTCCTGCAGACGCGCCTCTAGGTTAGCCAGAGAGAGTTTCCTGACATCAGCCTTAGCGTTCTCCTCCTGCATGCCCGTCACTTCCAGCGAATCACGAATCGCTTTGTCCAGCCCGCTGACATGCTGTGCTACGTCAGCGACAGCATCGCCCAACCCTGTGGCATCAGCGTGTCCGGCCAGGAAGGCAATAATGCCCTGCGGAATCTGTCCATGGCCTAGGTCGTCATGCAGCTGGATCACCCAGGCACTCAGGCGCTCAAGCACCGGCCAATCGGTCTTCTGCCGTTGCCATTGGGCGCCAAACAGCGCACTACCCAAGGCTTCGTGCTGGTCATACACCTTTTTGTTCTGCTGGTAGGTCAACACCGCGTCGACCAGCTCCAGCATGCCTGCATTGCTTTTCGGCAATACCTCGCGGACAAACCCTTGCAATCGAGTACGTGACGCGCGGAAACGCCCCGAAAAGACTCTCCACCATTTGTCGCCGCAGGCCTGCAGGTTCTGACGAACCTCCAGGAGATCCTGATCCCAAGCCGCGTCGATCAAATATTTGTCGAACTGATCACGACAGTCAGACATCCTCTCGCCCGCCTCGAGCAATTCGCGAATGGAGTCGCGGCGCGACTGCCATTCCCCCGTGGAAATCTTGATGCCCTCAAGGCGCGGGGCCTCCGCCGCACGGCGTGCCGCGCGGCAGACGACATCGACGTCTGCCAAGGTGGCCGGCTGGGTAAGCATCAGTCGGTCGGAGAGCGCGGTAGTAGCGGATTGCAAGGCATTGAGGTGAGAGATCGCAGACTGCAACGTGTCATTGGCAGTGCTTTGTTCGATGGGAGAGAAAAAGGTCCGCTGGCTGCCCCAGAACGGGCTGCGATCCGGCCGACCCATCGCGTTTAGGTGGAGCACTAGTTCTTCGACCAACTCTCGCTGCTTTTGCTGTTGGGTGAAGCTCCAGCCGGCCATTGGCCCAAACGGGATCACAGGTAGCCCCGGATGTACTCGCTTCAGCTTTAAAAAGCGACCAAGCACATCGAGAAAGGGCAATCCACTCGCTCCGGCCGGCGCACTGACGGCTTCGCAGTAAGTATTAAGGCAATCTTGCAGTTCTTTCAGACTTGCCAGGTCTCCCTCTGCGCCTTTGGTCATTGGCCGCCCTTGGTTCAGGGTTCGCCCCAACTCCTTGAGCACAGACTGCTTGGTGGATTTGTGGGAATGCAGCTCAAGTACCGCGTCGCCTAGATGGCTTTCATCCAAGCGGCGCTTCACCACCTCCAGGGCCGCCATCTTCTCCGCAACAAACAGTACCGTTTTCTTCTGCCCGATCAGCTCGGCAATGATGTTGGTAATTGTCTGAGACTTGCCGGTACCCGGTGGGCCCTGAATGACTAGGTTGGAGCCGTCGCGCACTTCCAGGATTGCTTCGGTCTGGCTGCTGTCGGCATCCTTGACGAAACGGACTTCACCCGGCTTTATCACCGAGTCGATATTCACGTCCTCTGGATATGCCGCGCGCAGATCGCCGAAGCCCGAGCCCAGCAAGCGCTTCATCACCGGGTTGGCATCGGGTTGCTTGTCTTCTGGCCAACTTTTCGGATCGAGATCCTTGAACATCAGGAACTTGCCGAAAGAGAAAAAGCCCAGTGCAATTTCGTTACTGGCGACCTTCCATCGCGATTGCTTGCTGACTACAGCAGCAACATCGCTGAAAAAGCGATCCAAGCTTTTGTCGTCAGCATCGAAGATGTCTTCGTCAAATGCACAAGAACTCAGATCCAGGCCAAAGTCAGTCTTGAGCTTGGCGACCAGGGATAAATTCGGCATCAGCTCGTCACCGGAGTACCTCAGCTTGAACGCATCCTTGGCCCCGCTGCGTTCAAGGGTGACAGGCAGCAGGATCAAAGGCGCCTTGCGCAGGTTTTCAGAGCTGTCGGCCTCGTACCAATGCAGGAAGCCAAGGGACAGGAACAGCGTGTTGACGCCCTGCTCCTCGATAAATCCTTTGGCCTCGGTATGGATTTTCAATAACTGAAGGAAAAGCCGATCATCTTCGATGGTGGTCTGCAAACGCGTATCGAGATGACGGCGAGCCTTGCCCGTTTCATCCTCGCCTGCGTCGCCCGTGGCGGCATTCCAGTCCAGGCTATCGAGTTCATACAACAACTCCTCATCGCCGGGGGAATCACTATCCTCCTCCCCCTCCACTGCCGACTTAGAGGCCTTGACCAGTTCCGCCAGTTTCTTGCGAGCCATTGGCGCAAAGGTCATGGCCCTTTCCTGACGATAGAGGGTCTTGAAGACCTCCTCGGACTGCTCATCGACCACCATCAGGGTTTTGGCGGTCTTGCGGAAATTGAGCATGTTGTTGCGAAGCCCGATATCCAGAAGCTCTTTGCGACTGCTCTGTAGCTTCTGGCCGATCACTGCATTCATAGGAAAACCTGCTATCTGAATTCGCACACCAACGGCTTTGGTCGTGTCTGCAGACTGGAAGGATGCTAATGGGGAACTGTTCCACGTTTGCGCCATCACCGGAGGCCTGGCGGGCAAGTCTAGTGAGCAGTCATCCGAAAGTTTGAGCCTAGTGCGTACAACTCATCGGATGCAACGATTGCTGAGCTTGGCTTGCTAGAGTCACGAGAATCAGGGAAAGGATGCCAGTGTGTGAGCCAGTCGAGTGATCACTCTGAAGCGCCTTTCCCTAGGACTCAAATATCTAATATCCTTTTGCCAGCAAAATATCTGCAGCATGAATACAGGTAAAGAAATAAGTGATTTGCGGTCACAGCATCAAGCTTGGTGTGGACGACTCCAGCCCCCGATCAATCTGCCGCGCATCTTTGATACCGGGGCCCTGTTCGGAAGGGCACCACTTCACGAATGCCAACCATCGGTCACAGTGAGCTTTGACCGTGCCGTAATGGCACCGCCGAACAAATCTTGCAGCGCCTGCAGTCCTGCGTAGCTCAATTGCCTGCCGTAGCCGAAATTGCAGCCATCGCGTCTACTCACCAATGCCACATCGGTCACCACATCGCCTGTTCTCCGACCCTCGCCCCACGTCATCCCGCCAAGAATGCTGAGTGTTATCAGGGATCAAGGCCCCTGCGACCTGTGGGGAATGTCCACTACGCGGGACTGGCGGCTCCTTACGTCCGGGAGCAAGGGCATCTCATGATCTGGCCTCCTGAGCACCGTTATCGGTAGGCGGGTGGAGGCTGCACTGGCTGACGAGACCAGTGCCGCGAGATCCTGAGCCGGGAGAACGCAGCGGTGCGATGACCGGGGCATGCCTGACTGTCAGTCAGGTGCAGTCCACTCCGTGGTCTGCGGCACCATCATCTACAGCGCTGTTGCTGGTGACATCGGCGTTTGTCACGCCGATTGTCACGAGTGGAGTAGCCGCAAAGCCAAGTGCGATGAGGGCTGCAGCAGTGCTAGAAGCGCCCGTCTCTTTTCAGGAAAGAGACGGGCGCAGGTTGGCGCAAGATTCGGCCAAGCGGAAAGGTTGCTGCAGGGCAGCGAAGTAGGAGGTGTTGTCTGGCGCACGAGGGCCAAGATGTGAAGTAGGCATCCATCACCGGAAAGGTGACCGGGCGAGCTGCCGGACGCGAATCGCCATTTGGGGGGAGAACCACCGCAGGAGCGGCGTGACCTTGAAGGTTCGGGCCACCTGGGGTGCTGTCATCGACAGCGCTTGCACGGCCAGTTCTACGCCTGTGGATAAACCCGGTCAAGGGTCGAAACTCAGCGCTACTTGGGACGTGAAAAGCGGTTGTCCACCGATGGAATTGAGTGGTAAATCCCGGACAACGTCTTGGCTTTTAGCTTTTCAAATTGAGGTCCATCCAAACAGGGCGGCTTTGCAGCACTGTTTGGATGGACCCGCGTGAAAGAGCAGCCAGCGCCGATCTTACAGGCTCACCCGCGATTGAATGCGCCATGACCATTTGGCAAGGCGGTGACGTTATCGCCTACCGGATGGGCAAACTCATGCGGGGTGATATGGCCCGATCTGTTGGCATCGATGTAGTTACTCCACCACGCCATGATCAACCGACGCTGCTCCAGAAATTGGGCCTTGTGGATATACGCGGCGCGCACGCGGTTACGCTCCTGATGGCTCATCTGCCGCTCAATCGCCGCGTCCGTCCACAGCCCTGATTCGAGCAAGGCACTACATGCCATGGTCCTGAAACCATGCCCGCACACGTCCTTGGTGGTGTCGTACCCCATATTGCGCAGCACCTGGTTAACCGTATTCTCCGACAAGGGCTTCCAGTACCGGTGATCACCGGGCAATACGAGTTCAGAGAAGCGATTCAAGCTGCGCAGCTGTTCAAGGATCTCGATAACTTGAGGCGACAGCGGCACTATCTGAATGTCCCCACTCATCTTGGTCCCGCGTGTGGAGTAGCGGACGCCTTCAATCGGCTTGCGGGTATCGGGGATTTCCCACATCGCCCGTTGCAGGTCGAATTCATCCCACCGTGCAAAGCGCAGTTCACTGGACCGCACGAATACATGCAGCGTCAGCAGCACAGCGAGCCGGGTCAGTTCGCGACCGGTGTAGTTGTCGATTCGGTCCAACAGTTCAGGAAGGCGATTCAGCGAGAGAGCAGGACGGTGCACGGTGCGCGGCGCTTGGATCGAGCCGGCCAAATCGAGCGCCGGATTTTGAGTAATCTGCCGCGCCCGCTTCGCACCTCGCATGATCGTTGATAGATAGTTTTGCACTCGCAAGGCGACATCCATGGTGCCGCGATCCTTGATTCGCTGAGTGACCTCAAGGAGATCATGGGTGTCGAGCTCAGCGATAGGCCGCTGGCCAATCAATGGAAACACATGGGTGCGCAACCTGCTCAGCACCGTCTTGGCATGGCCCTCAGTCCAACGCCGGGACATTTCGACGTGCCACTCCAGAGCGACGGTTTCAAAGAGAAGGCTCGCCCGCTGGGCTGCGATCTTGGCCTTCTGCTTTTCTTCCATCGGATCAAGGTTGTCGAGCAACAATGCCTTGGCCTCATCGCGCTTGGTCCTCGCGACGGCCAACGAAACGATGGGGTACTTGCCGATGATCAGCGTGCCTTCCTTGCCGTTGGGTTTGAAATACCGTAGCCGCCAAGTCTTCGAGCCCCAGGGCGTGACGTACAGGTACATGCCCCCGCCGTCGAACAGTTTGTAGGCGCGATCACGCGGTTTGGCCGTGCGGCATTTGAGGTCGCTGAGCGGAGTGGCTAGGCGTGGCATAGGGGTACGTTCTCCATGCAGGAAACACGCTGTACCCCAAAAATACCCCCGGTTATTGGGGATTTTATTGGTTCCCGACGGAGGGTCGTGGAAACAAAAAACGGCCAAAAGGCCGTTTTAGAGGGCTTCCAAAGCATTCAGCGGAATGCAGTGGAGCTGGATGTGGTGCCGGAGACAGGAATCGAACCTGCGACCTTCGCGTTACGAGTGCGCTGCTCTACCGACTGAGCTACACCGGCGTGTAGCGCAACGTACCACTGCCGCACCCGCCGCGTAAACCCCTGTATCCCCGGCCTTATTCCCCTTCCCTCAGAGCGCTTTGCAGCCCTTCGGCGCGAGGTCTTCCTCGATATTGGTCGTGCAGGCCCAGCCGGTAGGCGAGCGGGTCAAGGTGAGGCTCTTGCCAACCACATTGGCCGGCGCATCAGCCAGGGTGCACACGATCGTGCCAGTCCCGTCCGCCGCCTTGCTGCTGACCGTAATCGCACAGTTCGCCGTAGCCGGCTGGCCGCCCAACTCGGCCACACTTCCCACATCCTTACCTTCATTCAAGCGCAGCTCCATCGCCGTCTTAAGCGCGCTGATCTCCAGCAACCCGGCTGCGGCCTTGGTGCGGGACTGGTGGTTGGTGTACATCGGTAAGGTGATGGTCGCCAGAATGCCGATGATCGCGACGACGATCATCAGTTCGATCAGGGTGATACCGCGTTGCCCTTTCATGAACGATTTCCTTTTTGATACGGGTACTCGTGGAGGTCAGGTTCGCCCCCAGCTGGCAGCGGCGCAGTAGGCCTGAACAGACACCTTTTGTCACCCCTGCCTGCCAGGGCGTCATCTTCGCTGAACTACTCTAGTGAGCATCACGGACGCACGCCCGCTCACGGACGCGGCAAGCTGTTTCCAGGCTTGTCACACGAGCAGAAAAGGACCTTTGCATGAACTCAGCTACGCACCTCTACAACTGGCACGGCACCGATGCCAACGGCGCCGCAGTCAGCGGCCAGGTCAGCGGGCGCAGCCCTGCGTATGCGCGGGCCGGCTTGCAGCGCCAGGGCATCCGCGTGGTCTGCCTGCGGGCGGCTGGCGGGTTCGAATGGCGTTTGCCGAAGGCTCGGGAAAAGACCGACCCGGCGGGCTTCAGTCGGCAGCTGGCGACCTTGCTCAAGGCCGGGGTGCCACTGCTGCAGGCCTTCGAGGTGATGGGCCGCAGTGGTTGCAGTGCGGGGCAGGCAGCGTTGCTGGAGAAATTGAAACGGGATGTGGCCTCGGGCCTGGGGCTGGCGGATGCGCTACAGCGCCATCCGGCGTGGTTCGATGGGTTGTACTGCAACCTGATTCGTGTGGGCGAGCAATCCGGCACGCTCGATCGGCAGCTGGAGCAACTGGCGGCGATGCTGGAGCAGCGCCAGGTGCTGCGTAAACGCGTGCGCAAGGCGATGCTCTACCCGTTCCTGCTGTTGCTGACCGGGTTGGGCGTTTCGGCGGTGTTGTTGCTGGAGGTGATTCCGCGTTTCGAGAGCCTGTTTGCCGGTTTCGATGCGGCGCTACCGGCGTTCACGCAGTGGGTGATCGACTTGTCCACAGGGCTGGGGCGCTTTGCGCCGCTGCTGTTGCTAACCGCGCTGGGCCTGGGCTTCGGCGTGACCCGGCTGTATCAGAAACATGCGCCAGCACGCTTGTGGATAACTGCGCAGGCTTTGCGCCTGCCTGTGTTCGGCAGGCTGTTGAGCCAGGCGGCCCTCGCGCGCTTCGCTCGTACCCTGGCCACATCCTATGCTGCCGGGGTGCCGTTGCTGGATGCGCTGGTCACCGTGGCCAAGGCCTGCGGTGACGACCTGCACGAGCAGGCGGTGCAGCGCTTGCGCCAGGGAATGGCCAACGGGCAGGCGCTGAATCAGGCGATGGCCACTGAACC
>Ga0153917_1000888_pt1 | contig 15005 bp, 12 predicted proteins | sample TSFL001MetaG_FD_104695 | JGI IMG/M metagenome (GOLD analysis project Ga0153917, IMG submission 104695) | Attine ant fungus gardens microbial communities from Florida, USA - TSFL001 MetaG | ecosystem: Host-associated > Fungi > Mycelium > Unclassified | place: USA: Florida, Paynes Creek Historic... | reverse complement strand
TTTGGATGTTTAGATGTCCATACGTATAGAAGGTAATATGCAAACACAACAAGAAAATGGGCAGCTTAAGCGCACCATGAAAACACGCCACCTGATTATGCTCTCGCTGGGTGGCGTGATTGGCACAGGGTTATTTTTCAATACCGGATACATTATTTCGACAACCGGGGCCGCGGGCACGCTGCTGGCGTACCTGATTGGCGCGCTGGTGGTGTGGCTGGTGATGCAGTGTCTGGGCGAGCTTTCCGTCGCGATGCCAGAAACCGGCGCGTTTCACGTTTACGCTGCCCGCTATCTTGGCCCGGCCACCGGTTACACCGTGGCTTGGCTTTACTGGCTCACCTGGACGGTGGCGCTCGGTTCGAGCTTTACCGCTGCCGGATTCTGTATGCAGTACTGGTTCCCCCAAGTGCCCGTCTGGGCGTGGTGCGTGGTGTTCTGCGCGGTGATTTTTGGTCTGAACGTTATCTCCACGCGCTTCTTCGCCGAAGGGGAATTCTGGTTCTCGCTGATCAAAGTGATCACCATCATCGCCTTTATTATTCTTGGCGGCGCGGCAATCTTTGGGTTTATCCCGATGCAGGACGGTTCACCTGCGCCGGGCTTAACGAATATTACGGCTGAAGGCTGGTTCCCGCACGGCGGCCTGCCTATCCTGATGACCATGGTGGCGGTGAACTTTGCCTTCTCCGGCACCGAGCTTATCGGCATTGCCGCCGGTGAGACGGAAAACCCGCACAAGGTGATCCCGGTGGCGATCCGTACCACCATCGCGCGCCTGATTATCTTCTTTATCGGCACCGTGTTTGTGCTGGCGGCGCTTATTCCGATGCAGCAGGCGGGTGTGGAAAAAAGTCCGTTCGTGCTGGTGTTTGAAAAGGTCGGCATTCCTTATGCCGCAGACATTTTTAACTTTGTGATTTTGACGGCGATCCTCTCTGCGGCCAACTCCGGGCTGTATGCCTCGGGCCGAATGCTGTGGTCGCTCTCGAACGAGAAAACGCTGCCGCGCTGCTTTGCCCGCGTCAATAAAAACGGTGTGCCGCTGACCGCGCTCTCCGTTTCTATGCTGGGCGGCGTGCTGGCGCTGTTCTCAAGCGTGGTGGCGCCAGACACGGTGTTTGTGGCGCTTTCGGCGATTTCCGGCTTTGCGGTGGTGGCGGTGTGGATAAGCATCTGCGCATCGCACTTTGTTTTCCGCCGTCGCCATGTGCAGTCTGGCCAGCCGTTGTCTGCGTTGCAGTATCGTGCGCCGTGGTATCCGCTGGTGCCGGTGCTCGGGTTTGTGTTGTGCGTGGTGGCCTGCGTGGGCCTGGCGTTTGACCCCAGCCAGAGAATCGCTCTTTACTGCGGCATACCCTTTGTCGCGCTGTGTTATGGTGCGTACTACCTGACCCGAAACCTGACAACGCAGGAGCCTGAACATGTCGCAGAATAATCCGCTGAGCGCCATCCTTGAAACACAACCCTTTGTCGTTCTCGACGGGGCGATGGCAACGGAGCTGGAAGCGCGCGGTTGTAACCTTGCCGATAGCCTGTGGTCGGCCAAAGTGCTGGTAGAAAACCCGGAACTTATCCGTGAAGTGCACCTCGACTATTTCCGCGCCGGAGCGCAGGTGGCGATTACCGCCAGTTACCAGGCAACACCCGCAGGTTTTGCGGCGCGCGGCCTGGATGACGCGCAATCCCGCGCGCTGATTGGCAAAAGCGTGGAGCTGGCACGTAAAGCACGCGAAGCGTACCTGGCTGAAAACCCGCACGCGGGCACGCTGCTGGTGGCCGGCTCCGTAGGGCCATACGGCGCGTATCTGGCCGATGGCTCAGAATACCGCGGTGACTATGTGCGTAGCGCAGAAGAGTTTACTGCGTTCCACCGTCCGCGCGTGGAAGCGCTACTGGATGCCGGGGCCGATTTGCTGGCCTGTGAAACGCTGCCCTCTTTTGCGGAGAGCAAAGCCCTTGCCGCCTTGCTGAGTGAGTATCCGCGCGCCCGCGCGTGGTTCTCTTTTACCCTGCGCGACAGCGAGCATTTAAGCGATGGCACACCGCTGCGCGAGGTGATTGCAGAGCTGGCGCACTACCCGCAGATTGTGGCGCTGGGTATTAACTGCATCGCGCAGGAGAACACCACGACGGCGCTACACTATCTGCAAAGCCTGACGTCGCTGCCGCTGGTGGTTTATCCCAATTCCGGTGAACACTATGATGCAGTGACGAAAACCTGGCATCACCACGGAGAAGCCTGTGAAACGCTGGCGGGCTATTTACCGCAGTGGCTGGCGGCAGGCGCAAAATTAATCGGTGGATGCTGTCGCACCACGCCAAAAGATATTGCTGAACTGACGGCTCAGCGCTGATGCCCTCACCCCGTCCCTCTCCCACTGGGAGAGGGAGAAAAAGCACCGCACAAAATTCACTTTTCTTTCCCGCTTTTTATCTAAAAACAAATCGATATTAGCGATACCTTTTTATTCCTTTATCAAAATTCGCCTGCCGGAAATACTGCCCCCATAACGACAAGGGGAGCAGACAGTATGGCAATTTCATCGCGTATTACTTTACTCGGCGCACTGGCGCTGTGGGCATTTCAGGCGCAGGCGGTGGATGTCACCGTCGCGTATCAAACCTCTGCGGAACCGGCGAAGGTCGCGCAGGCAGATAACACCTTCGCCAAAGAGAGCGGTGCGAAAGTGGACTGGCGCAAATTCGACAGCGGGGCGGCCATCGTGCGTGCGCTGGCCTCTGGCGATGTGCAGATTGGTAACCTCGGCTCAAGCCCGCTGGCGGTCGCGGCCAGCCAGCAGGTGCCGATTGAAGTCTTCCTGCTGGCGTCTCAGCTAGGCAACTCTGAAGCGCTGGTGGTGAAGAAAAACATCACTAAACCAGAAGATCTGATTGGTAAGCGCATTGCCGTACCGTTTATCTCAACCACCCACTACAGCCTGCTCGCCGCCCTGAAACACTGGGGGATTAAGCCGGGCCAGGTGCAAATCATTAACCTGCAACCTCCGGCGATTATTGCGGCCTGGCAGCGTGGCGATATTGACGGTGCATACGTCTGGGCACCGGCAGTGAACGAGCTGGAAAAAGAGGGCACGGTGCTGACCGACTCTGAAAAAGTGGGGCAGTGGGGCGCACCGACACTCGACGTGTGGGTCGTGCGTAAAGACTTCGCGGAAAAACATCCTGATGTGGTGAAAGCCTTCGCGAAAAGCGCCATCGATGCGCAGCAACCCTATATCACTAACCCCGATGAATGGCTTAAACAACCCGCTAACCTGGAAAAACTTTCGCGTCTGAGCGGCGTACCAGAAGCCGACGTGCCGGGGTTGGTGAAAGGGAATACCTACCTCACGCCCGCGCAGCAGGTTCAGCAGCTGACGGGGCCGGTGAACAAAGCGATTGTGGATACCGCAACATTCCTCAAAGAGCAGGGCAAAGTGCCTGCGGTCGCGGCGGATTACAGCCAGTACGTGACCGATCGCTTCGTGAAATAAGGAGGCAGCCATGTTGAATATTACAAACCTGCACGCCAGCTATGGCGGAAAACCGGCCCTGGAAGATATCAACCTGACGCTGGACAGCGGTGAGCTGCTGGTAGTGCTGGGGCCATCCGGCTGCGGTAAAACCACGCTGCTGAACCTGATTGCCGGGTTTGTCCCTTATCAGCATGGCGCTATTCAACTGGAAGGGAAACGGGTAGACGGCCCCGGCGCTGAGCGCGGGGTGGTCTTTCAGAATGAAGGGCTTCTGCCGTGGCGTAATGTGCAGGAAAACGTCGCATTTGGCCTGCAACTGGCGGGCGTCGGGCGCGAACAGCGGCTGGATGTCGCACGGCAGATGCTGAAAAAAGTCGGGCTGGAAGGGGCGGAAAAACGCTTTATCTGGCAGCTTTCGGGCGGCCAGCGTCAGCGGGTCGGGATTGCCCGGGCGCTGGCGGCCAATCCGCAACTGTTATTGCTGGATGAGCCGTTTGGCGCGCTGGATGCCTTTACCCGCGAGCAGATGCAAACCCTGCTGCTGCGCCTGTGGCATGAAACCGGTAAGCAGGTGCTGCTTATCACCCATGACATCGAAGAAGCAGTGTTTATGGCGACCGAACTGGTGCTGTTATCGCCAGGGCCGGGGCGCGTGCTGGAGCGGCTGCCGCTCGATTTCGCCCGCCGTTATGTGGCGGGGGAACCGGTGCGCAGCATTAAATCCGACCCGCTGTTTATCGAACAACGTGAATACGTGCTGAGCCGCGTATTTGAACAACGGGAGGCGTTCTCATGAGCATTGTCTTCAGTGAAAAAACACGTCGTCCTCGCATGAGTCTACGCTGGCCGTTCTCGCGTCAGCTCACGCTGAGCGTCAGCACGCTGCTGGTGTTACTGGCGGTGTGGTGGGCGGTTGCCGCCCAGCAGTGGATTAGCCCGCTGTTCCTGCCGCCGCCGGGACAAGTGCTGGCAAAACTTATCACCATTGCCGGGCCGCAGGGGTTTATGGATGCCACGCTGTGGCAGCATCTGGCAGCGAGCCTGGCCCGTATTCTGGTGGCGCTGCTGGCGGCGGTGATTATCGGAATACCGGTGGGGATAGCGATGGGGCTGAGCCCCACGGTTCGCGGCATTCTCGACCCGTTGATTGAGCTTTATCGTCCGGTGCCGCCGCTGGCCTATCTGCCGCTGATGGTTATCTGGTTTGGTATTGGCGAAACCTCCAAGATCTTGCTGATTTATCTGGCGATTTTCGCGCCTGTGGCGATGTCCGCACTGGCGGGGGTAAAGAGTGCCCAGCAGGTGCGCATTCGCGCCGCACAGTCTCTTGGCGCCAGCCGCACGCAGGTGCTGTTGTTCGTCATTTTACCCGGTGCACTGCCGGAGATTTTAACCGGGCTGCGGATCGGGCTTGGGGTGGGCTGGTCAACGCTGGTGGCGGCGGAGCTGATTGCCGCAACCCGTGGTCTGGGATTTATGGTGCAGTCGGCAGGCGAGTTCCTGGCGACTGACGTGGTGCTGGCAGGGATTGCGGTGATCGCCGTGATTGCCTTTGGATTAGAACTGGGGCTGCGTGCGCTACAGCGCCGCCTGACACCCTGGCATGGAGAAATACAATGAGTGAACGTCTGACCATTACCCCGCTGGGGCCGTACATTGGCGCGCAGGTGTCGGGCCTGGATGTGACCCGTCCGCTGAGCGATAACCAGTTTGAGCAGTTGTACCACGCGGTGCTGCGTCATCAGGTGGTGTGCCTGCGCGAGCAGGCGATCACGCCGCACCAGCAGCGTGCGCTGGCACTGCGTTTCGGCGATCTGCATATCCATCCTGTTTATCCTCACGCTGAAGGTGTGGAGGAAATTATTGTTCTGGATACCCACAACGATAACCCACCGGATAATGACAACTGGCATACGGATGTGACCTTTATTGAAACCCCGCCAGCCGGGGCGATCCTGGCGGCGAAGCTTTTGCCGGAGACGGGTGGCGATACGTTATGGACAAGCGGAATAGCGGCGTTTGAGGCGTTGTCTGCACCGTTCCGGACGCTGCTGAGCGGGCTGCGTGCAGAGCATGACTTTAAGAAATCGTTCCAGGAGTACAAATACCGTAAAAGTGAAGAGGAGCATCAGCGCTGGCTGGAGGCTGTCGCAAAGCATCCGCCGCTGCTGCACCCGGTGGTACGCACGCATCCGGTGACGGGCAAACAGGCGTTGTTCGTGAATGAAGGCTTTACCACGCGGATTGTGGATGTGTCAGAGAAAGAGAGCGAAGCGCTGTTAGGTTTCCTGTTCGCCCATATCACCAAACCGGAGTTCCAGGTGCGCTGGCGCTGGCAGGAGAATGACCTCGCCATCTGGGATAATCGCGTGACGCAGCATTACGCCAATGCGGATTACCTGCCGCAGCGGCGGATCATGCAGCGTGCGACAATTTTGGGAGATAAGCCGTTTTATCGTCCTTGACCTGTCGCTCCCGTAGGCCGGGTAAGCGCAGCGCCACCCGGCGAAAACGGTGCACAATTGCCGGGTGGCGGCTACGCCTTACCCGGCCTACAAATACCCGGCCAATTAAAGGTGCGCCTCAATATACCGCTGATAGCGATTTGCTTTGAGATACGATAAGTCCACCAGCACCAGTCCGTCGATGCAGTTGTTGAATGCCGGATCGCTGCCAAAATCGATAAACTGCACCCCGCCTGGCTCGCACAGCTCAGAGTACTGTTTGTAGAGTGGCGGAATACCGCAACCCAGATTTCCGAGCAGGGATTTCAGCTTCGTCAGGTCATCCACGTAATCGACCCCACCAAACTGGGCCAGCACGTCCGGCAGTGATGCCGGATAAGGCTGACGCGAAGCCGCTAGCGGATGGCTTGCCGGGAACCACAGGCGGTAAAACGCCACCAGCAGATCCCGCGCCGCAGGCGGTAAGCCGCCGGAAATGGAAACCGGGCCAAACAGATAGCGATAGTGCGGATAACGCGCCAGATAGGCACCAATCCCTGACCACAGATAATCCAGCCCACGGCGTCCCCAGTAGCGCGGCTGAATAAAGCTGCGTCCCAGTTCGATACCGTGCTCCAGCACATCCTGCATTTTGTCGTCGTAGTGGAACAGGCTATAGCTGTACAGCCCATCCACGCCGCGTCTGTCGACCTGTATTGCCGTTGGCATAAAGCGATATGCGCCGACAATTTCCAGATCCTCGTCATCCCACAGGATCAGGTGCAAGTAATCGTCGTCGTAGCTGTCGGTATCACGGCGTTTGCCGCTGCCTTCCCCCACGGCACGAAACGCAATTTCGCGAAGACGCCCCAGCTCACGCAGAAGCGGGGCATCTTCCTGCGCGTTGCGTTGCCACAGATAGATCGTCTTACCGTCGCTGGTTTTCCCCAGACACTCGGCCTGCGCCAGCCCGCGTTTCAGCGTGGCCCGGTCTTCCGGGCGCGCAATGGCGCACTGGGTTTTGAATACGCCAGGCAGTCCCTTGCCAAGACGCATCACGTGCTGACGGCACTGCTCGGCCATCTCACGTGGTGAAAGCGTGGTGCTAAACCAGTTATCCCAGCCAATCTGTTGGCCTATCTTAATCGGCAACTGGCTGTGGCGGCGCCGGAACATCTGCTGCATTAACAGCAGCATGGAGAGTGTTGGCGAGACCAGCGTGCTGGCGTAAAACAGCAGGCTGTTATGTGCCTGAATATGCACCGGCAGCAGCGGCGCGCGCAATTTGCTGGCCAGCTTGATAAAGCCAGAGTGCCATTTTTTATCGCGAATGCCTTTGCGCGTCGGGCGGGAGACTTCTCCCGCCGGGAAGAAAATCAGCACCCCGGCGTTTTGCAGGTGTTGTTCCATCTGCACCAGCGATGTTTTCGCCGTCTTGCCACCCATGTTGTCCACCGGAATAAACAGTGAGCTGAGCGGCTCCAGATGCGTCAGCATCCGGTTGGTCACCACTTTCACATCGCGGCGCACGCGGGAAACGGCATACATTAGCGCCAGCCCGTCAAGGGTGCCGGTAGGGTGGTTAGCGATAATGACCAGGGGGCCATGTTCGGGGATTTGTTCGAGATCGCGGGCGGAAACGGTGCAGAGAATATCGAGATGCTCCAGGACTTGCTCCACCATATCCAGCCCTTTCAGGTGGCGGTGGTTTGCTGCAAACTGCTGGAATTCTTCTTCATAGAACAGTCTTTTTAACAGACTTTTTTGCCAGGGTGCGGGCCTCGCCTGAGGCCAAAGGTCATCGAGAACGCTGTCGAGACTAAACATGGTAACTCCTCCTGCCGTCTTGCCCAGACAGTAGAAGGGGGAGATGTCGTTTGTATTGCAGTTTGGTGAAGTTATTGCACCAGACGCCTCTCTCCCGGGGGAGAGAGGCTATGCGGATTAACGCAGAATTTTCTTCTCGGCCAGATCCAGCGCGAAATAGCTGAAGATCAGATCCGCGCCAGCGCGTTTGATCGCCCCCAGGCTTTCGAGGATCACTTTCTCTTCATCAATCGCACCCGCCTGCGCGGCGAACTTGATCATGGCGTACTCACCGCTCACCTGGTAGGCACCCAGCGGCAATTCGGTACGTTCGCGGATATCGCGCAGGATATCCAGATACGCACCAGCTGGTTTCACCATCAGGCAATCTGCGCCCTGGGCTTCATCGAGCAGAGATTCGCGGATCGCTTCGCGGCGGTTCAGCGGGTTCATCTGGTAGGTTTTACGATCGCCTTTCAGCGCTGTACCGGCGGCTTCACGGAACGGGCCGTAGAAAGAGGACGCGAATTTAGTGGAGTAGGACATGATAGCCGTGTCGGTGAAACCCGCGGCATCCAGCGCCTGACGGATAGCCTGGACCTGGCCATCCATCGCCGCAGAAGGGGCGATGAAATCAGCACCGGCAGCAGCGGCAACCACGGCCTGTTTGCCCAGGTTCAGCAGGGTGGCGTCGTTATCCACACCGTGATCGCACAATACACCGCAATGGCCGTGAGAAGTGTATTCACAGAAACAGGTGTCGGACATGACGATCATTTCCGGCACGGTCTCTTTGCAGATGCGCGACATGCGCGCGACCAGGCCGTCTTCTTTCCACGCATCGCTGCCGGTGGCATCGGTATGGTGGGAAATGCCGAAGGTCATGACCGAGCGGATACCGGCATTCGCAATGCGTTCGATCTCGCGTGCCAGATGCTTTTCGGGGATGCGCATGACGCCCGGCATAGCATCGATGGCTTTGTAATCATCGATCTCTTCTTCAACAAAAATCGGCAACACCAGATCGTTTAAGGTCAGTGTTGTCTCTTCAAACATAGCGCGCAGTGCCGGTGACTTGCGCAGGCGACGGGGACGAGCAATTAAATCGGTCATGATATGCCTGACGTTGAGGAACAATGGGGCACAGTGTACCCGAAATGCAGCCTGTCTGTTTTACTAAAGTGGTCGTTTAGGCAATGACAGGCTGGATACGTTATTTACGCGTTGAGCAGCCAGGTAAATCAGCGAGAAATAATACATGTTATGAATAATGGATGCCTTCACGTTTAATTAGTGTTAATTATTTATTGTTGGCTTATCAAATTTTCCATGAATAAGTTTTTTTATTATTTTATGGTTTTTATTGTTTTATGATTCCGGATATTCCTTTAATAGTATTTACGTGAGTTTTGGGTTTCCTTGAATATATAAATCCAGGTGATCATTTAATGATCTATTTTTCTTTTCTGTTTTCATTTATTTATTTTAATCGTCTGTTTTTGTTGTGTTTTTAATTTGAGTATTTCACTATCCGTGTGCGTTGTCTGTATTCGGACTTAATGGAAAGACTCATTGAACCTTTTTCCTTTGAGACGGCATAATCTTTTTCGCAATATATCGTTGCAATGGTTATTTGACGGACAAACTTGCTTACGTCCCTGAGGAGGGATGACTCAATGCAAACATGGAAAAAGAAACTGGTTGTATCTCAAATTGCATTAGCCTGTACATTGGCTATCGCTTCTCAGGCAAATGCTAAAGATATCTCGGGTACAACCTATAATACTTTTGGTTACGACAGTACGGTTACGTCACCCTGGTATTATGGCTATGCTGACTGGGACTATTCAGACACGTCGAGCGACGGCGATATCTACCCGGTCATCAACAAGTCCACGGTGAATGGCGTTATCTCGACCTATTATCTTGATGACGGTGTGAATGGCCGCTCGAATTCCCTGTCCATCACCAACAGCACAATCAATGGCATGGTTACCTCTGGGTGCATGACAGCGGCATGTGCGGACGGGGTCGATACTGATGGAACAACGCACGCGCAGTACGATCGTTTTAGTCTGACGGTCGATAACTCGACCATTAACGACATTTATGAGCATTACGCTTATAACGTGACGGATGGCGATACGACCACCACGCAGTATCTGGACACCTATGATCTGGGCAACGCCATTACGCTGGATGTGGAATCCGATATTGTTATTCAGAATAACTCACGCATTGCGGGTATTACCCTGACGCAGGGGTATCAGGAGCTGGATAATACGCCGTATGACAGCGTTGAGGGTGTTGCGAACAACAGTAACGTCTTTACCGATACTCTGGTTGTGAAAGACTCCGTGCTGACCTCTGGCGCTTACAGCGATCTGGGCACCTCAGGTTTCTACGGCCAAACGGCGAAGCCGAGTGATTACGCTGAAACTAACGCGACCTCTGCGGATGATGCTGCGCTGATTGTCATGGCGAGCGCATCAGATAATGCGATGCAAACGACTGCTACGTTTGACCACTCTACCATCACGGGCGACATTCTTTTCTCCAGCACCTTCGATAACAACTTCTATGTGAACGGCGATCCAGCCACTGATACCACCGATGATGGGGTGTATAACCCTACCACCAACGGTTGGGATGGCACTGACAAGCTGGATGTGACGCTGAATAATGGCAGCAAATGGGTGGGCGCAGCTCAGTCCAGCGTTGAGGCCATTGGTGAATCGCAGATGTACGGCTTGGGTTACAGCAGCGTGGACTGGACAGCTCTGACGGCGAACAGCATCTGGCCAACCTCAACCTTCGACAGCACCGGCCACGTGGCGGGCGAGTCGGTGTATCAGAGCGGTCTGTTTAATGTGACCCTGAACGGCGGATCGGAATGGGATACCCGCAAGACATCTAATATCGATACCCTGAACGTGAACAGCGGCTCGCAGGTGAATGTCGAAGATTCGGGTCTGCTGGCAGATACCATTACTCTGACCGGAGCGTCTTCCCTGAATATCGGGGACAGCGGTGGTGTTGCGACCGACAGCCTCTATCTGGATAGCGGTAGCCTTGCAACGTTGACGGAAGAAACCGCCGGACTGTACGCCAATACTATCACCGTGGATAACGGTGCTGAACTGGCGCTCGGCCTGGGCCAGGTTGACACCCACAACATGGTATTGACCGACGGCGGTGTGCTGAATGTCGCCAGCCGCGACTACGTGCTGAACGCCGATCTGAACAACGCCCGCTACATCACCAACGATCGTCATGCCACGGGTTATGACTATGGTGTACTTGCGCTCAATGCAGACGGTCATCTGGCAGTGAACGGTGAAGTTGCCGGTAACTACAAGGTGCGTATTGATAACGCCACCGGCGCAGGCGCCGTTGCTGATTATAAAAACAACGAAATTATCCGCATCTATGACAATAACGCGGATACCAAAGCCTCCTTTACTGCGGCAAACAAAGCGGATTTAGGTGCGTATACCTATAAAGCGCTGCAACAAGGCGATACCGTCGTTCTGCACCAGCAGGAGCTGACCGACTACGCGAATATGGCGCTGAGCATCCCTTCTGCAAATGCCAACATCTGGAATCTCCAGCAGGATACGCTGAGCACACGTATCACCAACAGCCGCCATGGTCTGACGGATAACGGTGGTGCCTGGGTGAGCTTCTTTGGTGGAAATCTTGATGGTGACAACGGGATCATCAGCTACGACCAGGACGCCAGCGGCATTATGGTCGGTGTGGATACGCACATCGACGGCAATGACGCAAAATGGCTGATCGGTGGTGCTGCTGGCTTCGCAAAAGGCGATCTGAGCGATCGTAGCGGACAGGTTGATCAGGACAGCCAGACGGCAATGGTTTACTCCTCCGCGAAGTTTGCCAGCGATGTCTTCATTGATGCTTCCCTGAGCTACTCACGCTTCAATAACGATCTCTCCGCCACCATGAGCAACGGTCAGTATGTGGATGGTAACACCACCACTGATGCCTGGGGCTTTGGCATGAAACTGGGCTACGACTGGAAAGTTAACGAGTCTGGCTACGTGACGCCATATGCGGCGGTGTCCGGGCTGTTCCAGTCTGGCGACAACTACCAGCTGAGCAACGACATGAAGGTGGGCGATCAATCCTACGACAGCCTGCGTTACGAAGTGGGTGTTGATACCGGTTATACCTTCAGCTACGGCTCCGATCAGGCGCTGACGCCTTACTTCAAACTGGCATATGTGTATGACGACGCTGACAACAGCGCCGATGTGAACGGTGACAGCATTGATAACGGCGTGAAAGGCTCTGCGGTGCGTGTAGGTCTGGGTACACAGTTCAGCTTCACCAAAAACTTCAGTGCTTATTCAGATGCAACCTATCTGGGCGGCGGCGACGTCGAACAGAACTGGGGCGCCAATGTGGGCGTGAAGTACACCTGGTAATACGATTTGTCCGGGGAGGTTCGCCTCCCCGGACTTTAAATAACAAAAATAACAGCGATAGAGCGCCATCAGGCAAGGACGACTTGAGGTTGGCATGAACCATTACGCAAAACCACTTCCTGAATTTACCCGGCTTGAAAAATGCCTGGCCCCTTACAGCACGCCTTTTCATCTTTCCGGGGAACAAACTCTTTTTAGCGACTGCTACGACGATGACCACTTCACCCTGTTTCTGCAAAGCGGCACGTTAACCATTAACCGCCAGCAGGACGATCTGCTGGTCGAGATTATTACCGCGCCGTTTATTCTGGGCCTGAATGCCGGCATGGCAGGCTGCGGGTCGCAATATACGTTGATTGCACAAACCCCGTGCTCTGGCTTCTATCTTCCGGCTGACGCCACCCGCAGCTATATTCAGCAAGCGCATCTGTGGCGTGATGCCTTCTGCTGGCTTTCGTGGAACCACAAAATGATGGAGTCCCGTGACGGACAACTGGTGGGGAATAATTCCTACAGCCAGATCCGCTCGACGCTGCTGGTCATGGCGGAGTGGGACGAAACGCTGCGCTCGCGGGTCGGCGTGATGAACTACATTCAGCGGCGCACGCGCATCTCGCGTTCGGTTGTCGCGGAGGTGCTGGCGGCGTTACGGCAGGGGAATTACATCAATATGAGCCGGGGCAAACTGGTCAGTATCAACCGTTTGCCCGCGGAATATTAGTCACTTTACGAAGCCGGAACGACCTTCTCTTTATTGGCGCTCAGCTCGGCAACTAAGTTATTGATACCGTCACTCATATTGACGAAACGGGTATTCGGCGAGCGGGTCACAACCACAAACGCACCCACGTTTGCCTGCGGGATCATCGCCATATAGGTGATAAAGCCGCCGCCACCGCCGGTTTTCTGAATGATCCCCGGGCGACCATTTTTCGGTGCCATGTAGACCCAGCCCATACCCAGCGCATCGGCTTTGCCCGGCACGTCCATGCCAATCACTCGGTGCAGCTGATTACGCTGATAAATCAGCGTTTGCATACGATCGGCCTGGTTGCTGCGTGCGTAGAAATCGGAAGAGAGGAATTGTTGCATCCAGCGCATCATGTCGCCCGGCGTAGAGTAAACGCCGCCACTTCCGATAGCTGCCAGGGTGTTATTACACGGACTTGCCCCTTTTTCCGCCACCATCAAGCGCCCGCACTGGTCGGGTGAAGGGGTAAAGGTGGTGTCTTTCATGCCCAGCGGGCGCGTAATTTGTTCTTCAAACAGCTGGGGATACGGCTTGCCGGATGCCGTGGATAACGCATCGGCGAGAAGATCAAACGCCAGGTTGGAATAAGAGGCCTGTGAACCCGGCTCGGATTTCAGCGTCGCCGTGTTCAGGTAGCTCCAGCGTTGTTCCCGCGTTGGCCAGACGAACACCGCACGGTGTGCCGCGCCGCCGGGTTGTTCACGCGGCAGGGCGCTGGTGTGAGTGGCCAGATTCACCAATGTGATCGGAGCTCCCTGATAGGTGGGAACATGTGCGCCTGGTGGGGCATATTTGCTGAGCGGATCGTTGAGTTTTACCACGCCCTGATCGAGTAATTTCACCAGCATTTCGCTGGTCATTAACTTGGTTAATGAGGCGATACGGATAACAGAATCCAGCTGCGGGTGGATATTATTTCCTGGACGCGTTTCACCAAAACTACGAAACACACGCTGGTTACCGTCGATAACCACCAGCGCCATACCGGTTGCACCACTGCCGTAATAGATAAGGTTAGCGTAGCGGTCGGCAATATCTGAGGCAAAAGCAGGGGCTGTCAGCGGCTGGGCTGCCTGGGCGGTAGACAGACTCACCGCACACAGCGCGGCGAAAGATAACAGACAACGTTTCAACGAAATGCATCCATGAAGTGAATGAAGAAATTAATGCGTATTTATACTACTAAACGGCGCGGTGCAATGGGTCGAATTGCATAACGATAGCGAGAAAAACGTAACCGCGGGTAAATAAGAGCAATTTCCTGGAACTCAGTCTCCTATTTTGTGACATCGGGCTTATGATAGTCGTTTATCTCACTCAATCTTTCGGAGAGGGCTATGTCTGAGAAGCGTGTAGTTATGGTTGTCGATATGCAACAAGGCGTGTTTGAAACGCCGCGTCATCAGCGTGAACTGTGTGTTTCCCGCATCAATCAGCTCACGAAGGCTGCCGACACGGTCATTTTTATTCAACATACCGAAGCCGGCGGGCTGGAAGAGGGGAGTGAAGGGTTTGCGCTGCTGCCTGAAGTAGAGCAACCCGCGGGGGCATTCTATGTCACCAAGACTGCCTGTGATTCATTCTATAACACTGGGCTGGCAGCGCTGCTGCGTGAGCAGGATATTAATGCATTTGTCATTTGCGGTTGTGCCACCGATTACTGTGTCGATGCCACCATCAAAAACGGCGTGAGCCGCGGCTATCACATTACCGTCGCGGAAGATGCCCATACCACCGCAAACCGCCCGGCGGCGCAGGCGCAAATCCTGATTAACCACCATAACGATGTCTGGCGTAACTTTATTGCCCCCCTGAACCCACCGAAGGTGAAATTCACCGAAACAATTCTCGAAAACTGGAAAGCGAACTAATAATAATCCATCGGGTCTGACCTTTTTGCCCGGGCCAGCACGCTGGCCCGTAGCAGCGTTTTCGTTTGGTGATGTGTTGAACACAGCAACAGCCATAACAACAAGAAGGAAGCATTATGTTTAAGTCTTTTTTCCCAAAGCCGGGGCCTTTTTTCCTGTCGGCATTTATTTGGGCACTGATCGCTGTCATTTTCTGGCAGGCG
>Ga0153917_1000883_pt1 | contig 15032 bp, 14 predicted proteins | sample TSFL001MetaG_FD_104695 | JGI IMG/M metagenome (GOLD analysis project Ga0153917, IMG submission 104695) | Attine ant fungus gardens microbial communities from Florida, USA - TSFL001 MetaG | ecosystem: Host-associated > Fungi > Mycelium > Unclassified | place: USA: Florida, Paynes Creek Historic... | reverse complement strand
TCCTCGAGAAGACCGGAGCGGTGCTCCGCGCGCTCGAAGCCCTCGGCGAGGCCTCGGCGCAGCAGATCGCGGACCATGCGACCGAGCCCGTGAGCTCGACCTACCGGCTGCTCGCGAGCCTCATGAGCCTCGGCTGGGTCGACCAGGGGTCGAAGCGCGGCCGCTTCCGGCTCGGCGTGCGCGTCATGCGCATCGGCAGCGCGCTCGACGACCTCGTGAGCGTGCGCGACGCGTGCCGGCCCGCGCTCGCCGCCCTTCGGGCGCAGACTCACACGACGGCGTTCCTCTGCTTCCGGCGGGGCGACGAGGCCGTGTGCGTCGACCGGATCGCCGGCCGCGACGTGCACTCGCTCGCCATGCGCCTCGGCGACGCCCTCCCCCTGAACGCGGGGGCCGCCCCCCTGGCGCTGCTCTCCTTCCTGCCGTTCGGCGAGCGAGAGGGGATCGTCGCGAGGTTCGCCGCGGCGGCCGCGGACGACGACGCGGATGCCGGCTCCCGCCTCCTGGCTCGCATCGCCGAGACGCGCGAGCGGGGCTACTCGATCTCCGACGAGGACGTCACCCCCGGGATCGCCGCCGTCGGCGCTCCCGTCTTCAACCATCGCGGCGAACTCGAGGCGGCCATCTCGATCAGCGGGCTGCGCTGGCAGGTGCTCGACGGGACGGAGAGGGCCGCTCAGCTCGTGACGGAGGCGGCGCTCGCGTCGAGCCGAGCGCTCGGCTTCGAGCAGTCGCACCCGTCGCCCGAGACCGGGAGGAACGAATGACCACGAGACCCATCAAGGTGCTCGCGAACGCCGATCGCGTCATCCGCGCCCTGAGCGAGTCGGGCGCGCTCACCCCCGCCGAGCTCGCCGAGGCGGTCGACATCCCCCGGCCGAGCGTGTACCGGCTCATCGACGGCATGACGGCGATCGGCCTCACGGAGTCGCTGCCCGACGGCACGGCGCGGCTGAGCATGCGTTGGCTGCGCATGGCCGACCGCGCGCGCGCGGCGATGCCCGAATGGGAAGGAGCCGACGACGTGCTGCGCGATCTGGTCGAGCGCACGCAGCAGACGGCCTATCTCACGATCGAGCGCGACGGCGAGGCCGTGTGCATCGCCTGGGAGCAGGGCCGCGGCATCGGCGTGCTCGTGCTCAAGCCCGGTCGGAGCCTCCCCCTGCACGCCGGTGCCGCGGGACGGGCCCTGCTCGCCTTCGGCGGCGGCCTGGAGGCCGAGCTGGCCCGGGGACGCGAGGAAGGCGCCCCGCGCACGCGGTTCACGCGGGCCACGCTGACGACCGACGAGGAGCTTCGCGCTGACGCCGAGGCGGCGCTCGCACGCGGCTACAGCGTGTCGATCGAGGACGTCACCCCCGGCATCGCGGCCTTCGGGGCGCCCGTGCGGCAGGGCGGCCACGTCATCGGCGTGATCTCGATCGCCGGGCTCACCGCCGAGTTCGAGGAGCGTCGCGAGGAGCTCGCAGAGGCTCTGCTCGGGGCGGCGGCCCGGCTCGGAGACTGACCCGACGGAATCCGCCACCTCGACGCACCCTTCTCTCAAATTGCAGACAATTCGTCTGTTTCGTGGTAATTTCTTGCATCAGATCGATCGGCCGCACTCGCGAGCGCGTCGAGCGCTTCCGCCCACTTCGAGCACTTCTGCAAAGGGATCCACGCAATGACGCCCAATTCCGTCACGAAGACCAGCCCCACGACGCCCACCGAGCGGCTCACCGTCGGGCAGGCCGTCATCCGCTTCCTCCAGGCCCAGTACGTCGAGCGCGACGGCGTGACCGAGCGATTCTTCGGCGGCGGCTTCGGCATCTTCGGCCACGGGAACGTCGCCGGCGTCGGCCAGGCGATGCTGCAGTACGAGTCCACGTTCCCCTACTACCAGGGCCGGAACGAGCAGGGCATGGTGCACATCGGCATCGGCTACGCCAAGATGCGCAACCGCCTCGGCGCGCTCGCCGTCTCCACCTCGATCGGCCCCGGCGCGACGAACATGGTCACGGGCGCCGGCACCGCATCCGTGAACCACCTGCCCGTGCTGCTCCTGCCCTCCGACGTCTTCGCGACGCGCCGCACGGGCGCCGTGCTGCAGCAGCAGGAGATGCCCTACGCGGCCGACGTCACGGCCAACGACGCCTTCCGCGCCGTCTCGCGCTACTTCGACCGCGTGTGGCGGCCCGAGCAGCTCGCCGACGCGCTCCTGCAGGCGATGCGCGTGCTCACGAGCCCCGCCGACACGGGCGCCGTGACCATCGCGCTCCCCCAGGACGTGCAGGCCGAGGCCTACGACTTCCCGGCCGACCTCTTCAAGGACCGCGTGTGGCACATCGCCCGCAACCGCGCCGACCGGGCCGCGATCGAGCGCGCCGCCGAGGTCATCCGCGCTGCCTCGCGCCCCGTCGTCATCGCCGGCGGCGGCGTCATCTACTCCGACGCCACCGAAGAGCTTCGCGCCTTCGCCGAGTCGACCGGCATCGGCGTCGGCCTCACGCAGGCCGGCAAGGCGTCGCTCCCGTGGGACCACGAGCTCAACATCGGCGCGCTCGGCTCCTCGGGCTCGCGCTTCGCGAACGACATCGCGGGCGCCGCCGACGTCGTCATCGGCATCGGCACGCGCTACACCGACTTCACGACCGCCTCCAACACGCTCTTCCAGAACCCCGACGTGAAGTTCGTCAACATCAACGTCGCCGAGATCGACGCGCTCAAGGAGAACGCGACGGCGCTCGTCGGCGACGCCCGCGAGACGCTCCGCGAGCTGCTCGAGGTGCTCGGGGACTGGTCGGCCCCTGCCTCCGCACGCGAGACCGCCGAGACGAACGCGCGCGAATGGAACGCCGAGATCGACCGCATCGTCGAGCTCGACGGCAGCCCCACCCTCTCGCAGGCGCAGATGATGGGCATCCTCAACCGCGCCGCGGGCGAGCGCGACGTCATCGTCAATGCTGCCGGCTCCATGCCCGGCGACCTGCACCGCCTGTGGCGGCCGGGCTCGACCAAGGGCTACGACATCGAGTACGGCAACTCGTGCATGGGCTACGAGATCCCCGGCGCGATCGGCAACGCGCTCGCCGACCGCACGCGCCACGTCTTCGGCCTCATCGGCGACGGCACCTACCTCATGCTCTCGCAGGAGATCATGACGGCCGTGCAGGAGCACCTCAAGATCACGTTCGTGATCGTCGACAACTTCGGCTACGGCTCGATCGCGGCGCTCTCCGAGACGGTCGGCTCGCAGGCCTTCGGCTGCCGCTTCAACGAGCGCGGCGACGGCTCGAAGCACGACGGCACGCGCATCGAGGTCGACTTCGCGCAGAACGCCGAGAGCTACGGCGCGAAGGTGTGGTCGGCCGACACCGCCGAGGGCTTCCAGGCCGCGGTGGACGAGGCGAAGGCCTACGACGGCACGAGCGTCGTGTACGTGCGCGTCGACGCGCAGGCCCGCTTCGGCGGCTCGGGCGCGTGGTGGGAGGTCCCCGTCTCGCAGGTCGCCGAGGTCGAGACGACGAACGAGGCCTACGCCGCCAACGCGGAGAACCGCGCCAAGCAGCGCCTCTACCTGTAGGGGCTCCCGGAACCGCCCGCGTCGGCGATCGCAGCGTCAGCGCAATCGCCGACGCGGGCGTCGACCCGAACGACCATCGTCCTCGAGCAGTCCGGAAAGGACGCCCCGCATGACCGCCACCGCCCTCCGCCTGCCCGCCCCGCGGACCCCCGACGCGCGCACCGCTCCCCCGCTGAGGTGGGGCGTGCTCGGCACGGGCTGGATCGCCGAGCGCTTCGCCGCGGCCCTCGCCGAGAGCACGACCCAGCGCGTCGTCGCCGTCGGATCGCGCAGCCTCGAGAGCGCCGAGCGGTTCGCGGCGCCGTACGCGGGCGCCCGCGCGCACGGCTCCTACGCCGACCTCGTGAACGACGGGGAGGTGGACGTCGTGTACGTCGCGACGCCGCACCCGTCGCACCTCGAGTTCGCGCGCCTCGCCGTCGAGGCGGGCAAGCACGTGCTGGTCGAGAAGCCCATGACGATCACCGCGGACGACGCCCGCGCGCTCGCCGGGCTCGCCCGCGAGCGAGGCGTCTTCCTGATGGAGGCGTTCTGGACGAAGTTCCTGCCCCGCTACGACGTCATCCGGCAGGTGCTCGAGGCCGGCATCCTGGGCGACGTGCACACCGTGGTGGCCGACTTCGGCGAGTGGTTCCCGGACAGCCACCGCATCATGCGCCGCGACCTCGCCGGCGGCCCCATGCTCGACCTGGGCACGTACCCCTTCGGCCTCATCACCTGGGTGCTGGGCGAGCCGGACGAGATCGCCGCGTTCGGGCAGCCCTCGAAGACGGCCGGCGTCAACGCGCAGACCGCCGCCATCCTGCGCTTCGGCGACCGGGCGCAGGCGGTCGTGCAGACGAGCATCCTCGGCACCTCGCCGACCACCGCCGCGATCGTCGGCGACCGCGCCGCCCTCGCGCTGCCCGGGCCGTTCTACCAGCCCGGCGATGTCGTGCTCCTGGGGCGCGACGGCCGGGAGATCGACCGCTGGAGCGAGGAGCCCGTCGCCCACCGCGCCCTGTTCTGGCAGGCCGCGGAGGTCGCGCGCTGCATCGAGGCGGGGCTGACCGAGTCGCCGCTGCACCCGCTCGACGCGACGATCGCCTCGCTGACCACGATGGACGCCGTGCGCCGCATGACCGGCGAGACCTTCGACGGGGAGTAGCCGCGTCCATTTCCCGAGATCGGCCCTTCTGCAACGCGCAGAAGGGCCGATTTGCCGCAACGGATCCAATGGAGACCATCCGTCAAGTGGCTCTACCGGGGAATCGACCACGCGGGAAGACCGCTGGAGATCGTCTCGATCGTGGCGCAAGATGGTGACGAATACGTGATCCACGCGATGAAGCTGCGTCGCACCTCCAATCCGGGATTGGGTGAGCACGTATGGCGGCTGAAACCGCGGGTGTTCCAGGACTCGACGACGACACGCTCGCGCGTCTCGTCGCGCAGGCGGAAGCCGGCTACGACCTCGCCACGGACGTCATCCGCACCGAGGAGAACCCGCACTTCCAGAAGCTCCGCCTCGTCCCGGAGGACCTCGGAGAGGCGATCCTGAACCGCGCGATCCGCGACGGCCGCACCGCACGCCCGACGAGATCGTCCGCGCGGCCATCGAGGCGTACCTGCACGCCGGATGAACCCTCCTGACCGCAGGATCGGACGCACGACTTCCGCCTGGTGCCTGAAATGGGCCTTGAGCCTAGGGCTCAAGGCCCATTTCAGGCACCAGGCGTCAGGAGGAGGGCGCGTCGCCGCGCGCGAGGCTGCGGGAGAGCAGGATGCCGGCGACGACGGCCGCGAGGGAGAGCGCCGCCATCATGGCGCCCGCGGGCAGCCACGTGCCGAACCACGTGCGGGTGTAGCCGAGCACGAGCGTGAAGGCCGCGGCCGCGGCGTAGCCGACGCCCTGCATGAACGCGCTGAGCCGTCCCGTCTCCTCGGGGGTGCGCCCGAGCAGGCCCGCGAGCGTCAGGCACATCGAGAAGAGGGCCTGGACGAGGCCGATGAGCGCGACGGCGAGCACCGCCCAGGCCGCGGGCAGGCCGATCGCGAGCATGACGTAGCCCGCCGCCGCGAGCCCCGCGCACACGGCCGACACCGCGCCCGCCGCCCGGGCGCCGAACCGGCCGATCACGCGCGGAACCGTCAGCGCCAGTGGGAGGCCGAGCGCGGCGAAGAGCGACAGCAGGAGCCCCGCGGTCGTCTCGTCGACGCCGAACTGCTCGCGGACGATCACGGGCATCCACGCGAACGAGGAGTACGCGGCGACCGACGAGGCGCCGAAGAGGAGCGACAGGAGGACGGCCGTGCGACCCGGGCGCCACGGCGCTCGCAGAGGCCCCGGCGCTGCTCCCGACGCGGCGGCGGATGCCGGGCCGCGCGCGAGCGCCTCCGGGGCGACGCCGAACCGGGCGGCCTCCCGCGCCCGCATCCGCAGCGCGAGCAGCGCCATCGGCACGGCGCCGACGATGGGAAGGAGCGCCCACAGTCCGATCGCGACGCGCCACGACGACGTCTGCGCGACGCTCGGCTCGACGAACGGCGGCAGCACCGCGCTCACGGCGAGCATCGCCGTGTAGAGCGCCGTCACGAGCCCGATGCGGTCGGGCAGGTAGCGGCGCACGAGCCCCGGGATGAGCACGTTGCCGATGCCCATGCCGAGGAGCGCGATGACTCCTCCCCCGGCGATGAGTGCGATGTCGGTCGCGAACGCGCGCATGAGCGAGCCGACGGCGACCGTCGCGAGCGAGAGCACCGCGAGGCCGGCGCCGCGCGGTGCGATCCAGCGGCCGAGCGCCAGGCCGGCGAAGGCGAACACGATGGGCGGCGCCATGCCGAGCAGGCCGAGCACCGAGGGCGGGAGCGGGATGTCGGCCTCGATCCAGGCCACGAGCGGCGAGAGGCTGACGGCGGCCGTGCGCAGGTTCAGGGCGAGGGTGCACACGGCGACGGCCGCGAGCACGGCATCCGAGGCGGATGCGTCGTGCGTCGCGGCCGATCGTGCGCCGAGTCGAGTCGTCAATTGATCCTTTCAGCGACGCCGGTCCGCCGGGCCGGCTGCTGCTCGGCCCGGCGAGTCGTCAGCGCGTGAGCGGAAGCCTCGGGTCGGGCTCCTGCGCGTTGACCTCGTCGCGCACCCACGCGTGGTCGGGGTCGTCGACGGCGAGCCACTCGCGCACCGCGCCGGGACCGTTCATGACGTTCAGGTAGTAGAGATCGTAGCCGGGCGCGGCGGCGGCGGGACCGTGGTAGCCGTGGGGCACGAGCGCGACGTCGCCGGACTTCACGATGGCGTCGATCGAGATGTCGTTGCCCTCGCTCGCATACGTGTGGAACGTGCCGAACGCTGCGGCGGGGTCGTGCTCGGCCTGGTTCTTCGACGCCTCCGCCTCGAAGTAGTAGATCTCCTCGAGGATCGCCTCGCGGCCGGGCACGTCGTGGTCGTGCTTGTGCGGCGGGTACGACGACCAGTTGTCGGCGGGGGTGATGACCTCGCACACGAGCAGCCGCGCCGCTTCGGGCAGCGTCGCGGGCATGCCGAAGTTGTTGATCTGGCGGGTGCACTTGCCGCCGCCGCGCACCTCGACGGGGACCTCGGCCGCGGGCATGTAGCGCGCGGGGCGGCGCTCGGCCGTGGGGGCCTCGGCGACCGCGACGCGGCCGGATCCGGAGATCGTCGCGCTCGAGCCCGCCCCGAGGAAGAGCACGTCGCTCGGGCCGGCGAAGACCGACGGCCGGCCGGCGAGGCGCTGCTCGCGCGCTCCGCCGTCCTCGCCGGAGACGTAGGCGACGTCGAACGAGCCGCGCAGCGGGACGATGATGCGCTCGACGTCGCCCGCCTCGAGGTCGGCGCTGGAGCCGTCGCCGAGCTCGGCGACGCGGATGCCCGTGTGCTGCCAGCCGTCGACGCGGTCGTCGACGGCCGTCTCCCAGGGTCCGTCGGCGAGGTCGCCGGGGCGGTAGAGCCATTCGGGGGTCGTTCGGGTCACGATTCGTTCCTCTCGTGGAGCGGTCGGTCTGCTGGTGGAAGGGGGAACGCGAGCGCCTCGGCGTATTCTCCGCCGAGCTCGACGCGCGACAGCCCGACGGTGCCGGGCGACTGCACGGCTCGCGCTCCCCAGGCGGCGGCGCGGCGCACGGCCCGCGCCTGGTCGCGCCCCTCGGCGTCGGCGCACACGTAGCCGGCGAGGCAGGCGTCGCCCGCGCCCGTCGTGTTGCGCACCGTCACCGGGTTGGTGCGGGCGAGGCGGACGCCGTGCTCCCCCGCCGCGAGCACGCCGAGCGCGCCGAGGCTCACAAGCACCGTCCGGGCGCCGCGTTCGCGCAGCCGCTCGGCGGCGGCGACGAGCTCGCCCCACGTCTCGATGCGCGCGTCGAGCGCGCGCTCGAGCTCGGAGAGGTTGGGCTTGACGAGGTCGACGGGCTCGTCGGGGTCGAGCACGTGGACGAGGTGCTCGGCCGGGACGTCGACGGCGATCCGCGCGCCGGCGTCCCGCGCCGCCCGCACGAGCGGGCCGATGGGCACGGGTTCGCCCGTCTCGCGCACGTGCGGGAGCGATCCCGCGACGACGAGCCAGCCGGCCGGCCCGGCGGCCGCGGCGGAGGCCGCCGAGTCGATCGAATCGCCCGGCCCCGGCGACAGCGCTCGCGCCGTCGCCTCGACGACGTCGCGCCACTCGTCCGCCGCGAGCGGCCGCGGCCGCTCGTTGAAGTTGGTCGTCGCGCCCGTGGTCGACTCGACCACGATCGTGTTGACGCGCACCGGGTTCGCGATGGGCACGATCTCGGCCCACGGCTCGCGCATGCCCTCGAGCGATCCCTCGGATGCGGGCACGAGCGCCGTGGCCCGCAGCTCGTGCTGCACGAGCGCACGGGCGACGTTGACGCCGTTGCCGCCGAGCTCCTCGCGCGTGGACGAGACCCGGTGGACGGTCTCGAGCGTCACGTGGTCGACGACGTACGTGCGGTCGACGACGGGCGACGGCGTGAGCGTCACGACGCGCGGCGCCGCGGCCCGCGCGGAGGCGCGGACCGCGGCATCGGCCGACGCGGGCCCGGGCGCAGCCTCGGCCGCGCTCATGACGCGAGCGCTGCGCGCTCCGCCTCGACCTGCTCCCGCACCGACGCCGCGACGCGCTCGGGCGACAGGCCGTACTTGTCGAGCAGGAAGTCGTTGGGCGCCGACTCGCTCCAGGCGTCGGCGAGGCCGATGCGGTGGAGCCGGGCTCCCGAGCCGATCGTGGCGAGCGTCTCGGCGACGAGGCCGCCGAGGCCGCCGAGCACGGTGTGCTCCTCGACCGTGATGACGAGTCGGGCGCCCCCGATCTCGGCGACGAGCGCGGCGTCGTCGAGCGGCTTGAGCGCCGGCAGGTGGATGTGCCGGAGCTCGACGCCCTCGGCGCGCAGGAGATCGAGCGCTTCCTTCGTGCGGGAGGTCTGCACGCCCGTCGAGACCACGACGACGTCGGCGTGGGCGCCGGAGCCGGCATCCACGAGGCGCGGGCGCGAGGGGTCGAAGGCGGCGTCGCGCTCGAAGACGTCGGCGACGGCGTCGCGCGCGAGGCGCACGTAGACGGGGCCGTCGTGGGCGTCGGCCCAGCGGATGGCGTCGGCGGCCTCGGCGGCATCAGCCGGCGCGAGCACGGCGATGTTGGGCATCGCGCGCATGATCGTGAGGTCGAGGAGATCCTGGTGGGTCTTGCCGCTCGAGCCGTTGAGCAGGCCCGAGTAGTGCGCGGCGATGCGCACGGGGAGCTTCGTCTGCGAGACGAGCATGCGGACCTGGTCGAGCACGCGGTGCGTGAGGAAGACGCCGAACGTCGACACCCACGGGCGGAAGCCCTCCGAGGCGAGTCCCGTGGCGATGCCGATCATGTTCTGCTCGGCGATGCCGACCTGGATGAACGAGTCGGGCACCTGATCGGCGACGAGCACCGACTGGGTCGAGGTGGCGAGGTCGGCGTCGAGCACGAGTACGCGCTCGTCGTCGCGGGCGAGCTCGACCATCGTCTCGCCCCACACCTTGCGCTGCGCAGCGCTCATGCGCGTGCTCCTTCCTGTGCCGATGCGTCGGCGGACGCCGTCGCGGATGCGGTGTCCGGCGCGGTGCCGAGCTCAGCGCGCGCCGTGGCGAGCTGCTCGGGCGTCGCGACGCCGTTGTGCCATTTGAACGTGCCCTCGGTGAACGAGACGCCGCGCCCCTTGGCGGTGCGCGAGAGGATGACGGAGGGACGACCGGAGACTCCCCGGTCGGCTTCGACGGCGTCGAACGCCGCGAAGATCTGCTCGAAGTCGTGGCCGTCGATCTCGTGCACGTTCCAGCCGAAGCCCTCGAAGACCTTGGCGAGGTCGACGTGACCCACGGGCTCCGAGCGGTCGAAGCGGTCGGAGTCCTTGGCCGGCCAGCCGTACTGCTGGAGGCCGTTGAGGTCGATGATCGCCGTGAGGTTGTCGACACCGAAGCGCGGCGCGCTTAGCACGGTCTCCCAGACCATGCCCTCCTCGATCTCGCCGTCGCCGAGCACGACCCAGGTGTGGCTGTCACTCCCCCGCCGCTTGGCGGCCATGGAGATACCGACGCCGACCGAGAGGCCCTGGCCGAGCGAGCCCGTCGACATGTCGATGCCGGGCGTCACGAGCATGTCGGGGTGGCCCTGCAGACGCGAGTCGCCGTGATCGAAGGTCGCGAGCTCCGCGACATCGAAGTAGCCGCGCATCGCGAGCACCGCGTAGAGGCCGATCGCGGAGTGCCCCTTCGACAGGATGAACCGGTCGCGCTCAGGGTCCCGCGGGTTCGTGGGGTCGATGCGGAGCTGGTGGAAGTACAGCGCGACGAGCACGTCCATGGCGGACAGGGGGCCGCCGATGTGCCCGGCCTTGCTGGCCGCGACGGTCTCGATCACGCGCAGCCGAGCCTCTCGCGAAAGCGCCTCGAGATGCTCGGTCGCAGGCTTGTGCGAACTCTGGGGCATGTGGATCCTCTCTGATCATCACCGACTCTACCGCATTCCGGACATACAGTCCACTCATTGAGAATTACTCCCCCATGTGCCCCCGAAACGACGAATCGCCCCCTCGTGAACCTCACGAAGGGGCGATCCGGACGGTCGCGGCAAAGACGTTCGACACGATGAGCGCGTCACCGACCCCGGTTCCCCCGGCAGGATCTGCGCTGCTCGCGCACGCATCTCGTCGGGCGAACCGGCTCCGCGAGTCAGCGAACAGGCGCGTGAACGGAGAGACCGATGCCCCCGGCGGCCTCGGCGAGGCGGATGTCGTAGGTGACCAGTGCCTCGGCATCGAGGCGGATCGCCGCCGCCAGGTGCAGCGCGTCGAGCGAACGAAGGCTCTTGCCCGGGCGCAGGCCCGCTTCCCGGTACAGGCTCGGCGGCAGATCGTAGAGATCGATCCGAGCGAGAACCGCCGAGACGTCCGCCTGGGGAAGGTCATGCCGGTTCGCGAATCGCCGCAGCTCGGTCTCCAGCAGATGCGTGGCCAGGAGTCGGACGTCAGCTCCATCAGCCCATGCGGCCAATGCCGCGCTCTCGACCTCGTCGACGAGGAGCTTCGCCGCCGCCGAGGTATCGAGGTAGAACCGAGTCACCGCTCGCCTCGAAGGGCGTCGAGCGTCTCCGCGCTCGGGGCGTCCACCGCGTGACGACGGAGATCGGAGAAGCCGCCGCGGATCGTGGCGGGACGGTGCAGCGGGAGATCCGGTCCGCCATCCGCGATCGGCACCAGACGTGCGACCGGTCGGCCGTGGCTGGTCACCGTGTAGGTCTCCCCGGCCTCGACGGCGTGCAGCACCTCACCGCTTCGGTTGCGGAGATCGCGATGCGTCACGGTGGCCGTCATGCGGGGAGCGTAGCACCTGTCGCACAAACCGTCGTCCGCGACGAATTCCTCGACGTCGCCGAATGCGGAGCACCGATCACCGGATGCCGCAGACGCGGAGATCGCCCCTTCGCGATGGGCGCGAAAGGGCGATCTCCGTGTCTTGCGAGCGGCGATGGACGCCGGCGCAGACGGGCGGGCCTAGCCCGCGACGAGCTCCCGCAGGCGCGCGAGCTGGAACCGCGACACCTCGTCGGCGCGCTCGTCCTCGGCGAAGACGTTGGACACGATGAGCGCGTCCTCGCGGTCGAGGTAGCCGGTCTCCTTGAGCGTGGAGAACAGCTCCGACCAGTCGACGTCGCCGTCGCCGATGCGCAGGTGCTGGTGCACCCGCACCGCGTTGCCGGGAGGGTTCGTGATGAAACGGAGCCCGTTCGACCGGGTGTGGTCGAACGTATCGGCCGTGTACACGGCGCCCAGGCGGTCGCCGATCTCCGGCAGCAGGGTCGTCGCCCGGTCGCCGTAGTGGAACGTGTGCGCCGCCACGTACACGAAGCCGACCCGGTCGGTGTTCAGCCCGCGGATGATGCGCCACGCCTCGAGCCCGTCCTCGACGAAGTCGTCGGGGTGCGGGTCGATGTTGAGCGTGACGCCCTCGCGCTCGAGCACGGGGAGGAGCTCCTCCATCGACTTGTAGAAGCCGGCCTCGGAGTCCTCCTCGCGCTCGGGACGGCCCGAGAACTCGGTGTTGACGACCGGGGCGCCGAGCTCGGCGGCGATCTCGATGTAGCGCTTCATGTTGCGCACGCCCGCCTCGCGCTGCGGCTCCTCGGGCCACGAGAAGCGCTGCACCGGCAGCACCGACGTGATCGACACCCCGGCATCCGCCGAGCGCTTCCTGAGCGCCGCGATCATCGACGAGTCGACCTTCGGGTAGTGGAAGTGCCGGCCGAAGTCCGGGCTCGGGGTGAGCTGGAAGTGCTCGTAGCCGAGCCGAGCCACGAGCTCGGGGAAGTCGAGCAGGCGGACGGTGCCGTTGTAGGGCGTGGGATCGAGCGCGATCCTGACCATGTCGGGTCTCCTTCGATTCCGGTTCGGCGGTGCCGGCTAGGCGTAGAACGCGGGACGCTCGGGCGCCTCGACGGTCTCGACGCCGCCGTCGTGCAGCGCGCGCACGCCCGCCTCGCAGCCGAGCGCGGCGAGATACCCGTCCCACGCGTTGGGGCCGTCGATGAGGGTGTCGTTCCGCACGGCGTCGATCCAGCGCTGGATCTGCGCGTCGTACGCCGATGCGAAGCGCGTCGTGAAGCTCACGTGCTCGGCGCTGAAGAACCGGCCGTCGCTCCACTGCTGCATCCCCGAGGGCTGGCCGATGCGCGCGATGCCGCGCTCGAACACGGCCTCCGTCGTCACCTGGTAGCCGAACTGGGCGCTCACGTTCATCTCGAGGTCGATGAGCACGCCGTTGGCCAGCTCCATGAGAACCAGGATCGGCTCGCTCAGGCCCTCCGGCGAGAGCGAGTTGGCGCGCGGGTGCTTGACCTCGATCGAGCGCAGCGTCGAGCCGGCGACCCACGGCAGCACGTCGATCTCGTGCACGACCGAGTCGGTGATGAGCATGTCCTGCGTGAAGCCCGCGGCGGGGAGGAAGGGGTTGCGGTGAGCAGCGCGGACGAGCAGCAGCTCGCCCTGCTCGCCCGAGCCCACCAGGCCGCGCAGCGCCTGGTACTCGGCGTCGAAGCGGCGCATGAAGCCGAGCTGGATGTGCGGGCGGTCGAGCTTCTCCTGCTCGAGCTCGACGATCCGGCGCGACGACTCGGAGTCGAGCGTGAGCGGCTTCTCGCACAGCACGGGCAGCTTCGCCTCGATCGCCGGCACGAGCACGGGCTCGTGGAACCGGCCCGGCGTCGCGACGAGCACGGCGTCGACGGCGTCGGCCTCGACGGCGGCCTCGAGGCTCGCGAAGCCCTGGGCGCCGGGCGCCTTCTCGACGGCGGCGGCGGCGCGACCGGCATCCGGCTCGACGATCGCCGAGACCTCGGCGCCGGAGATGCGGTGCGCGATGCGGGCGACGTGATCGGCGCCCATCTGGCCTGCGCCGACGACGCCGACGCGGATGTTCTTGCTGGTCATTGGGGTGTGGCTCCTCGTATGCGGGGGGGGGTGGATCGTGGCTATGGCGCTAGTCGTTCCGCGCGGCGCGCGTCGACCCGAAGATGTGGTCGCGCGTGCGCTTGGCAATGGGGCCGGGACGGTCGACCGAGCAGCCGTACATGTCGTGCTCGACGATGCCGAACAGGTTCGGGTCGATCGCGGCGGCCTTCTCGATGATCGGCGCCAGCGGCGGGACGCCCGACGGCGGCTCGACCATGATGTCGTTCGCGACGGCCTCGGCGAACGAGACGTCGTTCTTCAGCACGTCGAACAGGTAGTCCGGGTCGACCTGCTTGAGGTGCAGGTAGCCGATGCGCTCCGGGTAGGCGTCCATGAGGCGCAGGTTGTCGCCGCCGTAGTAGGCGAAGTGGCCGGTGTCGAGGCACAGGTTCGTGTACTCGGCGCTGGTCTCCTCCAGGAAGCGCTCCACCTCGCGGTACGTGCCGATGTGGCTGTCGGCGTGCGAGTGGAACTGCTGCTTGACGCCGAACTCCTCGAGGAGCGCCTTGCCGAGGCGGTCGTGACCCGCGGCGAGCCGCTTCCACTGCTCGTCGGTCAGGGTGCGCGACTCCAGCGCCTCGCCCGTCGCGTCGCTGCGCCACAGGTCGGGGATCACGACGAGGTGCTCGGCGCCGAGCTGCGCGGCGAGGCCGGCGACCGCGAGCGCCTGGTCCCACGCCCGCTGCCACTGGTCGTCGCCCTTGTGGAAGCCGGTGAACACGGTGCCGGCCGAGAGCTTGAGACCGCGCGAGCCGAGCTCGTCGCGCAGCCGCTCCGGGTCGGTGGGCAGATAGCCGTACGGGCCGAGCTCGATCCACGTGTAGCCCGCCTCGACGACCTCGTCGAGGAACCGCTGCCACGGCACCTGCTTCGGATCGTCGGCGAACCACACGCCCCAGGAGTCGGGGGCGGTGCCGATGCGGATGGACTGGGTCGTCATGATCGTGGGGGTCCTGTCTTCGTCGACGAAGTGGGGGTGGAGGTGGATGTCGTGAAGCGGGTGCGAAGTGGTTGGGGTGCTGCGGGATGCGAGTGCGGTGGGTGGGTGTTGCGGAGGGATGCGGGTGCCCGGCCGCTCTCCCGCATCCGGCGGGAGGTTCGGGCATGGAGGCCGACCCCCGCCGGATGCCCGCCAGACCCGGCCAGCGACCGGACACCCGCATCCCTCCGCGCCGGCCGGGTGCGATGGCGCCGCATTCCGAGGGGGTGGGAGGAGCGGAGGGGTTTCGGCGGGGAGGACGATCCGCCGCGGGATGCCTGCCGGCCGGTCGGCGACCAGGAGCCTGCATCCTTTGTCTATTTCTTGGTTTCGGCCCTTCTGGTGGTTGCAGAAGGGCCGGAACCAGGAGATGGATTCGGCGGCGGGCGCGGGGTCAGCCGAGGAGGGGGCGCTGGGCCTGCTTCTGCGTCTCGTAGTCGGCGTAGGCGCGCCGCGTGCTGTCGAGCTCGGAGACGGGCGAGACGGGCACGTCCCACCAGCCCTCGCCGTCGGGCGCGT
>Ga0153917_1000882_pt1 | contig 15059 bp, 15 predicted proteins | sample TSFL001MetaG_FD_104695 | JGI IMG/M metagenome (GOLD analysis project Ga0153917, IMG submission 104695) | Attine ant fungus gardens microbial communities from Florida, USA - TSFL001 MetaG | ecosystem: Host-associated > Fungi > Mycelium > Unclassified | place: USA: Florida, Paynes Creek Historic... | reverse complement strand
GCTCCCCCGGCCGGCGACGCGAGGGGCGTGCCGACGAACGGCCCGGCCGCTCCCGACGGCGGCTCGCCGTTCCCCCATGCGGGAGCCGCGAGCAGGTCGCAGACGAGGGGCGTCCTCGCCCGCGTGCGCCGCAGCGCCCGGGTCAGCTGGCCCTCGATCTCCCGCTCGGCCTCGTCGAGCGCGCCCTCGTGCTCGTCCAGCGCCGCTCGGCGGGCCCGTCGCTGCTGCCGCCGGCCGTCGATGACGCCGGCGACGGCGAGCACGGGGCCGAAGGCCGCGAACGCGAGCATGACCGGCGACTTCGTCAGCGCGAACATGACCAGGGACATCACGACCGGGGCGATGCAGGCGAGCACGGGGAACGGCGGCCGTCCGGGCCGAGCGGGCGGTGCCGGGAGGCGCACGGCGGGCTCGAGCCGATCGGCCGGGGTCTCGACGATGCTCACGCCGCGATCCGGTCGTCGTCCCCGTGATCCGAGGCGGAGTCCGGCCGGCCCCGCGCCGCCCCGGCCGTCGCCTCCCGCTCCCCCGGTGCGAGCCATGGGATGCCTGCGAGCCAGGCCGGGACGACGCTCGAGCTCGTGAGCGCGACGATGTCGTCGGCGAGCTCGTGCTCGGGTTCGAGCTCGAGCGCAGCGGTCGCGTGGGCGTGCGCGAGGGACGACTGACCCGTGGCCCACTCGCACCAGGCGAGCGCGGCGAGCGCGGGCGCCCGGGCGGCGGCGTCGGCGAACGCGGCGAGACCGCGCAGCACGACGGCGGCGTCCAGCGCGCGATCGAGGTCGAAGGCCCCCTGCGCCGCGCTCAGCCCGAGCACTCCCGAGACGGATGCAGACCGGCCGTCTCGTGCGAGCGAGGCGCGGCGGTCCGCGAGTTCCTCGAGCGCCGCGCCGCCGAACGCGGACCAGTGCAGGAGCGTCTCGCAGGGCTCCGGCTCCTCGAACGCGCGCAGCACCGCCGCGATGTCGTCGAACCGCTTGGACGGGGCGAGTCCGCCCGGCCGGGTCGCGCGACGCCAGGCGGCGAGCGCGGCGTCGATCGCGATCGGCCGAGCGCGCAGCCCGAGCAGTCTCCGACCGACCGCGGCCCGCTCGCGCGACGACGCGGGCGCGACGGTGGCGCGCACCGCGAACGACGGCGCGGACGACCGGCCGCGGGTGAAGGCCGCGGAGAGCTCCTCGATGTCTCGTGGACCGCGCAGCGGGCAGCCCGGCACGTCGCAGCAGTACGCGCCCCAGGCGTCCAGCGTCCGCCACAGCGGCAGGACCAGCTCGACCCCGCCCTGGTCGAGCGCACGACCGAGCGCGAGCGCGGCCGCGAAGTACGGCAGGGAGGCGCGGTCGCCGGACGCGCCCGGCCCGAGTCGCGCGCCCGGGAAGAGCACGAACGCGGCCCGGCTGACGCCCTCGACCCGGAAGAGCGCGCCGGCCGCCTGCCGCGCCCAGGAGGCGACGTCCCGGTCGGCGAGCGGGGCCCGCTCGAGCCTCCGGGGAAGGTCGACGCGGACGACCGCGCGGCCCCCGGCATCCGAGACGGGGAGGAAGACGAGGCTGTCGACCGGGTCGTAGCCGACCGATCGCACGGCCGCCGCGATGATCTTCTGCGGTGTGTCGAGGACGCTGCTGCTGTTCATGCCGACCACGAAACCGGAATCCGAAGGCGCAGAACGGCGCGCGATCGGATCTGTGGAGAACGCGCGTCCTCCACAGGCCGACGGCGCGCACGGAGAAGACCGCCCGGAACGCCGCGACGGCGCCCACCCCGGAGGATGGACGCCGTCGTTCAGGCGGCCGCGCCGAGGCGCGGCGGGCGGCTAGCTGCCGTAGTTCTGCGGAGGCTGCTGCTGGCCGTAGGGCTGCTGGCCCTGCTGGCCGTAGGGCTGCTGCCCCTGTTGACCGTACTGCTGCTGACCGTACTGCTGCGGCTGCTGGCCGTACTGCTGCTGGCCGTAGGGCTGGGCCGGCTGGCCGTAGGGCTGCGTGTAGCCCTGCGGCTGCACGGCGCCGCCCTGCACGGGGTAGCCCGCGGCGGCGATGCGCTGCGGCTGCCACGTCGAGCTGTCGAACGCGAGCACGGCGAGCCACACGATGCCGAGGAGCGCGTAGATCGCGGCCCACCAGCCCTCCTTGCCGAAGCCGAGGCCGATCCGGTAGGCGGCGATGATCATGAAGACCGCGGTCACGATGCCGAGGCCCGGGATGAGCGCGAGGATCGCCCAGAAGCCCTTCTGGCCGCCGAGCTCGAGGAAGGTCCAGGCGTTGTAGACCGGCACCCAGGCCTTCCACGCCTCGACGCCCGCCTTCTGGAAGATGCGGCCGAGCAGGAAGGCGTAGACGGCGTAGAAGACCGCGATCATGACGAAGTAGATGATGAACGACATCACGACGATGCCGCCGGCGGCGGCTCCGCCGGTGCCGTAGTCATTGGCCAGTGCGAACACGAGGATCACTCCTATCGAGGATGGTTCAGATGGTCATCGGGCACGCGATGCGACGTGTCCGAGCCGCCTCCGGCCCGGCTCTCGAGACCAGGACGCAGCAAGGCTAGCGAACGCGGAGGATTCATGACACGTCCAGGAGGGGGCCGACGTCGCAATTCGTCGAATGTCGTCGCGCGAGCGGAGTCCGCGGCGTTCCGCGTCATCCTCCGGAATGACCTCTCCCCCTGCCCTGGCACGCTCCCGACGCGACCGGCGTCGGCATCGTCCCGGTGCTCCTCCGCGGCGCGCCCGCCCGAGGCTAGGGTCGCCGCATGACCCGCACGCCCGCAGCCGCATCCACGAGCGTCCAGCACGGCGTCTCCGAGCACCGCATCGCGTCGAGAGCACGACGCGTGCTCAGGAAGATGACCGCGTCCGCCATCCTGGCCGTCACCGCCGGCGCCTCCCTCACGGCGTGCGGGCTCGGCCAGCGCTACGAGGCAGACGACCTGAAGGCCGCCTTCGCGTCCGATCCGGCGTTCGCCTGGGTGGAGGTCTCCTCGAACCAGAACCTGCCGGGCATGTGGTCGTACGACGTGACGGCCCGGCTCGCGCCGTCCGCGTCACGCGACGAGACGGTCGCCGCGGTGGAGCGGCTCCGCGCGTACATGCACGCGCCCGAGCGGGACGGCCCCTGGTTCGCGCAGGCCCAGGCGGACGGCTTCGAGTGGCCCGTGACGAGCGACGCCGCCCGCAACGCCGGCATGACCGCCTTCGCGGTCGACCTGCGCGACGGCGACGTCATCGACTCTGGCAGGTTCGTCGACGGCACGACCCTCGAGTCGTCGTTCGTCGCGACCGGCGACGACGCGGTCGCCGCCTTCTCGCATCTCGTCGAGACGGCAGCCCGGGACGGCGTCGTCGACGCCGTGGTCTCGGTGACCGATCGCTCGGGAACGGGCGTCGTGGTCTCTGGAGCACGCCTCGCCGCCCCGGCCGCAGCGCTCGCCGCCCACGCCGCCGCCTCCACGGCGGGCTCCTTCGCCGCCTACGAGCTCGAGCCCGACCGCGCCGTGCTGCGCATGTCCAGCCGCGCCGAGGCGCGCGCCGCGCAGCCGCTCGTGACCGAGGCCGTGGCCCGGTCGGGCGCCCCGGCGGACTTCGCGCTGAGCGTGAGCGGAGGCATCCTGTCGATCGAGCCCGGGCTCGATCCGATCCCCGCCGAGCAGATGGCCGATGTTCTGGAGCGGGTGCCCTGAGTGACGGCGCTGCGCGTCGACCGCACCCCCACCACCGGCGACTACCTCGAGATCGGCGCCTCCTCGATCGAGGCGGCCGTGACCGCCGAGCGCGTCGCCGCCTCGCGGCCCGCCGTCGCCGCGTACGCTCACGTCAACCTCGTCGTCCCCGCCGCGTCGAGCCCCGTCGAGCTCGTCGCCTACTCGTTCCCCGCCTCTGGCTTCGACGCGGCGGCGCGCGCCTCGAGGCTCGCCGCGATCCAGGGCGCGACCTCGGTGTCGCACAGCCCGACGAACCTCGAGCTGGGCCTCTCGGCTCCGCGCGACGCGACCCTCGCATCCATCGCGCCCACGATCAAGGCGCAGGCGCTGCGCGGGCAGACGGTCAGCGTGCGCGTCGGCGGCACGGGCGTCCTGGTGTTCGAGGCGCAGGACTCGGTCGTGCTCGACGACGACACCGGGCGGAACGACTTCGACGCGCGTCCCTTCGTCGACGCCTGGAACGCGGCCCCGGCGATGACGTAGGCCGACCATGCCCGCCGACCAGCCGGCCCGCTAGACCTCGTCGACCTCGAGCTGCACCGTGCGCTCGTCGACGACCGTCATGCGGAAGCCGGTCCGCTCCGCGAGCTCGCACAGGTCGCCCGCCGACTCGACGCGCGGAAGCGCACCCGGCTCGGCTGCCGCGCAGTACTGCGCGAGCGCCCGCACGAAGAGCCCCTTGCCCTTCTTGTTGAAGTGGTTGAGCGCGCGCAGTTCGCCGTCCGGCCCGCGCGAGACGACCTCCACGAAGGCCCCGGCGACGCCCTCCGGGATGGGGCCGAGCGCGATGTAGCCCTTCGAGCGCAGGTCGACGACGAAGCCCGTGTGCGCGCCGAGGGCGCTCGACACGGCTTCCGCCCAGTGCCGCTTGAGCGCGAGGCCCGGCAGCCTGGACGTCGACGAGAGCCGGTAGGCGGCGATCGCCTCCTCGGCGCCGACGAGCCCGTAGAGCGCCGAGTGGACGGCCGCGTGATGCGCCAGCCACGACCGCTCGCGCTCGTCGAGCGAGGACGAGTCGAGCGCGTCGTAGAGCACGCCCGTGTAGCGGTCGATGGCCGGCATCCGTGCGGCAGTCGCCAGCGAGCGGTTGCGATCGAGCTCGACCGCCGCCTGCTTGGCGCTGAGCTTGAGCGCCGCCATGCCGGCCGGCTCGTCCCGGCTCACCCGCACGAGCGCATCGGCGACGACGGAGCGGACCGCCTCGAGCTCGGGCCAGGCGAGCCCCGCATCCGGGGGCGTCGTGAGCACGCTCGTCTCGTCGGAATCTCTCCTTAACGCGGCGTTGCCGCCGTCCCGTTTGGTTTCGGACGGCGGCAACAGCAGCAGAAGCGACGAGGTCACTCGTTCTCGAGCGCGGCGTCGCGCGCCACGATCGTGACGACATCGCCGTTCACGGAGACGAACCCCTCCTCGGCGATCGCCTTCACGACGGGACCCTCGAGGGGCGTCACGCGGACCTCACCGGCACCCAGGATCGCGAGAACGGGCTCGTGACCCGGCAGGATGCCGATCTCGCCCTCGGTCGTGCGAGCGACGACCGACTTCGCGGCGCCCTCCCAGACCTGGGCCGTGGCCGACACCACGCTCACGGTGAGCTGCTTGTCCGACATGCTTAACCGATCTCCTTCTGGATGCGGGCCCAGTTCTCCTCGACGTCCGAGATGGGGCCGACGTTGAAGAAGGCCTGCTCGGCGACGTGGTCGAAGTCGCCGCGGCAGATCGCGTCGAACGACTCGATCGTGTCCTTCAGCGGAACCGTCGAACCCTCGACGCCCGTGAACTTCTTCGCCATGTAAGTGTTCTGCGAGAGGAACTGCTGGATGCGACGGGCGCGGGCGACCGTGATCTTGTCCTCTTCGGAGAGCTCGTCGACGCCGAGGATGGCGATGATCTCCTGCAGCTCCTTGTTCTTCTGGAGGATCTGCTTGACCGTCGTCGCGACGCGGTAGTGGTCCGCGCCGAGGTAGCGCGGGTCCATGATGCGGCTCGTCGAGGTGAGCGGGTCGATCGCGGGGTAGAGACCGCGCGAGGCGATCTCGCGCGACAGCTCGGTCGTCGCGTCAAGGTGCGCGAACGTCGTCGCCGGGGCCGGGTCGGTGTAGTCGTCCGCGGGCACGTAGATGGCCTGCAGCGACGTGATCGAGTGGCCGCGCGTCGACGTGATGCGCTCCTGGAGGAGACCCATCTCGTCGGCGAGGTTCGGCTGGTAGCCCACCGCGGACGGCATGCGGCCGAGGAGGGTCGAGACCTCCGAGCCCGCCTGCGTGAAGCGGAAGATGTTGTCGATGAAGAGGAGGACGTCCTGCTTCTGCACGTCGCGGAAGTACTCGGCCATGGTGAGGGCCGAGAGGGCGACGCGAAGACGCGTCCCCGGCGGCTCATCCATCTGGCCGAACACGAGGGCCGTCTTGTCGAAGACGCCGGCCTCTTCCATCTCGTGGATGAGGTCGTTGCCCTCACGGGTGCGCTCGCCGACGCCGGCGAACACGGACACGCCGCCGTGATCCTGCGCCACGCGCTGGATCATCTCCTGGATGAGGACCGTCTTGCCGACGCCCGCACCGCCGAAGAGGCCGATCTTTCCACCCTGCACGTAGGGGGTGAGGAGGTCGATCGACTTGATGCCGGTCTCGAAGAGCTGCGTCTTCGACTCGAGCTGGTCGAAGGCCGGCGGCTGGCGGTGGATGGGCCAGCGCTCCGTGATCTCGTAGGGCTCCGAGATCATCTCGTCGTTGAGCACGTCGCCGGTCACGTTGAAGACCTTGCCCTTGGTGACGTCGCCGACGGGCACCGAGATGGGCTGGCCGGTGTCGACGACCTCCTGGCCGCGGACGAGGCCGTCCGTGGGCTTGAGGGCGATGGCGCGGACGAGGTCGTCGCCGAGGTGCTGGGCGACCTCGAGCACGAGCTTCGTGGTCTCCTCGCCGATCGAGACCTGCGTCTCGAGGGCGTTGTAGATGCCCGGGATGGCGTTGTGCGGGAACTCGATGTCGACCACAGGGCCCGTAACGCGGGCGATTCGGCCCACGCCGGCCTGTGTCGTCGAGTCGCCCTGCTTGGACAGGGAAATCGTCGTCATGGGTTGAGGTGTCCTTTTCTGCGTGTCGGCGCGGTTATGCGGAAGCGAGCGCGTCCGCGCCGCCCACGATCTCGGAAATCTGCTGCGTGATCTCGGCCTGACGCGCGTTGTTCGCGAGTCGGGTGTAGTCCTTCACGAGCTTGTCTGCGTTGTCCGTCGCCGACTTCATCGCGCGCTGGCGCGCCGCGAGCTCGGATGCGGCGGAGTGCAGCATGGCGTTGAAGAGGCGCGATTCGATGTACGCGGGCAGGAGCCCGTCGAGGACCGAGTGCGCGTCGGGCTCGAACTCGTAGAGCGGGAAGAGCTCGTTCCCGGTCGGCGCCTCGTCTCCCTCGACCACCTCGAGGGGGAGGAGACGCACGACCGTGGGAACCTGCGAGACCACGTTCACGAATCGGTTGTAGATGAAGTGGATCTCCTCGACCCCGCCGTCCTCGTAGGGCGTCGTGAACGCCTCGAGGAGCGCGTCGCTGATCTCCTTGGCCGTCGAGAAGACGGGCGCGTCGGTGTTGCCCGTCCACTCCCGTTCGCTCTTCCGCTGACGGAAGGTGAAGTATCCGCTCGCCTTGCGACCGACGAGGTAGTAGACGACCTCCTTGCCCTGGGATTCGAGGAGCGTCTTGAGCTCCTCCATCTCCTTCAGGACGCTGGACGAGAAGGCGCCGTTGAGGCCGCGGTCGCTCGTGAAGACGAGGACCGCCGCCCGACGCACCTGCTCGCGCTCGGTGACCAGCACGTGGTCGACGTTCGAGTAGGTCGCCACCGCCGAGACGGCCTGCGTGACCGCCCGCGCGTAGGGGTTGGATTCGGCCAGTCGCGTGCGCGCCTTGGCGATGCGCGACGTGGCGATCAGCTCCATGGCGCGGGTGACCTTCTTCATCGTCTGGGCAGACTTGATCTTCTGCCGGTAGACCCGAAGCTGTGCTCCCATGGTTCTCCTGTGCTCTGACGAGTCAGGCGCCTAGCGGCGCTTGCCCTTGACGATCTGCTCCTGGTTGACGTCCGCCTCGTCGGCGGCGGCGAACTCCTCGCGGCCGACCGAGAACAGCGGCTTGCCGTCGCTGGTCTGGAACGTCGCGCTGAAGTCGTCGACGCCCTTCTCCATCGCGGCCAGGGTGTCGTCCTCGAGCTTGCCGCTCTCGCGGAGGCGGTCGAGCACGTCGGTGTTCCGCTTGAGGTAGTCCATGAGCTCCGCCTCGAAGCGGAGGACGTCCTCGACGGGCACCTTGTCGAGCTTGCCGTTCGTGCCGGCCCAGATCGAGACGACCTGCTCCTCGGCGGGGTGCGGCGTGTACTGGGGCTGCTTGAGCAGCTCCGTGAGACGCGCGCCGCGCTCGAGCTGACGACGGCTGGCGGCGTCGAGGTCGGACGCGAACATCGCGAACGCCTGCAGCGAGCGGTACTGGGCGAGCTCGAGCTTGAGCGTTCCCGAGACCTTCTTGATGTGCTTCTGCTGCGCGTCGCCGCCGACTCGCGAGACCGAGATGCCCACGTCGACCGCGGGACGCTGGTTCGCGTTGAAGAGGTCGGACTGCAGGAAGATCTGGCCGTCGGTGATCGAGATCACGTTCGTCGGGATGTACGCCGAGACGTCGTTCGCCTTCGTCTCGATGACCGGCAGACCCGTCATCGAGCCGGCGCCGAGCTCGTCCGACAGCTTCGCGCAGCGCTCGAGCAGACGCGAGTGCAGGTAGAAGACGTCACCGGGGTAGGCCTCGCGGCCCGGGGGACGGCGCAGGAGGAGCGAGACGGCGCGGTAGGCCTCGGCCTGCTTCGACAGGTCGTCGAAGATGATCAGGACGTGCTTGCCCGCGTACATCCAGTGCTGGCCGATGGCCGAGCCCGTGTAGGGCGCGAGGTACTTGAAGCCGGCCGGGTCCGACGCGGGGGACGCGACGATCGTCGTGTACTCCATGGCGCCGGCGTCCTCGAGCGCACCCTTGACGGAGGCGATCGTGGAGCCCTTCTGGCCGATGGCGACGTAGATGCAGCGGACCTGCTTGCTGACGTCGCCCGACTCCCAGTTGGCCTTCTGGTTGATGATCGTGTCGATCGCGATGGCCGTCTTGCCCGTCTGGCGGTCGCCGATGATGAGCTGACGCTGGCCGCGGCCGACGGGGATCATGGCGTCGATGGCCTTGATGCCCGTCTCGAGGGGCTCGTGGACCGACTTGCGCTGCATGACGCCGGGAGCCTGGAGCTCGAGGGCGCGGCGGCTCTCCGTCGCGATCTCGCCGAGACCGTCGATCGGGTTGCCCAGCGGGTCGACGACGCGGCCGAGGTAGCCCTCGCCCACGGGGACCGAGAGGACCTCGCCCGTGCGCGTGACTTCCATGCCCTCGACGATGCCCGTGAAGTCGCCGAGGACGACGACGCCGATCTCGCTCTCGTCGAGGTTCTGGGCGAGGCCCAGCGTGCCGTCCGCGAAGCGGATGAGCTCGTTCGCCATGACGCCCGGCAGACCCTCGACGTGCGCGATGCCGTCCGAAGCGTCGACCACCGTACCGACCTCGGCCGCCGTGGCGCCCTCGGGACGGTACGACGCGGCGAAGTCCTGCAGCGCGTCGCGGATCTCGTCCGGGTTGATCGTAAGTTCTGACATGTTCTTCCCTGTGTCGTGGATTCCCGGCGTCGCCTAGGCGAGCTGGAGACGGAGTTGGTGGATGCGCGCGGCAGCGCTGTCGTCGATCACGTCGTCGCCGAGCTGGACGCGCAGCCCGCCGACGATCGCCGGGTCCACGACCTGGTTGATCGTCACGGGGCGTCCGAAGCGGCGCGAGAGACCCTCGCGCAGGCGATCGAGCTGCGCGTCGCCGAGTGCGCGGGCCGTCGTGACGGTCGCGACCGAGCGGCCCGACTGGTCGGCGACGAGGTCGACCGCCCAGACGATGGCGCGACGGACGCGGCGCCCGAGCGGGTTCGAGACGAGCCGGCGCACGATGGCGAGCGCCGCATCCGAGAGTCGGCCGCCGAAGACCCGGTCGACGATCTCGACCTTCGCCCGGACCGGCGTGAGCCTGGAGGCGAGCGTGAGCTCGAGGTCGTGGTTGCGTCCGACGGCCTCGACGAACGCCGAGAGCTCGCCGCCGAGTCGCTCGTGCTCGCCCGACGCCTGTGCGACGGCGCGAACCGCGAGCTCCTGGAGCCCGGCCTGGAACTCCGCCTCGGTCGACCACTTCTGGGCGACGGCCGAGCGGAGCAGCTGCTTCGCCTGGTCGCCGATTCGCGAGCCGAAGACGCGCTCGACAAGCTCGTGGCGGACCTCGGCGCTCGATCCGGCATCGGCGAGCGCCGCGCGCAGGGCGGGGCTGCCGGAGATGACGTCGGTCGCGTCGAAGAACTGCTCGGCCGCATCGAGCGAGCCGGGCTGCCAGCCGTCGACCTCGGTCTTCACGGCGGCGAGTGCGTGCTTGGTCGCGCTGCCCATCAGTTCTGCGTTCCTGCCTTCTGGTCGCTCTCGAGGTCGGCGAGGAAGCGGTCGACGTAGGCCGCCGAGCGCTCGTCGCTCTTGAGGCTCTCGCCCACGACGCCCGACGCGAGGTCGAGTGCGAGCGAGCCGACCTCGCCGCGGAGCGAGACGATCGCCGCCTGGCGCTCGGACTCGATCTGCGCCTTGGCGCTGGCCGTCATGCGGTCGAGCTCGGCCTGGGTCTCGGCCTTCTTCTCGGCCTTGATCTGGTCGGCCTCGTTGCGGGCCTGCTCGCGGATCTCCGCGGCGTCGGCGCGAGCCGCCGCGAGGAGCTCCTCGTGCTCGGCGCGCTTGGCGTTGGCCTCGGCCTGCGCGATCTCCGCCTTCTTGATGCCGCCCTCGATCTGGGCTTCGCGCTCCGCGAGCACCTTGCGGAACTGCGGGATGACGAACTTCCAGAAGAAGAAGCCGATGACGACGAAGACGACGAGCGACCAGACGATGTCATACGACGCGGGGATGAGGACGTTGATGGGTGCCTCGCCCCCTTCCGCGACGGTGATGGTGCTGATCATTCGCGGCCGCCTTACGCGCCGATGACCGGGAAGATGAAGTGCGCGGCGATGCCGATGAAGGCGAGGAGCTCGGTGAACGCGATACCGAGGAACATCGTCACCTGGAGGCGACCCGACATCTCGGGCTGGCGGGCCATAGCCTCGACCGTCTTGCCGGCGACGACGCCGATGCCGACACCGGGGCCGATGGCGGCGAGGCCGTAGCCGATCGTGCTGAGGCTGCCCGAGATGTTGAGGTTGACGGTGTCGGCGAGCGTGGTGATGTCCACAGGGGTTCCTTCCGTAGGTGGTGAAGCCGTGGGGCTTCTGCGGGAGTCAGAGGTGAAGGTTGAGGGTTCGGCCGCGAGACGGCCGACGGCCGAGCGGCCTAGTGCTCCTTGGAGGCGGCCTGCTGGATGTAGACGGCCGTGAGGAGCGTGAACACGAAGGCCTGCAGCACGGCGACCAGCAGCTCGAGCAGCGTCATGATGAAGCCGCCGGCGAGCGTGAGCACCGAGAATCCGGCGAAGCCGCTCGGGAGCAGGAGGAGGAAGAACTGCGTCGCGCTGAAGCAGAGCACGAGGAGCAGGTGGCCGACCATCATGTTCAGGAAGAGTCGCAGCGAGAGCGAGATGGGGCGCACGATGAAGACGTTGATGAACTCGAGCGGCGTGAGCAGGACGTACAGCGGCCACGGCACGCCCGGGGGGAAGAGCGCGTTCTTCAGGAACGTGCCGCCGCCGGCCTCGCGGATGCCGGCCCAGACGAACGCGATGTACGCGACGACCGCCAGCACGAGCGGCATGCCGATGCGCGCGTTGCCCGAGATGTTGAGGCCCGGGATGAGGCCCGTGATGTTCATCGCGAAGATGCCGAAGAACATGGCGGCCAGGAGCGGGAGGTACTTCGCGCCGAGCTTCTCGCCGAGGACGCCGTCGACGACGTTCGACTTGACGAAGCCGATCGCGAGCTCCGCGATCGACTGGCCCTTGGTCGGCACGACCTTGGGGTTGCGGAGGGCGAGCCAGAAGAGGAGCACCATGACCGCGATCGCCAGGAGGCGGATGATCATGATCCGGTCGAGCTCGAAGGGCGTGCCCTCGAACAGCACGGCGCCCTTGAAGAACTCTTCCTTCAGCGACGGGGGGCAGAAGGCGCCCGGCTCGCAATCCCCGCTGGCCTCCGTCGCAGCGAAACTGATTCCTGATCCAAACATGGCCGGCAAATTCAGGGCTGAGGCGAACAGAACTGGCTCCTGTCTCGGGGCACAGTGAATCAAGACTCAAACTGCGCGGCGTGTGTCGTCGTTCTCACGGTGAGTGCGGCCCCTGGAGCCGGCATCCTCACCTCTTCCAAGCCTATCAAGAAATTCCCAGACTGCGCGACGGTCCGGGCCGCTCGGACGAGTATTCCCGGCCCGGATTTCCGCCGATCCGTCTTCGCGCCGACGAACTCGGGACTGCGTCCGCCACGTCGTGCGGGAGACGGGTCGGAAGCCGATTCGAAGACGCGACGAAGACGCCTCACTGCCCGGGCAGCCGAACCTCGCTGGCGTACGACATGCGCGCCTTGAGGACGACCACGACGTCGACGACGAGCGTGCCGACCACCGCGGCCACCAGGCAGGCGAAGAGCATGACCGGGTGCACCCACGGGGCGTCCTTGATCGCGATGATCACGCCGAGGAACACGATGAACTTGAGCACCCACGCGACCAGCAGGATCATCACGAAGAACATCGGGTTGAGGCGCACCGCGAGGATGAGCGAGACCACGGTGAAGCCGGTGAACACGAGCGTCATGATCGCGGCGGCGATCGCGCTCCACAGCCCGGGCATGCCGCCGACGAGCAGGCCCGTCCCTCCCCCGACGACGGCGACGGCCGCGGCGACGAGGCACGACCAGACGAGCACGCGTCGGAACACGGGGATCGAGGATGGCAGGTTGCTGGAGGTCATCGTCATGCGTCCTTGTCGGTGTTGTGGACTCGCCACGAGATCTTGGTGAGCGGCGCCGGCTTCGCCCAGCGCACGCGGTCGGCGGCGTCGTGGCCGTGGGCGTCCAGCGGGTCGTGGTCCGCGCCGGGGGCCGGTGCCTCGCGCGACTCGTCCGCGGCTCCCGGGGCCTGACGGCGCTGGGCGGCGCGCTCGAGCGCCTTCCGCCGGCTCATCGGCGCGACCGTCGCGATCGAGCACAGCGTGAAGCCGACCACCACGAAGACGATCGCGATCCAGAACGGCTGGGCGATGAAGCCGAGCAGCGCGCCCACCGAGACGACGGCCGTCCAGGCGTAGAAGACGAGCACGGCGCGGCGCTGGGTGTGCCCCATGTCGAGCAGCCGGTGATGCAGGTGCTTGCGGTCGGCGGTGAACGGCGACTTGCCGGCGCCCATGCGGCGCACGACCGCGAGCGTGAAGTCGAGCAGGGGCACGATGAGCACCGCGAAGGGGATGACGATGGGGATGAACGCGGGCAGGAAAGCGCTCGACGGGATCGTCGACGGGTCGACCTCGCCGGTCACGGCGACGGCGCTCGCCGCCATCAGCAGCCCGACCAGCAGCGCTCCCCCGTCGCCCATGAACATGCGCGAGGGGTTCCAGTTGAACGGCATGAAGCCGACGCACACGCCCACCACGACGGCCGAGAGCAGCGCGCCGAGCGTGAACCGCCCCGTCTGACCGGCGTAGTCGCTGAGGTAGTAGCTGTAAAGCAGGAAGACGGCGTTGGCGATGATCGCGACGCCCGCCACGAGCCCGTCGAGCCCGTCGATGAAGTTGACCGCGTTCATGACGAGCACCACGGCGAGCACCGTGATGACCACGGACATCCACTGCGAGCCCACCGTCACGCCGCCAATCGGCAGCGAGATGATGGCGACGCCCTGCCAGGCGAGCAGGAGCGCGGCGAGGAGCTGTCCGGCGAGCTTGGTCATCCAGTCCAAGTCGACGAAGTCGTCGATGACGCCGATCACCACGATGAGCGTCGCCGCGCCCACGATGGCCCACACCCGACCCGGGTCGGAGAAGACGAGCGAGAAGAACGGGAGCTGCGCCGCCACGAGCAGGCCCACCAGCACGCCGACGTACATCGCGACGCCGCCGAGGCGGGGCTTGGGCCGGGTGTGCACATCGCGCTCGCGAACCGGCGGATGCCACTTGAAGCGCATCGCCAGCTTGTAGACGAGGAAGCCGAGGCCGCAGGTCGTGACGGCCGAGATGAGCGCGATGAGCGCGTAGAGGCGCACGTTAGCCCTCCTCGGACGCCTCCGGCGCGAGCGCGTCGCCCAGCACCTCGGCGATCGCCTCGCGCGAGAGCGCACCCTGACGGAGGATGACGGCTCGCGGGGTCTCGCCGTCGGCGGCGGGGCGCGTGAGCGGCGTGGCGTCCACGATCGTCGAAGCCTCTCCCCCGCCGGGACCGGCGTCGAGCACGACCTCCAGGTCGTTCCCGAGCGCGGCGTCGGCCTCGGCGGCCGTGGTCGCGGCGGGCTCGCCGTGGCGGTTGGCGCTGGAGACCGCGAGCGGCCCCGTCTCGCGCAGCAGCTCCCGCGCCATGGCGTGGTCGGGGACGCGCAGGGCGACCGTCCCGTTCGTGTCGCCGAGGTCCCAGGAGAGCGAGGAGCGCGCCGGCAGCACGACCGTGAGCGCGCCCGGCGAGTGCCGCTCCAGGAGCTCGCGCACGATCTCCGGGATCTCGGCGGCGAGGGCGTCCATGGTGGAGACGTCGGCCACCAGCACGGGCGGCGGCGTCGCTCGGCTGCGGCCCTTGATCGCGAGCAGGCGCGCGACGCCCAGCGGCGAGAACGCGTCGGCGGCGATGCCGTAGACGGTGTCGGTGGGGACCACGATCGCCTCGCCCCGGGCGAGTGCGGCGCGCGCCGCACGGATGCCGGCGAGCAGATCGGTCGGTTCGGTCGTGTCGTAGATGCGAGCCATGCTGCCGAGGAGTCTACCCGCGGGCGCCCGGGAGCCGCGCCCGGTCTCCGCCTGCGGATGCCGAGGATCCCTCGGGCGCGGGCAGCGTCGCCAGGGTCGCCCGATCGCGGCCGGCCAGGTCGGGCAGCGTGACGGCGCCCTGGAAGCCGCGCTCCTCGAGCAGGGCGCGCGCCTCGGGGCCCTGGTGGTCGTCGTGCTCGAACGCGACCAGGCCGCCCGGGGCGAGCACTCCTGCGGCGTAGTCGGCGAAGACGCGGATGTCGTCGAGGCCGTCGTCGCCGCCGTACAGCGCGCTCGCCGGGTCGAAGAGCCTGACCTCGGGATCCAGCGCGCTGTTCGCGGCGGGGATGTAGGGCGGATTGGAGACGACGAAGTCGAGCGGC
>Ga0153917_1000878_pt1 | contig 15095 bp, 16 predicted proteins | sample TSFL001MetaG_FD_104695 | JGI IMG/M metagenome (GOLD analysis project Ga0153917, IMG submission 104695) | Attine ant fungus gardens microbial communities from Florida, USA - TSFL001 MetaG | ecosystem: Host-associated > Fungi > Mycelium > Unclassified | place: USA: Florida, Paynes Creek Historic... | reverse complement strand
CCCGGCACGCCGCCGACACCGACGGAGCTTGCCAGCACACCTTGAGAAGAAATATACATTCCGGCCAGCCCAGAGCTGACCATTGCGATGATAAATGGGAATCTGTATCGCAGATTCACCCCGAAGATGGCAGGCTCTGTAATGCCAAGATAAGCAGAAATCCCTGATGTGAGGGAGAGGCCTTTTTGTTTCTCATCCTTCACGATAAACATCATGGCCAGAGCCGCCGAACCTTGTGCGATATTAGAAAGCGCCAGCATCGGCCATAAAAAGGTGCCGCCGAGCTTTGATCCGATGAGCTGCAGGTCGACTGCAAGAAACGTGTGATGCATACCGGTAATCACGAGCGCTGAGTAGAAACCGCCATATAACAAACCGCCCAGTGCGGCAAAAGAACCGAACACCGAGATAAGCCCTGAAGTCAGTACATTACCGATCGCAAATGTAATCGGGCCGATAATAATAAAAGAGGCAAATCCTGTTAAGAGAAGCGTAATCGGTGCAACAACAAGCAGCTGTATGCCCTCAGGTGTGCGTTTTGTTAAAAATACCTCTATCTTCGCCAGCATATAAGAAGCTAGCAAAATTGGGAGCACCTGGCCCTGATAGCCGACTTTCTGCACCTCTAGGCCGAATAGATTCCATACCGGGATCTTTCCGCTTTGTTCTGCGGCGCCATATCCCCACGCATTCAGCAAATCAGGATGCACGAGCATAACCCCGAGCACAATGCCGAGAAGCGGATTGCCTCCGAACCGCTTGACGGCAGACCATCCGATTAACGCAGGCAGGAAGGTAAAGGCCGTGCCTGCAATCAGGTTAATCATATTAGCAAGATCTGCCCACTGCGGATACACCTGCACAATCGATTTTGTGCTGAAGAAAATGCCTTCCGCCGTTAAAATGTTATTGATCCCCATTAATAGACCCGCCGTGACAATTGCAGGCAATATTGGAATAAAAATATCTGCAAGCGTTTTCACAGCACGCTGCAAAGGATTCATATTTTTTTCTGAAGCCTTCTTCACTTCATCCTTTGTTGACTCGCCAATCCCCGTTTCTTTGACCAGTTCAGCATATACTTTGTTGACCGTTCCCTGGCCAATGACGACCTGAAACTGCCCGTTTGTCGAGAATGATCCCTTTACTACATCAATTTGATCAAGCATCTCTTGGTCAACCTTGCTTTCATCTATTAAAGCAAAACGCAAACGTGTAACACAATGAGTTGCCGCTGCAATATTTTCAGCACCGCCGACTGCTTCGACAATCTGACGTGCCGATTTGTTCAGTTCCCCCATGCCAACCCCTCCGTATCCGTTTTTATAACTTGTATATACAACTTATGATTATATTGTATTCATGTATATACATGTAGTCAACCATTTTTTATAGCGCTTTCATCCTAGTCTGGAATATATGAAACAGACAAGGTTACCCTAAAAGTCACAAGCACTTATTGAATATGACATTAAAAAGCAGGGTGAGCCTCTATGAATAAACGCGACAAAGCGCTTCAGCTCATCAAAGAGCTTGAAGACAATCAGGACAGACCGATTTCTCCCGATTTGAAGGAAAACCTCGATAATCTGACCTTATTAACAGAAGGCTGCTCAGACATCGTATTTAGACAATTTGACTTTGGAAACGGGCTGTGCGGATTTATTGTTTATATCGAAGGAATTGTAAAATCTGAACATATTCAGGATCACGCCCTCCGCCCTTTCTTAATGCATTTGACGGATCAAATAGATGAACATGAAAAGGCGCTGCAAAATACTCTATCCATTTCAAGTGTTGCAACAGAAACGAGTATGAGCAAAGTGGCTGCATCCATCATTGAGGGGAACGCGGTTTTATTTGCCGACGGGCACTCAAAAGGCCTGATCTTAAATATAAAAGGCGGACAAAGAAGAAGCATTGAAGAGCCGATAACAGAATCGACCATCAGAGGGTCAAGAGAGGGCTTCACTGAAAGCCTCAGGGTCAATACCGCTCTTGTGCGCTTTCGCGTCAAAACGTTTCAGCTTAAAATGATCTCGTTTAAAATCGGTACAAAAACCAAAACCGATGTTGTCTTGGCCTATATTGACGGGCTTGCCGATCCAAAGGTCATTGACAAAGCAAAAAAAAGAATCAAAAAGATAAAGATTGATGCTGTCTTAGAAAGCGGATATATTGAAGAGTTTATCGAAGACGACACGTACTCGCCATTCCCCCAGCTGCAATACACAGAAAGGCCGGACACCGTCGCCGCCCAGCTTCTCGAAGGCCGATTTGCCATTTTCACAGATAATACGCCCTTTGTCTTAACAGGCCCGATTACGTTTTGGCAGCTTATGCAGGCCAGTGAAGATTACTATGAGCGTTATTTGATGTCTAACTTAATCCGCTGGCTCCGCTATATGTTTTTATTCGTTGCTTTATATTTGCCGGCTATTTATGTTGCCGTTATTACATACCATCAGGACTTAATGCCGACAAACTTAATGTTCAGTGTGGCCTCTGCGCGTGAACCGATTCCTTTCCCCGCCATCATAGAAGCATTGATTATGGAAATTTCTTTTGAGGCTCTCCGTGAGGCGGGAGTGCGCCTGCCAAAAACCATCGGCCAGACCGTCAGTATTCTCGGGGCCCTAGTCATTGGGACAGCCGCTGTTGAAGCGGGAATTGTATCTGCCCCCATGGTGATCATCGTATCGTTAACAGGGATCGCGTCATTTACAATTCCGCGGTTTAACTTAGCTATCTCCATCAGGATGCTTCGTTTCCCGCTTATGTTTTTGGCGAGTATTTTCGGGATATTCGGCATTATGCTCGGTACGATTATCTTAGTGCTCCATTTATGCAAGCTGCAATCTTTCGGCATTCCTTATTTATCCGGGATTTCTCCGTTTAAACGAGATGAAGTAAAAGATATTTTTGTCAGGGCGCCTTGGTGGACGATGACCAGAAGGCCGGGCACGTATTCGCGCGGCAACGGACAGAAGGGAGCGAAAAGAGAGGACCCAAAAGATGAAGAAAACAATATATAAGTGTGTTGTGCCGCTTCTCATTTGTATCCTTCTTACGGGGTGCTGGGACCGGACAGAAATCAATGACATTGCATTTGTTGTCAGCTCAGCCATTGATAAGAAAAAAGATCAGTATCGAGTGGCCTTGCAGATTCCCTTGGTCGGTCAATTAGGCGGACAAACAGGGGGAGGCGGCGGAACTGCCGGTTCAAAAACATGGTATGTTGATTCAGCTTCCGGCACTACGATCAGAGAAGCGAACAACAAGCTGCAAACCTCCTTGTCACGGACAATCAATACGTCCCACAGACGTACAGTCATTATTGGAGAGGATATGGCGAGAGACGGCGTCGCCCCAGTCTTTGATATTTTAACGCGAAATCCGCAGAACAGATTAACGGCGCTAATTTTAGTCAGCCGGGGAGAAGCGCGGGACATTTTAAACACCGATGTCCAGCTTGAACAGTTTCCGGCGGAAATGATTCGGGAGCTGGCCATTATCGCAACGAGCCGCCCTGTTTTTTTAAGCAGATTCATGTCTGATCTAGTAGAAACAGGCAGTGATCCGTATGCACCGGTCATCTCTGCCTCTAAAACAAAACCTGGAGGGAAAGGCAAATCTAATTTGAAAATTGACGGGCTTGCGATCTTTAAAAAGGACAGATTGATGGATATTTTCAAAGATGAACACATGACAGCAGCCCTGATGTTGCTGAATCAAGCCCGCCAGCCAGAATTCATAGTAGACCTGCCGAATCAAATGGGGCAAGCATCCATTCAGCTTCAAAAGTCCAATGCATCCTTTCATGCCGCTGAAAAAAACGGAAAGCTGTCAATGACAATCGAGATTAGAGCTAAAGGAATTATTATGGAAAACCAATCAACCTATGAGACGAGAGAGAACGACCAGTATTACATCATTCAAAAAGCATTAAACAGAACCATAAAGAAAGACGTGATCAGCACCGTTCATCGTTTGCAAAAGCTAAAGGCGGACCCGGCCGGCTTTCAAGACCGGACCATCAGAAGCACGGCAACCACGAAGAATCTGCTTAAAAAGGAATGGGAAGAAGTATATAAGGACATGGAGGTTCACGTCGTCCCAATTGTGACGATTGAGCAGGGCGGTGTCCTATACAAAACGATCAGCCATTAATGGAGGTGCGTCAGCATGATCAGCTATATCGTACAGACATTGATTGTGTGCATTGCCATATACGCATATGAATGGAAGAATTTTCGTTCCGCTAACAATCTAACAAAATGGGCCTTCAGCCTGCTGATTGCAGGAAGTGCTTTTCTATGGATTTATATGAGAGTGAATCCCCTGCTTCCGCGGCTGGGGCACCTGTTTAAATATATTCCGTTTTGAACATGACAGAAAGGATGTGCTTTATGGACAAGACCTCTGCATACCAAGGATTATTTTTCGGAGCACTGTATACGTTAGCGGTCGGATTAAAGCATGCTCCGATTCTCATGATCGAATCAGCAAAACAAAATGCCTGGCACAGCTACATCCTCGGCGTTGTCATCGTGATTCCGGCACTCTGGCTCATGCATAGGCTGATGAAAAAGCATCAGGATGAAAATATCTATGAGCTGCTGAGCGATTCCTCACCAATCGCAGGCCGGATTATCATTTTACTGTTTTCTTTGTATTTCCTGTTAATCAATGCTCATGATATACGTTTTTTCATCAATTTGATTAACATTTTATTTCTCCCGAGAACACCAATGGCTGTTCTTGGCGGTGTTATTATATTTGTGGCGATCTGTATTGCCAGAGAGGGAAAAGAAACATTGACCAGAATGGCGCAGATATTCCTATTTCCATTCGGCATCCTGGTCTTGTTGCTTCCATTTACGCTGGCCACACAAATTGAGCTTCAAAACTTGACGCCTGTTTTTGAAGGTCTAATCCCATACCTTCAATCAGGCTATTACTCGTTTGGGACAATGGGGGAATTGATTATCCTTCCGCTTCTCTTCTCAAACCGGAGCGTCCCGTTAAAATACACCATTTTCGCGATACTGCTGGGCGCTTTATTGCTGGCCGTGATGTTATTTTCTTCAATTTCTGTCTTTGGTCCCAACCTGACATCTACTTTCTTTGATCCTGCTTATATGGTAATCAGGCAGATCCGCATTACGGATTTTCTGGATCGCTCAGACCTGATCATCGCGGCCTTTTGGATTCCGGTCATTATGGTAAAGATAGCAGGTTCCCTATATATCGTGGTATACGGCCTTTCGTTTTTACACTCAAAAATCGACCCGAAAGCCATGTATACACCAACCGGCATGTTCTCAGTCGTATGCAGCTTTTGGTTCTTCTTAAATACTAATCAGCTAATCGACTTTAACAGAATCAAGCCGGTCATTAATGTAGTGATTTCTCTTTTGCTGCCTTTACTCATTTATTTGATCATAAAAAGCAAAGCGTTGTTCGGCGCCAAAGCAAAACACTAGGAATTTTTAGCTTCTTTTGTTGGATAAACAGGATTCTGTTTAGTTTTTCTTATATCTTTCAGGTAGTACTGTTCAGATGTAAAGAATTCGGTATACAGCGCTTTTACCTTTCTGCTCAATAACAAGATCGCAATCACATTCGGGACAACAATAAAAACCAATGCTAAATCCAATATGCCCCAAATGGCTTTTGCTCCGCCTGCGGCACCTATGATAATGGCCGCTAAATAAACGAATTTAATCACGTGTCCTGCCAGCCGCCCGAACAGAAATTCAGCTTGCTTTACGCCGTAGAAAATGACAACCATTATGGTCGATATAACAAAGAAAACGAGAGAAACCGAGACGAAATACCCTCCTCCAGAACCAAAATAGTGCTGAAATGCAGCCGTCGTCAGTGCTGCCGGATCATTTGAGGCGTTCTTCCCTGTCCAGACACCAGATGCAAGAACGACAAAAGCGGTGGTCGTGCAGATGATCAAGGTGTCAATGACAATGCCGATCACAGACCAAAACCCTTGCCGCACAGGGTGATCAGTCATGGCTGCCGCGTGTGCAATCGGGGCTGTGCCCATTCCGGCTTCATTAGAATACAGCCCGCGGGCAAATCCCCAGCGAACGGTTTCAGCCAGAGCAGCACCAGCGAACCCTCCAACTGCTGAAGAAGAAGTAAACGCATTTGAAAAGATAAGAGAGAAAAACGCCGGCACTGATGATAGATTCATGAGAACAATCAGGAGACCGGCTCCCGCGTATGCCCCTGCCATAAGGGGCACGACAAACTCTGTTACTTTTCCGATCCGCTTTACTCCTCCGATCACCACTAACCCGATCAAAAACGCTATGCCGATTCCTGCGTATATTTTATTGAAAGAAAACGTCTCGGCAAGCGAGACTGAAACCGAATTTCCCTGAACCATAATGCTCGGGATCAGCTCCACAATCAGCGCAACAGAGAAGAATACGCCGAGCCATTTCATGCGCAGCCCTTTTGTTATGTAATACATCGGTCCTCCGACAAATTCACCCTGCTCATTTTTTTCTCTGTAATGAACAGCAAGAACACTCTCAGAAAACTTAATCGCCATGGCAAATAAGGCAATAAGCCACATCCAAAAAACCGCTCCGGGCCCTCCAAACATAATAGCGGCGGGCACACCGACAATGTTCGCTGCACCGATCGTTGAACTGAGGGCCGAGGTCAATGCCTGGAGTGGTGTGACCGTCCCCTCTCCCTTCGGCTTTTTTCCTACGCTTCCGATTGTCTGTTTGAAAATGTATAAAGGATAGCGAAATTGAAAACCTTTCAGCAAAATAGTGAAATACAACCCAGTCCCCGTCAGCAGAATGATTAGCGGCGGACCCCACAGCCAATCAGATATATGCTCTATCCATTCTAATAGTCGTTCCATCCCATCACCCTTTTTTCGTTTATGGGTCATTTCCCATAGATGAAAAAACATAAACCTTTAGACATAGAACTTGGAATATAAAAAGGATGGCTTCTCTCAATCGCCATCCTGCAGACAAGACAAATCAGCTGGAAGAAGGTCTATTTCGTCCAAGCCGGTCATATACTTTATTCTTATAAAAAGCGGATGTTGGCTTTGAAAACATGCCTTTTTTGTCAACAAGCTTATCAAGCTGCAATTGCTTTTCAGTTTTTTTTCTGATTAATTGCTCGCGTTCTTTTTCGTCATAGCACTTTTCGATTAAATGGTCGATGGTCATAAGCTCTTTTTTGAGCGCGCCCTCGTCCTCTGCCATTCCCGCGTTTTTCAAAATACGATAGCCCATGCGCAGCGATTCCGGCAAGTGTGCCGCGTCATCCTTCGGCAGCGGCTTTCCCATTCCCGGGAGGTTTTGAAAGTCTCCTTCTTTGATGGCGCGCTTAATTTTATCTTCAGACACAATATGGGAAAAATCCATCATTCCACCTCTTTTCATCTATTCCGTATATTTTATCATATAATGATCGGCATACCATTTTATTCCTTTATTTCTAGAAAGATACCTTGTTTTACATTTGGTAATATCAAAGCAAAACGTTGATTCGACGGCGTTTTTCGCCACTATCTCCATCATACGATTTTCACTTTTCTAATCTGCTGATTCGTGTTATATTGGATACGTTCGTTTTTTCTATCGTTTCGCTCGAACTGGATCGGAAAAAAGGAGTGTAACAATGAAAACATTTATAAAAGAAAGAGGACTGGCCTTCTTCTTCATCGCGGTCGTCCTGCTATGGATCAAAACGTATGTCGGTTATGTCCTGAACTTCAACTTAGGAATAGACAACACGATACAAAAAATATTGCTTTTTGTGAATCCTCTTAGCTCAAGCTTGTTCTTTCTTGGCTTTGGACTCTTGTTCAAGAAAAAATTACAGCGGACAGCCATTATAGTGATTCATTTTTTAATGTCTTTTTTACTGTACGCAAACATTGTGTACTACAGATTTTTCAACGATTTTATTACAATTCCGGTCATTATGCAGGCTAAAACAAACGGCGGCCAACTCGGTGACAGCGCATTTTCGCTGATGAGACCGACTGACGCCTTTTACTTTATCGACACGATCATCCTGATCATCTTGGCGATCAAAGTGAACAAGCCTGTCGAAACGTCAAGCAAAAAATCGTTCCGAATTATTCTAGCGTCTTCAATTCTGGTGTTCTTGATCAACCTGGCAGTTGCGGAATCAGACCGTCCTGAATTGCTGACAAGATCATTCGACCGGAACTATCTTGTGAAATACTTGGGAACATACAATTTCACAATTTATGACGCTGTACAGAATATCAAGTCCAACAGCCAGCGCGCGCTTGCCGATTCCAGCGACGTGACGGACGTAGAAAACTATATGAAAGCCAATTACGATGTGCCGAATAACGTGTATTTCGGCAAAGCGGAAGGAAAAAACGTCATTTACGTTTCACTTGAATCTTTGCAGTCATTTATCATCGACTATAAAATTGACGGCAAAGAAGTGACACCGTTCTTAAATAAACTGGCTCATGATAACGAAACGTTCTACTTTGATAACTTTTTCCACCAAACGGGACAAGGTAAAACATCTGATGCTGAATTTATGATGGAAAACTCTCTGTACCCGCTGGCTCAAGGTTCAGTTTTCGTAAACAAAGCGCAAAACACGCTGCAATCCGTTCCGGCGATTCTGAAGTCTAAGAATTACACATCTGCCGCGTTCCACGGAAACACGCAGACGTTCTGGAACCGTAACGAAATGTACAAAGCGGAAGGCATTGATAAATTCTTTGATTCTGCCTACTATGACATGAACGAAGAAAACACGAAAAACTACGGCATGAAAGACAAACCGTTCTTCAAAGAATCAATGCCGCTGCTGGAAAGCCTGCCGCAGCCGTTCTATACGAAGTTCATTACCCTGTCCAACCACTTCCCATTCGGAATGGATGAGGGGGATACAGACTTCCCGGCTGGAGACTTTGGTGACTCTGTCGTCGATAACTACTTCCAGTCAGCCCATTACCTTGATCAGTCCATTGAACAGTTCTTCAATGACCTGAAAAAAGACGGGTTATATGATAAATCGATTATTGTGATGTACGGAGACCACTACGGCATCTCTGAAAACCACAATAAAGCGATGGCGAAAGTGCTTGGCAAAGATGAAATCACTGATTACGACAATGCCCAGCTTCAACGGGTGCCGCTCTTTATCCACGCTGCCGGCGTGAAGGGCGAGAAGGTTCATAAATATGCCGGAGACGTCGATGTGGCTCCTACCATTCTGCATTTGCTCGGAGTGGATACGAAAGACTATCTGATGTCCGGGTCTGATATTTTATCGAAAGAACACCGTGAAGTGATTCCGTTCCGAAACGGAGACTTTATTTCACCGAAGTACACGAAAATATCCGGTAAGTATTACGATACGAAAACCGGCAAAGAACTCGATGAATCCGAAGTCGACAAGTCAGAAGACTCACTCGTCAAGAAGGAACTTGAAATGTCCGATAAAATCATAAACGGAGACCTGCTGCGGTTCTACGAGCCGAAAGGTTTTAAGAAGGTGAATCCTTCTGATTATGATTACACAAAACATGACGAAGATTCTTCCGAAACGTCAACGGATAACGAAGATAAATAAGAAAAAGCGGAGAGGTTGCCCTCTCCGCTTTTTTATTTGACAGCAGCTCTCAATTCCTCCGCTGCAAATTCCACATTCGGCCCAATAATGACTTGAAGCGATTGCCCGCCAGACTTGACAACCCCTTTTGCGCCTGCTTTCTTCAAAAGCGCTTCATCCACCAAAGCGGTATCCTTCACAGTCAATCGCAGCCTTGTTGCGCAATGATCAATGGTTTGAAGATTTTCTTTTCCGCCGAGCCCTTTCAGCATGATGTTTTCATTTACATCCTGAACAGTATTTTCATCAAGCACTTCATCCACATCGTCGTCTTCCCGTCCCGGCGTTTTTAAATTCAATGCCTTAATCAGTACATAAAACACGATAAAGTATACTGCCGCATAGCATAAACCTACCAAAAGCAGAAGCAGCGGTTTTTCTGCGATTCCGTAGCTGAGCACATAATCGATAGCTCCGGCTGAAAAAGAGAAGCCTGAGCGGATGCCGAGCCAGTTGACGATAAATAAAGATAACCCGGTTAAGATCGCGTGAACAACGTATAAAAGCGGAGACAAAAACATAAATGCAAACTCAATCGGCTCCGTAATCCCTGTGATAAACGCCGTTAAAGCGAACCCAATCATCATGCCCGCCGTCGCTTTCCGTTTTGACGGCTTCGCAGTCACAACCATAGCCAGACACGCCGCCGGAAGACCGAACATCATGATTGGAAAGAATCCTGTCATATATGTGCCTGCTGTCGGATCTTTTGCGAAAAAGCGCGCCAAATCTCCTGTCACTCCATTATATTCTCCGAATTGGAACCAGAAAATATTGTTCAGCACGTGGTGAAGGCCAAGCGGAATTAACAGCCTGTTGAAAAGGCCGAATATGCCCGCTCCGATGCCGCCGAGTCCCAGCATCCACTCTCCAAACGCGTTAATGCACGATTGAATCGGCGGCCAGACCACTCCGAATATGCCGGCTAAAATGATCGTAATGATGGCAGTTATAATCGGCACAAGCCGTCTTCCGCTGAAGAATCCGAGATACTCTGGCAGCTTTGTTTCCTTGAAGCGGTTATAGGTGTAACCGGCAATTAAACCGGCAATAATTCCCCCAAACACCGCCATGTTATTTGTTTTGTCAATTGTCTTTGTCGCCGCGTCAAGCATCAGATACGATATCGCCCCTGATAAACCCGCGGCCCCATTGCTGTCCTTCGAAATGCCGATGGCAATTCCGATCGCAAAAATAAGCGGCAGATGATCAAAAACCGCCGTCCCCGCTTGATAGACAAACGGGATATTAAATACATCCTCTCTGCCAAGCGCAAGGATGATTCCAACCGCAGGCAGAACCGCAATCGGAAGCATAAATGACTTCCCGAGTTTTTGTAAAAATGAAAGCATACCCATCCCCCTCATACCCTTTTTTTTCAAATATACCATATAAGATATCTAGTGATCTATACCAATTTTCCCAAGGCATTTCTTTTTTCCCAGGTCCGTGTGTTTCCTATTTTTAAGACAGTTGTGGTAAGCTTAAACTAGATTATTTAAAAAGAAAGCGGGAATGACAGATGATTGTAACAAACGATCAAGAATTAGAAGGCCTGAAAAAAATCGGAAGAATCGTCGCGCTTGCGCGTGAAGAAATGAAGCGAAAAGCAGAGCCCGGCATGAGCACAAAAGACCTTGACCTTATCGGAAAAGCTGTGCTTGATGAGCATGGCGCCGTTTCAGCTCCTGAGAAGGAATACGATTTTCCAGGTGTGACATGCATCAGCGTAAATGATGAAGTGGCTCACGGCATACCAAGCACATCAAAAATTTTAAAAGCAGGGGATCTTGTCAACATCGACATCTCCGCTGAATTTGGCGGGTTCTATTCTGACACAGGCATCTCATTTGTGCTCGGTGAAGGAGAAGAACGCCTTCATAAGCTTTGCCAATGCGCGGAAAACGCTTTTCAAAAGGGGCTTCAGCAGGCAAAAGCGGGCAAGCGCCAAAACCAGATCGGAAAAGCCGTATATCATGAAGCACGCTCTCAAGGCTTTACCGTCATCAAGACCCTGACCGGCCACGGAATCGGCCGAAGCCTGCATGAAGCGCCGAACCACATCATGAACTATTATGATCCGTTTGATAACGCGCTGTTCAAAAATGGCACAGTCATCGCGCTTGAACCATTTATTTCAACGAAAGCAGAAACGATTGTTGAAGCTGGAGACGGCTGGACGTTCAAGACGCCGGATAAAAGCATGGTTGCCCAAGTTGAACACACGATCGTCATCACAAAAGATGAACCGATTATCCTGACGAAACTGTAAAACACATTCCGGGCTTCCGGCAGGTTTAACCTCCTCCAATAGCAGGTAAAACATCATTATTCTGCACGAGGAGGTCTTGCAATGAACAGAGATCAAGAAAAAATCCAAATTGAAAACGAAATGAACGCGATGCATGGCACAATAAAAGAAGACATTTTAAAAGACTTTGAGGAATTTAAAGGCTACCTGAAAAAACAAGTCAACCGAGGCAAAAAGCTGGGATTGGATGACGGCAAGCTTGTAAAAAGCGCTGCGATCCTGGGAGACTACCTCGCAAAGCATGAAAAGCCGCAAAACGGTGAAGAAATGCTGCTGCAAGAGCTTTGGAGCGTTGCGGACGAAGATGAGAAAAAACATTTGGCACAGCTTCTGGTCAAATTGGTTGATAAACAATAAAACATGAGCCGGGCGATATATGCGCCCGGCTTTCTTGATATTGTCACAGCCCGGCTCTTCCAGATATGCTACACTACTATTATGTCTGTGAAAGGAGCCTCTATCTGCATGTGGTTTATGATTTTCGGCATCATTTTTTTCATTGAAGGCATCATAGTGACCGTTTACGGCGTAAAGAAAAAAAACGGGATGCTCACATATATCGGCATTGTTTTCGCCATTATGACATTTGGCGTTGTCATGCTCAAATTGACCGGCCATTAAATCATATTCGGCTTTTGCTCCGCATATACATACAGAAGAACATTCGCATATCTAGTGCGAAAGACTCAGTTTTCCCAACATCTCTTTTCAGCATCTTTTTATAGATGTTACAATGCCAATCGTTTCGAAATCAGATAGGGAAAGGAGTTTTCTGACATGCATTACGGCAGTAAAGGCTGGTATGTGGCAGAACTAAAAAAGCAGGGAATCACGCACCATGAGGGAAGAAAGCTTCAAAGCTATAAAACCTATTTTCTTGCTAACCTGCTTGAAGCAAAGAAAAAACAATCTTAAATATGGCAAAGCCGCGCACGTTAAGATGCGCGGCTTTTTTCTATTCAACCGGCAGCCTCCTGTCCTTTTTTTTCATAAAGGACGCTCTCCAGCTTTCCGATAGTGCAGCCTCACTTAAAATCCGTTCAATAGCGAGATTTTTTGCATCATGGTAGTTGATGCGGTTGACGAACTGGACGGATATGCCCTTCTCTCCTCTGGACAGCAATTCAAGCTTGGCGCCTGGTGACACCCTGCCCTCCTCCAGCACGCGAAAATAATAACCTGTATAGCCTGTTTGCTGGACCTTCAGCACCATTTCTTTCACGCCAAACTTCGTCGCCGCTTTACACATGGCTGGCACGGCTGGCTAACCTGAACAACAGCTTCATCAAGCTTGAACACATCCCCTTTACAGGCTGTAAAATAATTGATTATCATAAAAAGAAAAGGTGGTTTTTACATGCTTCAATACCGAATCATTGTAGACGGCCGGGTTCAGGGTGTGGGCTTTCGCTATTTTGTTCAAATGGAAGCTGATAAACGAAAACTGGCCGGCTGGGTCAAAAACCGTGATGACGGGCGTGTCGAGATTTTGGCAGAGGGTCCGGACAACGCCCTGCAATCGTTTGTTGAGGCTGTAAAGAACGGAAGCCCTTTCTCAAAGGTTACCGACATCATTGTCACTGAATCCCGCAGCCTTGAAGGCCATCATCGATTTTCTATTGTTTACTCGTAAGGCTTATCTTGATAAAAGTAGTTCGGCTTTACAATTGAGTTATCATAGGAGCGGTGGAAGATATGAGTGGCAGCGGGTGAAATTGGCGGAATCAGCCACGTCCAGTCCCCCGTCAGCTTTCTGCCCGCTTCTTCCTCCTGTTCTTCAAACCGTTTAAACTGGCTTGCCGCTGTATGATGGTCAACGATGCTGACACCCTGCTTTTTATAGGAGTGCAGCACAGCTTTATTCAATTCAACTAGCGCTTGATCCTTCCATAAATCGGTATTGTAATCAGCGGCGATGCCGATCACGGACGCTACTTTTTTGAGCTTGTCGTACCGCTTTTCATCTGCGAGGTTTCTCGCCCCGATCTCCGTGCCCATATACCAGCCGTTAAACGGTGCGGCATTATAATGAATGCCTCCAACCTCAAGCTTCATATCAGAAATGATAGGCACGCCGTACCACTTCAGCTCCAAGTCAGAAAACGCATCGATGTCAGGATGTGTGATTGGAACCTCGATCACAAGTGAACGCGGCAGCTCATACCAGACCGGCTGTTTGTCGCCTTTCATGCGAAAAATGAGCGGCAGCAGGTCAAAATCTGTTCGCTCTCCGCGCCAGCCGAGCTCTTCGCAGGCTGCTGTCAGGGAACAGGAAGCCGGGTCGCCGATTCTTTCTCCGCCTGACTCATATCCAGCGTACCGGATCAGCTGATGATTCCAGATCTCGACTTGCTTTTCACCCTTCTCTTCCGGAGGGAAAATCGTAATGGTCGGCCTGATCTTCCCGTTATTGGTGGCGGTTTCAATATGGTGAAAGAGGGCGTCACGCACTTCCTCCTTCGTCCGGACGTCTCGTCTGTCGATAACATTCAGCGAATTCCAGAACAATCTGCCGATGCAGCGGTTGCTGTTTCTCCAAGCCATTTTCGCTCCGTGCTCTAGCTCTTCCTTCGTATGTACATAGCTTCCGGTCAGGTCAATTTCACTTTTAATGTCCTTGAGACGGTCTTTCACTTCCTCCTCCTTTCCCAATTCCTGATAGCATGCGGCAATAAACGCTTTCGCTTCGTTCCAGAGTATTTCTTTTTCTTCCAACAAACTCTCCCCTTCACATCACTTCATGCTTTTCATTGTATCGTTTTTAAGCGGCAAGACAAATGATTTTTCTGCAACTTCCTGGAAAACAATAAAAAACACCCGCGTTGTACGGGTGTCAAATAGACGATAACCGATTTGCCAATACAGTTAAGTCACTTCGAAAGTTTTTGCCGGTCATCGGTATGCCATGCCCGGTCAATAACGCTTCAGGTTCAAGAGCGGCCAGCTTCAGAATGGACTCTGCGGCCGTCTCTGTGTCAGGCGTGAAATAAGCCGGCGGCCCGTGAAGCTCCTGTTTTTGAATCAAGACGTCAGCCATTTTCTCTTGTTCCACCGTAATAACAGCATCACCTGCCACAAGCACGCGGCCGTCATCGCGGAATAACGAAATATGGCCCGGCGTGTG